>Ga0335081_10010769_pt1 | contig 14781 bp, 12 predicted proteins | sample Lox_Sample_35_FD_206713 | JGI IMG/M metagenome (GOLD analysis project Ga0335081, IMG submission 206713) | Soil microbial communities from Loxahatchee National Wildlife Refuge, Florida, United States - Lox_Sample_3.5 | ecosystem: Environmental > Terrestrial > Soil > Wetlands | place: USA... | reverse complement strand
TATTCACCCGCGCGACACTACTTCTGGCTTGGAATCTGCGCGGTCGTGTTGGCGGCCGCCACCGGGTGGTTTGGATACACTTTGCCCCGGATGAAGTTAGCGTTCATCCCCGCCGGTCTCTTCGCCCTCACTGCCGCAGCCCTCTTCGTGCTGGCCTTCCGCCCGGCCGTCGAAGTCCACGAAGGCTATGTTGCCATCGGGCGGCGAATCATTCCCTGGATGGATATCCGCCGCCTGGACCGTACTGGCTGGATTTCGCCCTTGATCGTCCGGATCACGCTGTTCGACGATTCGCGGATGATGCTGCTCTACCCCGGCGACCTGGACTCCTGCAATAGCCTTCTGCGCCACCTGCGCCGTCTCTCGCGCGATGCGTTAATCGATGGCATCCCGTACCGCCAATATTGGGGAGAAGTGCTGGCGAGCGGAAGCGAGCGCAAGCAAGCGCCGCCGCCGCGTTACCGCATCCTCCGGCCGGAGGATGAGGCGGAGGTCGAGCGTCTCTACCAGCGGCTGAAAACAGTCGGCAACCTGGATCAGAAGAATTCCACGGACGAGAAGTAGTCGGTGCCGCCCCGCTTCGGAGCCGCGGCCGTGAGGGAGCGGTCTTACAGACGTCGCTTGACCACCCCCAGGTTCCTCCTCGGGCTGGTGCTCGTAGTGGCGGTGCTTTTCCTCGCGCGCTCGCTCTGGCTCCCCGCGATCGCCTTCGCGTTGATCCGCGATGACGGACCCGCCAAAGCCGATCTCGCCATCGTCCTGGGCGGCGATTACTACGGCCATCGCATCCTGAAAGCCGCCGAGTTGGTGCGCCAGGGCTACGTCCCGGCCGTGCTGGTGAGCGGACCCCCCGGTTTCTATGGCGCGCATGAGACCGAACTGGCGATCCCCTTCGCCGTCCGTCACGGCTATCCGGCGGAATGGTTCATCGGCTTCACCCACGCCGAGCTGTCCACCAGGGGCGAAGTCAGAGTCATCGTGGCCGAGCTACGCCGCCGCAATGTCCGCAGTGTCCTCCTCGTGACCAGCGACTATCACTCGGCGCGCGCCGCCCGCCTCTTTCGAAGCGCCGAGCGCGCAGCCGGCGGCGGCCCCGCTCTCCGCACCGTGGTGGCATCCGATGAGTTCTTTCATCCCGGTTCCTGGTGGCGGTCCCGCCAGGGACAGAAGACCGTCTTCTTCGAGTGGAGCAAAACCGTCGCCACGGCCTTCGGATTCTGACCATGTGGGAATCGCTCGCCACTGTTCGCAAGTACCTCTGGCGCTACCGCTGGGGCATGGCCTTGGGCGTACTCTGCCTGGTCCTGAAAGATCTCGCGCAGGTGGCGCAACCGCTCATGATCGGCCGCGCGGTGGACTCGTTCAGCGCCGCGCGCGCCACCTTGTTCGTCCGCTTCGCCGGATACCTGGTGGGTCTGGCGCTGCTCAAGGGTCTCTTTCAATTCTGGATGCGCGTCATCATCATCGGCATCTCGCGGGACATCGAATACGACCTGCGCAACGACCTGTTCGACCACCTCACCAGCCTTTCGCCGGACTACTACGCCCGCACACGCACCGGCGACATCATGGCCCGCGCCACCAACGACCTCAACGCCGTCCGTATGATGCTCGGTCCCGGCGTGATGTACTGGGGTGAAACCAGCCTCACCTTCGCGCTGGCCATCGCCGTCATGCTGCGCGTGGACTGGCACCTGGCGCTCTACGCCATCCTGCCCGCGCCCGCCGTCAGCCTCGCGGTGATCTTCTTCGGCCGCATCATCCACGCGCGTTTCGAAAAAATCCAGGCCATGTTCTCGGACATTTCGAGCCGCGTGCAGGAGAACCTCTCCGGTGTGCGCATGGTCCGTGCCTTCGTGCAGGAGCAAGCCGAGATGCGCCGCTTCGCCGAACTGAACCAGCAGTACATCGCGCAAAACATCCGGCTGGTGCGCATCCAGGGCGTGTTCCAACCGCTGCTCGAAGTGCTCATCGGCGCCACCTTTCTGGTGGTTCTGTGGCTGGGCGGGCGCGACGTGCTGCGGCACCGCATCACGATCGGCAGCTTCGTCATGTTCAACACCTACATGGGCATGCTGGTATGGCCCATGATCGCGCTGGGCTGGGTGGTCAACCTGATGCAGCGCGGCGGAGCGTCGCTCGGCCGCATTAACCAGATCTTCCACGAAACCCCCTCCATTCGAGCGCCCAACGTGGCGACAAGCTGGAGCAAGTCGCGGTTGTCGCGAACCCAATCCGAAATCGAATTCCGCCACGTCTCGGTCGATTACGGCGCCGGCCGCGTGCTCGACTCAGTCACCCTGCGAATCCCAGGCGGCGAAACGATTGCCGTGGTAGGCCACACCGGATCCGGCAAGAGCACCCTGGTGTCCCTGGTCCCACGCCTGATGGATCCCACCTCGGGTGCAGTCCTCGTCGATGGAATCGATCTTCGCGAGCTCGATCCCGCCGAGCTGCGCCGCCACATCGGCTTCGTCCCGCAGGAGACCTTTCTCTTCAGCGCGACCATCGCCGAGAACATCGCCTTCGGAGTGGAGCGCGCCACCGAAGAGCAAATCCGGCGGGCGGCGGAGATAGCCGGCTTATCTATCGACATCGAAGGTTTCCCCACCGGCTACCAGACCACGGTGGGCGAACGCGGCATCACGCTCTCGGGCGGCCAGAAGCAGCGGGCCGCGATCGCCCGGGCGATCCTGCGCGATCCGAGCATCCTGATCCTGGACGACGCGCTTTCGAGCGTCGACACCCTCACTGAGGAACGCATCCTGACGCACTTGGCCGGAGTGATGCGCGGCCGAACGGTGATCCTGATCTCCCACCGTGTCTCTACAGTTCGCCAGGCCGACCGCATCGTGGTGCTGGAAAAGGGCCGCATCGTCGAACAAGGCACGCATGCCGAACTGGTGGAAGCCGGCGGCTACTACGCGGACCTCAGCCAGAAGCAGATGCTGGAGGAAGAACTGGAAGCGATCTAGTGCTGCACCCGCGTGGAAATGGATTCTGGCTGTTCGGCAGGATGTCATCCAGCACTTCAAATCGGAAGACGGATCGGTCGCGGAGCCCTGACTCCGCCTCCCTCACCTCACCCGGTGCCCCGGAGTAAAATAGAACTATGGCCCGAGGTTGGGAAAGCAAGTCGGTCGAGGCGCAGATCGACATGGCCGAGGCCCAGCGCAGCGCCGCTCCAAGAAAAGCAGTAGATCCTGAATCGCTCGAGTTGATACGCAAGAGGGAGACCATCCTTCTCTCCCGCACCAGAGTGGTGCGGGAATTGGGAAGCGCCCAGAATCCGCGTTACAAGGCAGTCCTCCGAAAGGCCCTGGCGGATCTGGACGCGAAATTATCCACGTTCGCGGCAGGCTAGGGAAGCAACCAGCGTGGCCCGTTGCGCGGAGTCTCTTCCGAAAACGGGCGGTGCTCCCGCATCCGTAATGGCACGGCTGCCCGGCGCCGCCGGGCGCGGGGCGCTGGTGTTTCTGGCCGTTGCTCTGCTTGCGGTGCCTTACCTTTCGGCCTACTCGGTCCTCACCCACGAAGCCATCATCGATACCGCTTGGAACAGCAGCATTCAACCGCGCCTGCTGCAGAGGTTCCCGCAATCCACTGCCGCCCAACTGCTGGAAGCGCATGGATACGCCTATGCCGGATGCATCCTGCAGGACATGGGCTACTACCCATTCGGGAGCCGCTTCTTCAGCGACCTGGTACACTATGTCCGCAGCGGCGAATTCGTGGTCAACCTGATACGCGACTCCCAAGACCTCGACGAGTACGCTTTCGCGCTGGGAGCCCTGGCCCACTACGCCGCCGACACCCACGGCCACTCTATCGCCGTGAACCGTTCCGTGGCATTGCAGTATCCGAAGCTGGCGCGGCGGTCTGGTGCGAGTGTGACTTATGCCGACAAGCCGTCCGCGCACATCAAGGTGGAGTTCGCTTTCGACGTCCTGCAGGTGGCGCGCGGCAGATACGCACCGCAGGCCTACCATGACTTCATCGGTTTCCATGTGGCGCGGCCCGTCCTCGAGCGCGCCTTCCACGACACCTACTCGCTGGAGCTGACGGACGTATTCGACGACCTCGACCTTGCGCTAAACACGTACCGTCACTCCGTCAGTTCCGTTATCCCTACCATGACCAAGGTGGCATGGAGCATCAAGAAGGAGGAGCTGCGGAGCGCACAACCCGGCCTCACCCGCCGGAGATTTGTCTTTAACCTCTCACGCGCGAGTTATCGGAACGAGTGGGGCCGCTCCTACGAACAACCGGGAATTGGCGCCCGCATTCTGGCTGTTCTTGTGCGGATCCTGCCCAAAATCGGCCCCCTTAAAGCCCTCGCTTTCAAGCCGCCGACCGCGCAGACCGAGCGTCTTTTCGAGATCAGCTTCGATCGCACCCTCGATCTTTACCGCAGCGTGCTGGCGGGCGACGACCGGCTCACTCTTGCCGACCTCGATTTCGACACGGGTGAACTGACCCGCCCCGCCGAGCATCCGCTGGCCGACGATGCCTATTCCAAGCTGGCGGTCATGCTGGCCGCGAAGGACCCCCGTGCCGTCAGCGCGCCATTGCGCAGGAACGTGCTGGAGTTCTTTCAAGACCCGTCGCTGCCATTCGCCACCAAGCGGAACCCGGAACAATGGCGGGAGACTCTGGCGGCGCTGCAGAAACTGAAAGCGATGCCCGACTGAAGCCAGCGCAGTCAGGTTCTACTACATGCGCATCTCACGCGGTCGCACGCCGCGGTGCTCCACGTCCCTCCGCGCGCTTCGACGACCGTTGCCACCACGGCTCCGAGCTCGCCGCGTTCGGAGGGAATCGGCGTGAACGTCCACAGCAGTTCCGACACTCCGCCCTCGCGCGGAGAGAACAAGGTTTGCGTCTGCACCACCGCGCGTTCGGACGCCGCTCGCCTTACGGTCTCCTGAATGGCTGCCGCTCCCGACCGCGCCGCGTCACAGGTCTCCCAGACGAAGTGGCCGATCATTTCAGCCGGGTCGCGTTTCGAAGTGCGCTGGCATAGGGGACTCACCTGCTCGATCCGGCCATCCGGATCCAGCACAAGGTAAAAAGCCCCCGCCGCCTCTGCCACCGCCGCCGTGCATTGCGATTGCAGGCGCAAAGCCGCCAACGCATGGTAGTGTTCCGTGACGTCGGTGATAGTGCCCACGTATCCCGCAAAGCCGCCGTCCTCTCCAAGCCTGGGAGCGCCGCGGCCCAACATCCAACGGTACTGGCCATCATGCCGCCGCATCGGCGCCTCGGCTACAAACGGCTGGCGCGCCGTAAGCGCCTGCCAGAATCCTTCGACGACCTGCTGCCGGTAATCCGGATGCACGGAGTCGGCCCAGCCGTCGCCCAGCTCCTCTTCCAGCTTCCGCCCCGTGAACTCCAGCCACGTGGTGTTGACGAAGGAGAACGCGCCGTCAACATCGCAGTAATAGATCAGCGCCGGCGCGCAATTCGCGATTGCCCGGAACTGCCGCTCGGTCTCCCGCAGCGAAAGCTCCGATTCCAGCGCCTGGGACGCGATCATGCGCAGCTCCATCTTACCCGCCAGCACGCCCGCAAGTTCCGCGAGGTTCTGCGTGTCGCGGTCGGAAAAGTCCGCCTTCGGCTCTGTATCGGCGATCACCAGGGCGCCGAGACACGTTCCGCTGCTGGCCCGCAACGGAGCCGATGCCACAAAACGCAAATCCCCAAATTCGGCGCCGGGCGGAAGGCCATTGGCTGCATCCTGGATCACCACTGGCGCGACGAGCACGCGGTCCAAGGGATAGGTCTTCAGGTATTGGGAGTATTCCGTGCCCGAGCCGATGCGCGCAACCACCCGGTTACCGTTGCCCAGCAGACCCATGTAGGAGACGGAAACCTTGAACAGGTGCGCCACCAGGCTCGTCAGGCGGAGCAGCGCCGGTTGCTCCGGTGTGCTCAGTATATCGTGAAGATACGAGCTGGTCGGCTCGCTGGACTGGTCTGCGGTCACGGTCACCCTACTGATCCTCTATCGGCGCAGGGACGGACAAACTTGAGGTTTCTCTGACCCTAACGAAGCTGCCGGCATCCGTCGATATGCTATGCGGAGCGGGTGTGATCTCCATAGGGAAGTTCCTTAAGTCCGCGACCGAGACCGAGCAGGCGCTCATGCGCGTGGTCCAATTGCTGCTGCAGGGCATCGCGCTGCACGCCGTAGAAGGCCCCCCGGAGGATTTCGCCAACTTCCGCAACAGCATCCAGAATATCGCCAACGCTCTCCAGCACGACTTCGAAATGGCCGATCTGCTGGTCCACGCCGGATCGGCTCTGCGTTCGCTCGAGGATTACAACAAGCGCGCGGCACGCTACTTGCGATCTCCCGGCGCCGATTTGCAGGCCATGGTCAAGATGCTGGCTGACGCCGTAGCTGCCATGAGTTCGGCGTCCGAGGAGAACATTCGCCGCCTCCGCGAGATCGAGGTACAGGTCGTCTCCGCCACCCAGGCGGAAGACGTGCGCCTGATCCGCGTCAAACTGTCCGAGTGCCTGGCCGAGATCCGCAAAGAGTCGGAGCGCCAGCGAACCGAGACCGCACGCGCCACCGAACAGTTCACCCAGGACATCCAGCGGTTCCGCGCGGAAATGGCTGCCCAGCCGCTGGACGACAAGGACGCCGTCACGGGCCTTCCCGGCCGTACTCTCGCCGAGGAGGCTCTGAGCCGCGCCTGCCAGTCCGAAACGCCCGTGTATGTCGCCGTCATGGTGTTGGACCGTCTTCAGACCTTCAACACGCGATTCGGTTGCACGGTGGGCGATGAAGTGTTGCGCTACTTCGCGGGCTTCCTGCGGCGACAGTTGCGGCCTGCGGATCAGATCTTCCGCTGGACCGGGCCTATCATGATCGGCCTCTTGGCAAGACCCCAGCGCCTGGAGATCGTGCGTGAAGAAGTTGCGCGGTTGATGGACTATAAATACGAACACACCGTCCGCACCGCGGCGCGCACCATTCTCCTGCCAGTCTCTGCACGCTGGACGGTCTTTCCGGCAATGGCTTCTCCCCGCCTGCTCGGCCAGAAAATCGAAACCTTTGCCACGGGTCACCCGGTTCGGGATTAGATGGCCGTCGGCAGCCGCTTCGGTCGATCAGATCTCAGCCCCGGTCACCTGGGCCGGCTGAAAGATAGCTCGCTTGCCGAATGCCCGCAGCCGAAGGCTAATAGAACAGATATTTCCGCCACTGGGCGTCGCTCTTGCCCAGCATCCGCATCAGGTGCCGGCTGGTATGCAGGCTGAACGGACGCGGCGCCCGCGCCAGGCGCATACCGGCTTCTTCGGGCGTCCGATTCCCTTTCCGGTTGTTGCACGGATGGCAGCAGGCCACCAGGTTCTCCCAGGCGGTTTCGCCGGACCGCGAGCGCGGCACGACGTGGTCCAGCGTCAATTCCGCCGAGGCAAGGATACGGTGGCAATACTGGCAGGTGTAGCGGTCGCGCATCAGAATGTTCTTGCGCGACAGCGCCCGCGTCTGGTGCGGAATCCTCCGGTACTCCAGCAGCCGGATCACCGAGGGCAGCCGCACCAGCGTGCGCGCCGAATGCACCGCGCTGCTGGATTCCTCCTCCGCGGACGCCACGCCTTTCAGCACCAGCACCAGGGCCCGCCGCGCCGCGCAGATGTTGATCGGCTCGTAGCTGGCATTCAGCACCAGCACCGGCCGCTGCAGTCGATCGCTCGGCATCAGGATCGTCCCCCCTCCGATGAACGCGCCGCGCCGCGCCAGCCTTCCATGCGCCGGTCCACGCGCGCGACGGTCAACAGCGCTACCTTCGCCACGCCCGCGCGCTTCAAGGCCCGGGCGCAAGCGGCCGCCGTGGAACCCGTGGTCATGACGTCGTCGATCAACAGCACGCGCTTTCCCGCCAGCGCCCGCGCGCCCGGCCGGCAGCCAAAAGCCGCCGCCACGTTCTGGCGCCGGGCGGTGTTGCTCAAACCGGCTTGCGCCACCGTCGCCCGCGCCCGCCGGAGGGCCCGTACCACCGGGATGCCGCAGCGCCGCGCGATGGCCCGCGCCAGCAAGTCCGACTGGTTGAAACCCCGCTCCCATTGCCGCCGCCAGTGCAGCGGAACCGGTATCGAGGCGTCGAACCGCTGGTCGCCTGGCAGTGCCGACGAGAGCAGGTCCGCGAGCGGCTGCGCCAGCGTCTTCACCCGGGCGTACTTATAAAGGTGAATCAACTCGCGCAGAACGCCTTCGTAGGCGCCGAAACAATAGGCCGCATCGAAGCCCCGCAGCCCGTTGCGGCACAAAGCGCAGCGCCCTTCCTCGTCCAGCGGGAAGCGGTTCTGGAACGGTGTCCCGCAATCCACACAGAAGAATTCCGCGCTGAGCGGTTGGGGCTCCCTCAGGCATTTGCGACAAACCGGAATCCGGGTGATTTCGTCCAACGGCCTGGCACAAATCCGGCAATCGTCTGGAAAAAAGAGGGAAAAAAGGGCGCGTGAGGCTGTTCGTACTGCCGGGGGACCGAAGTTCGCGGCTGCGGCTCGCCTGCTACTCGAGAAGACCCACCTCCACCGACTTCCTATTGTATCTGATTTTTCTTTCGCAAGCCCGTTTATGGGTCGCTCTTGTCGCGTTTCTACCGGCGCCCACGTCCGTAACCGGCCGGATCTTCCTCGACGAATCGATCCATGATCGGCCTGACTCGCTCAAAACTCCCGGACAGTTCGGGCAGGGTAGCGGCCGCGGCGGTCAGATCCCCGGCTTTGCCTTGTTGCTCCAGCTTCCAGGCGGCCTCTCGCAGTTCCAGCCCGCCCGCATTGGCAGCCGCTCCCTTGATGGAGTGTGCCAGCAGCCGAACCTGGCTGGCATCGCCGCTGTTTACGGCCCCGGCCAGCGCCGCGATTTGCCTTGGCATGTCTTCCACAAATCTGCGGATGATCCGCCGGGCTAATTCCTGGTTGCCCATCACCCGCTCGCCGAGATCTTCACGATCGAAGATGGCCGCGACGGCGGTTGGAGCGGAAAGCGGCGGAGCGGCTGCCGGCTCGGCCGCAGGCGGCAGGCCGCCAGTCCATTCCTCGATGGCCTCCTCCAGCGCGTCGGGTCTGAGGGGTTTGGAAACGTACCCATTCATGCCCGCGGCCAGACACTTTTCCCGGTCGCCTGCCATGGCATTGGCTGTCGCCGCGATGATCGGAATGGCGTGGTTGCGCACCGGGGTATCCGGTTGACGAATCCGCCGCGAAGCCTCGTAGCCGTCCATACCCGGCAGATGGCAGTCCATCAACACCAGGTCGTAGTCCTTCTTTCCCAGGGCCTCCAGGGCGCTATGGCCATCGGCGGCCACATCCGCCCGGTAGCCCAGGTGGTCCAGAATTCCCAGAGCCACCTCCTGATTCACCTGGTTGTCCTCGACCACCAGCAGGCGCAATCGCGTCCGCTGCTCGCGATTGGTACGCTTGCGCTTGGGCTCTGGGATAGGGCGCACGGGAGGAGGACCATAGCCCAGGACAGAAGCAAGGCAAGCACCCAACTCGCCCTGTTTTACGGGTTTGCCGACGTGTCCGGCAAACCCCAGCCGCTGCCAGCGTTCCGCATCCGCCGCGTGGCTCAGAGGAGTCAGTGCCACGACAGCCGCTCCTGCCCCCGGGGACAGTTCATGCACTAAAGTTGGAAACCGGCAATCATCGTCTCCAAGCATTGCCTGATCTACCAGAACCGCATCGAAGGGGCGGCTTCTCGCGTTCCGCAGGATCTCCAGGGCTGTCTCCGATTCCGCGGCCTGCTCCCCCTCGGCCTTCCAGAACCTAAGCAGCTCCAGGATCAGACCGCGGCTGGCCGCGTTGTCATCTACCACCAGGATTCGCCATCCAGCCAACGAGAGCACGCGCGGCCGCTCCGCTGCAGCGGCAAGTTGCAACGGCACGGTGAACCAGAAGCGCGAGCCTTTGCCCTCCTCGCTGTGGAACCCAATCTCTCCGCCCATCATCTCCACAAGCATGCGCACGATCGATAGACCCAGGCCGGTCCCGCCATAGTGCCGGGCGGTGGAGGCATCCACCTGGGAGAACGGTTGAAACAACAGGTGCCGCTTGTCCTCGGGGATACCAACGCCCGTGTCGCTCACTTCGAAATGGGCTCGCCCGCGCTGGCCTGGAACGGCGGGCTTGACCCGAATGGAGACCTCGCCCGCTGCGGTGAACTTGACCGCGTTTCCACCCAGGTTGACCAAAATCTGCCGCAGGCGGGCGGCGTCGCCACGCAATTGGGTGGGAACATCGGGCTCGATGAAGCAGAGCAATTCCACTCCTTTTTCCTGGGCCCTCACCGCGATCAGGTCGGCCACTCCTTCCACCACGTTCCGGAGATTGAACTCCGTGTCCTCCAGCTTGAGCTTGTTGGCCCCCATCTTGGAGAAATCCAGAATGTCGTTCAGGATGCTCAGAAGCGCTTCGGCGCTGTCGCGAATCGTCTCGGCGCGCTTGCGTTGCCGCGCATCCAGGTCGCCGCCCAGCAGCAGTCCGGCCATCCCCAGAATTCCGTTCATGGGAGTCCGGATTTCGTGACTCATGTTGGCCAGGAACTGACCCTTGGCCAGGCTGGCGGCTTCGGCGGCTTCCTTCGCAGCCCGGATTGCGGCCTCTGCCTGCTTGGCGCGGGTGATGTCCTCCGCGATACCCACAATCCGGCGGAGCGCGCCGTTCGCATCGCGCGCCGGGAAGGTGCGGTTGCGGATCCAGATAATCGAGCCGTCCGCTCCGATATACCTGTACTCTGTCTCGCCCGCCGTGCCTTGCAACGACTGCGCCAGCAGGCGGAATGCCTTCTCCTTGTCCTCCGGATGCACGTGGTCCAGCCATGCCTCGGGCCTGTCATAGGCTTCCTGGCGCGGCCAGCCCGTAAGCGTCTCGTACGCCGGGCTGAGGTAAACAACCTGAAACGGCGCGGGATTGCAGACGAAGAATACCTCCTGTATGTTCTCCGCTAACTGCCGGAATTGCTCCTCGCTTTCCCGCAAGGCATCCTCTGCTCCCTTGCGCGCCGTGATATCCCGAGCGATCACAGCGATGGAAGCCAGGCGCCCCAGGACATCGCGAATCGGAGACACCGACAACGAGAGATCAATTCTCGCGCCGTCCTTGCTGATCCCGCCGCCTTCCACTTGCGGAATCCGTTCGCCTCCCCGCAGCTTGTCGACGATCTGCGAGAACCAGGCGAGCCGATCCGGCGGCAGGAACATCGATACCGGCCTTCCGATCACCTCCTCGGCCGGGTACCCGTAGATCAGCTCCGCGCCGCGGTTCCAACTCGTAATCGTGCCGTCGGGCGTGTGGCTGAAGATGCCGTCTTGCGTGGATTCCACGATAGCCGCCAGCATGCGCTGCGCGTTCTCGTCCGCCCGGCGCGCGGTCACATCCCGTTTGACCGCGATGTAGTTGGTAATCGCGCCGTCCGAGTTTCGCACCGGCGTGATCGCGATCTCCTCGGTATAGTGACTGCCGTCCTTGCGCCGGTTGATGAGTTCGCCCTGCCAGACCCGGCCCGCCAGGATCGTCTCCCACATCTGACTGTAGAACGCGGGGTCCTGCCGGCCGGACTTGAGCAAGCGTGGGTTTCGTCCGATCACTTCCTCGGCGGTATATCCCGTTATCGTGGTGAAGGACCGGTTGACATATTGGATCCGCGCTTCCGCGTCGGTGATCACGACTGCTTCCGCGACTTGGTCCACGGCGGTTGCCAGAAGAATGTTCGGCTCGCAGGCGCCCGCGCCCTCCGGCTGCTTCCGCCCGTTGCCGGCGCCGTCTGAGCCTGGGAGAGATGCTCCGGAGGTTTGGTGGATTCCGTTCATCGGGGCGCTCACATGCGTCAGAGGTTCTTCTTCACCTGGTAGTACACCGAGCGCAGATGCCGCTTCGATTCGAACTGCGGGCAGATGCCACTCAGGGATTCCATCGCGCCGATCACCAGGTAGCCGTTCGGCTCCAGAGCCCGTTCGATGCGCTGGTACAGCGAGATCTTGTCGGGCTCGGTGAAGTAGATCGCCACGTTGCGGCAGAAAATGACGTCGAACTTACCCAGGGGCGTCAGGTCCCCCATCAGGTTCTGGTGTTTAAATGAGGCCATGGCGCGGATCTCATCGCGAATCTGCCAGCCGCCGCGCGCGTGCACGAAGTACTTGTCTCGCAGAGGTTCGCTCAGCCCTCGAGTGATCTCCGCGTCGTTGTACAGGCCGCGGCTGGCCCGGATGATTGCCTCGTCCGAGATATCGGTGCCGACAAGGCAGACACCATACCGGTCGGGGTCGCCGAGCAGTTCTTTCAGCAGAATGGCGATGCTGTAAATCTCCTGGCCGGTGGAGCAGGCGGCGCTCCAGACGCGGATCCGCGCGGCGCCGGTTCGCGCGCGGCGATCGATCAGTTCGGGGACGATCTTGTGCCGCAGCAGATCGAAAGGCGACGTGTCGCGAAAAAACAGCGTTTCGTTGGTGGTGATGGCGTCGATGATGCGCCGGGGGAGAGCGCGGCTCGGATCGGACTTCGCCCGCTGCACCAGGCAACTGAAGCTGCCGCAGCCATACTCTTCCGCCAGCCGGCTTAAGCGGCCCTCGATCAGATAGCTTTTGGACTGGTCCAGCGCCACGGCGCAGATCGAGTGAATATAGTCCGCCAGGGGCCTTTGTTCTTCGGGCAGCAGCTTGATCACGCGTCACCCTCGCGGACCGAGCGGACAATGGCAGCGGCGATCCGTTCCAAAGGAGCGATGGTGTCGATGAGCCCGGCGGCGATAGCCTCCTTCGGCATGCCGAAGACTACGCAACTGGCCTCGTCCTGCGCGATGGAGAAACAACCGCCGCGTTTGAGCATACGCAATCCCGCCGTTCCGTCGTTTCCCATGCCGGTTAAGATCGCGGCCACCGCGCGTCCGGGAAATTGCAGGGCGGCGGACCGGAACAGATAATCCACCGACGGCTTGCAGCCGTTTTCCGGCGGATCGTCCGCCAGCCGCAACATCACCTCGCCTCCCGGACCGGGCGCCAGTTTCATTTGCATGCCTCCGGGAGCAAGATAGGCGTAGTTCCCCTGTGCGACGACGCCATCCTGGGCTTCCCTCACGTGAATGACGCTCTTGCGATCGAGGTTGGCCGCCAGCGGCTTGGTAAACAGGGCCGGCATATGCTGCACGATGAAGACGGGCGCGCCCAGGTCGGCGGGAAGCGCCGGCAGGAGGTTGGCCAGAGCGGCGGGACCACCCGTGGAAACTCCGATCAGAACCAGCGGAGGCCCTGTACGCCGCCGGTTCGCGAAAACGGGCTCGGGTGCGACTGGCGCGGGACGAGCCGGCGCCGCTTCCGGCCGCGGCGCGCGGCCAGCATTCCCGCGAAGCATCATGCGGATGTCCTGCCGCCGCTCGTAAGCCCGGATCATCGGCAGCAGGCGGTCGCGCAGGAGCGCGCCGTTTCCGGCCGGCGTGCCGCCCTCGGGTTTGGTGAGAAAATCGAACGCGCCCAGTTCCAGCGCGCGCACGGTCATTTCTCCGCCGCGAACGGTGAGCGCACTGAGCACGATGACGCCGGCCTTTAGCCCCGCCGGCCCCATGGCTTCCAACACCTCGATGCCGTCCATCTCCGGCATCTCGATGTCCAGCGTGACCATATCGGGACGGAGCGCGGCCATGCGGGCGAGCGCAAGCCTGCCGTTGGGCGCTGTCCCCACCACCTCTACCCCAGGCAAGCCAGCCAGGGCGTCGGAGACAATGCGCCGGAACACCGCCGTGTCGTCTACCACCAGAATGCGTGTGCCCAATATCTATCCCCGGCGACCTGGTGTCACTGCGCGCCCTCCGCCAAAATGGGGCCCGGATCGAGTACCGTGATGACCCGGCCGCGGGCCCGGCAGACTGCCTGGAAATATCGCCCCTGCCCCCACCGCACGTTAGCCGGCGGCGCCTGCCATTGATCGCGATCCACCTCCACGACTTCGTCCACCCGGTCCACCAGCAGTCCGACGAACTCGTTGCAGTCTTCGATAATGAAGATCCGGCTGTCGCCGCTCGGAACAGCCTTGGGGAACCCCAGCCGCATGCCCAGGTCGAGAATCGTGACGATTCTGCCGCGCAGGTTCACGATGCCCGCTACCTCCGGCGGCGCGTGCCGCACGGGAGTCAGCGCTGCGGGCCGGATCACCTCCTGGATTCCGGCCGCATCCAGCGCACAAAGCGCGTCGCGCACGAAGAAAGTCGCCAGCAGAACGGTCTGCCCAGCCTGCGATGTCAGCGTTTCGGACATAGCTCCTCCGGTCCGGTCTCAGGCGGCCGCCATCCACCTCGTGAGAACGTCGGTCAATGCCGACGAAATCCTTACGTACTCGCTGGACGGCCCCATCGATTGCTCGGCTGCCTCCTTCTGGCCCGAGATCGCCATCTGCGCGATCCTGGCCGCCTCTTCATGGAACTGAGCGTGAAGCCTCTTGGCGGTCTGATAGCGGTCGCTCTGCAGATCCTCGGCCGAGATCCCCGTTCCGTAAAGCCACTTCCCGAACTGGCACTGGTTGTCCGCACGGACTGTAGTAACCGGGGTATCGAGGTGGCGGGACTCCACGGCAGCCTGCAGCCGGGCGGTCCAGGCCGAGTGCGCGGCGATCGCGTTCTTCAGCACCGTCTGATGTCCACCCGAGTAGTGGAACCGCGCCACCGTCGTTTGGAGGTGTTCGGCCAGCTTGGAAAGATCGGTGGCGCTGGCTCGAACCTGTTCGCTGCCCTCCGCCATCTCGCGAGTGGCCTGGTCTACCACGGCGATCTCCTGG
>Ga0335081_10010768_pt1 | contig 14781 bp, 8 predicted proteins | sample Lox_Sample_35_FD_206713 | JGI IMG/M metagenome (GOLD analysis project Ga0335081, IMG submission 206713) | Soil microbial communities from Loxahatchee National Wildlife Refuge, Florida, United States - Lox_Sample_3.5 | ecosystem: Environmental > Terrestrial > Soil > Wetlands | place: USA: Florida... | reverse complement strand
GTTTTTCACGAACGTGGGCACGCCATTTGAGTTTACGCTACGCGCTGCCAAGCCTGCCGCCAGGCCCCCATATCTGCATGTTAGTATGAAGCGCGTTAACTGCAAAACGTTTGCTCGCGCCGGATTCATTTCTGGCTTGATCCCGACGGAGGATTCCTTCGTGAATTGGAACCGCAGATTGCACATTCTCGCGCCCGCCACGGCGCTGTTGCTGGCCGCGCCCCTTCCTGTTGCCGCGCAAGTGCCCTCGGCTGCCCCTCCCGGCGTCTCGCTGGCGCAATCACAAGTTCCGGCGGTAGATACGGCCGCCTTGGCTAAGGAAGCCGAAGGCTGGCTCGCTGACCTAATCCGGATCGACACGACAAATCCACCGGGCAACGAAGAAGCCGCGGCGAAATACATCGCCGGAATTCTGACGAAAGAGGGCGTGACTCCCGAACTCCTCGAACTTGCGCCGGGGCGCAGCGCGCTGGTTGCTCGGCTCCGCAGTGCCGCCCTGCCGGACCCGTCCCGGGCGGTGCTGCTCGTGGCCCACATGGACGTCGTCGGTGTGGACAAAACAAAGTGGACCGTGGACCCGTTCGGCGCCGTCGTGAAGGACGGCTACCTGTATGGCCGCGGCAGCATTGACGATAAGGGCATGCTCGTCGCGAATCTGGCCGCCTTCATCGCGCTCAAACGCTCCAACGCGCGCGTCGAGCGCGACATCATCTTCCTGGCCACCACCGACGAAGAGCAGGGTGGCGATGCCAGCATAAAAATTCTCATTGCCAAATACTGGAACAAATTTGCAGCCGGCTTTGCCGTCAATGAAGGCGGCCGGGTGGTCGTGCAAGACGGCAAGGTTAAGTACGTTGCGGTGCAAGCCAGCGAGAAAGTTCCGGTGAATGTCTCCGTCATCGCCCGGGGACCGTCGGGCCACGCCTCCGTTCCGACCAAAGATAACGCGGTTGTCCATCTTGCCGCGGCCATTGCCAAAATCGGCGCTTACAGTGCGCCGGTGCGTTTCACAACCATCGTCCGCCGTTATTTCGAGCAAATCGCCAGCCTGGAGGACGACGAAATCGCCAAATGGATTCGCTCGTTGGATACACCGGACCGCGGTGAACACGCCCAGCGCGTCATTTCCGATGCCAATCCGTTGTGGAACTCGATGTTGCGGGACACCATCGCGCCCACCGAACTCAAAGCCGGGGTACGCTCCAACGTGATTCCCTCGGAAGCCCGCGCCACGCTGAACATCCGGCTTCTGCCGGGAGATACGATCGACGTGCTTATCGGCGAGCTCACCAAGCTGGTGAACGATCCGGCCATTAACTTCGAAGTGCAGCCGGACGCCGGCCTGGCCGCTCCGCCCTCCTCGCTGGAGAACGACTTCTACGCGACGATTTCCAAAGTGGCCGCGCAGGAGTTTCCAAGTGCTCCGGTCCTCCCGTTTATGTCCGCCGGCGCGACGGATTCCGCGCAATTGCGTCTGCACAACGTACAGGCCTACGGACTTTCCCCTTTTCCGGTGAGCGACGAAGATTCGCGGCGCGCCCACGCCGATGATGAGCGCATTTCACTGGCATCCTTCGAGACAGGCGTCAATTTCATGACGCGCTTGGTCATGCAATTCGCCGCGACACGATAAGCGGCCGGCACAGGTCACAATTCTTTTTTGAATTCATCCAACGTGACGGCTCGTCTTACCTGACAACATGATCTTTCGCCACTCCAAAATCGTGTGCACCATCGGTCCAGCCAGTTCTTCGCCGACTATGATCGGCCGCTTGCTCCAGGCCGGCATGGACGTGGCTCGGCTGAACTTTTCTCACGGCAGTCATCCCGAGCACGCCCACAACATCACCGTGCTGCGCGCCGCCTCGTTCGAAAGGCGCAAGCCGATCGCCATACTCGCGGACTTGCAAGGTCCCAAAATCCGCACGGGGCCGCTTGCCGGTGGACGGCCGGTTCCATTGCGCGCGGGCCAGCGTTTTGTCATTACCACCAGGCGCATCCTCGGCGACTCCACGCGCGTCAGCACCACGTTTCATCCTCTGCCACGCGAAGTGCATCGCGGCGACCGTGTTCTTCTTTCCGACGGCCTCATCGAGCTCCATGTCGTGCAGGTCAAAGGCTCGGATATCGTTTGCGAAGTCGCGAATGGCGGGTCGCTCGGAGAACACAAAGGCATCAATCTTCCCGGCATTAAGCTGCGCGTCCCCGCGCTCACTTCCAAAGACCGCGCCGATCTCGCCTTTGCCTTAAAACATGGCGCCAACTACATCGCCGTAAGTTTCGTGCGGCGTCCCGAGGATATTCTTCTTGCAAAATCGCTCGTGCGCCGCGCGGGGAAAACGATTCCCGTGATAGCCAAGCTCGAAAAACCGGAAGCCATCGAGAACTTGGACGCCATCCTCCGTGTTTCCGATGGCGTGATGATTGCCCGCGGCGATTTGGGCGTGGAGATGCGGCCGGAGTGCGTTCCCGTGGTGCAAAAGACCGTTATCGATCGCGCGCGCCACTTCCGCCGTCCCGTCATTACCGCGACGCAAATGCTCGAATCCATGACCGAGAATCCACGTCCCACGCGCGCTGAAGCGTCGGACGTCGCCAATGCTGTTTTCGACGGCTCGGACGCCCTGATGCTTTCCGCCGAGACGGCCACGGGAAAATATCCCGCCGAAGCCGTCAGCATGATGGCCGGAATCATCGAAGAGGCGGAAGCCAGCGATTGGGAATCGCCTCGGCGGGTCCCACAGGAGAAACTGAAAGTCGCCGAGACCGTGGCCGAACTTGTCTGTCACGCCTCGCGCGAGCTGCACATGAAGCTCATCGCGGTTTTCACGCACAGCGGTTTCACGGCGCGGCTTATTTCCTGTTACCGTCCGGCCGTTCCGATCGTCGCCTTTTCGCCGGACACGGACACGCGCCGCCGCATGGCCCTCATCTGGGGCGTGATTCCGCGCACCATCCCCGACGTGCGCAAGATTGACGGCTTGGCCGCCATCACGGAAAAGCGCCTTCTTGAGGAGCGCCTGGTGCGCAAAGGTGACGTTATCGGTATCGTTGCCGGAACGCCCATGGGCATTCGTGGCACCACGAACTTCATGAAGTTCCACGTTATCGGTGGCCCCGCGTAGCCGGATGACGGCCACAATTTCGCATGCTTCGCGTGGGCCCGCTTGGGATGCGAATGTTGGATGGGCTTCGTCGTCGAGGTTGAGAAGGCTTTGGCAGCGGTTGCCTCAAGGCTTGGATTCCTGCAAAAGAACAACGTCAGAGTCATTGTGACCACGCAGAACTGCGAGACGCTTTCCATCCGGCGACATTCGAAATGACCAGATCTGCTCTGACTGAAAGTCTGTGAGCACATGGCCCACTCCGCCGTTCAGCGGCTGCAACCATACGTTGTCCGCTCCGTTCTGCCGGACTACATAAGCCAGGGACTTTCCGTCGGGAGTGAATTGCACGCCGCCCGAATAGTGGTTGGCTGGGAGGATTTGCGGGCGGTTGGGGGAGGCGAGATCGAACAGGACGAGTTTGACCTGCGGTGCTTGGTCAAACTGGGTGGTGGCGACCGCGGTTGCCAGAACGTTGCCATCGCCGGAAACACTCAAGCCTCCCAAGGGAACGTAGCCTTCGGGGATGCCGGCGATGGCCTCGGTTTTGCGTGAGCCATCGAGGGGCGCACGGTAGATCTGGCCATTCACCCAATTGCTGTAATACACCCATTTTTGGTCGGGTGAGCAAACGGGGTAGCTATCCGATTTTCCATCCGTCAATCGCAGGGGGCTGGAGCCATCGGCATTGGTGCGCCAGATACTCTGCGAGGTGCTGCCAGCATGAAATTCCCAACTCAAAACCAGGTAGTTTGCTCCACAAGAAAAGGGGGAAATGATTAAGGCGCTGGGGTCCGCCAAAAGCTGAGCTTGCGTCTTGCCGTCGGGTCCTACTTTCGATAGCCGCCCCGTGTTGCTCACAAGGAGATTGCCATCCGCGCTCCAATTGAGCGCGCTCCAACTGTCAAACTCGTTGGATTGCGAGAGGAGCGGGCGAAGCTGCGCAAACTGACCGCCTTCTGCGGAGAGCAAGGAAACTGTTGCGTAGCTTCTGGCGAGAACCGTGGCGAGGGTTTTTCCGTCGCTGGAAAGCGTCAGCGTGGTATATCGGTTGGTGTCCCGAGTGATCGGCTCGAAATCGCCCGCGGCAGGGCGAAGCAATCCAATCTGCCAGCGGCCAAAATTGGCGCCCGGTTGCCTGTACATGGCAAACAGGGCGCGCCCATCCGGCGACCACTGAACCGCGCCGAAAAACTTATCATTGAACGTGACAAAGCGCCGCGTTGCGCCGGTAGCGGGGTTGAGAATCTCGATGGCGCTTTGGCCCTGCTGGCTCAAGTACATGGAGTAGGCAAGTTCATCGCCGGCGGGGGACCAAGCCAAGAAATCAGGCACGGCCGAGGCCATGCCAACGTGAACGACTTTCTCGTCGTTGCCTTCAAGGGACGCGACGAGGATGCGATATTTGCCCGGTTCCGGGTCATTCTGGCGTACGTACGCGATGCGCCGGGCATCCGGCGAGAAAGCGATGTCACTGTCAATGTCTTGCACTACCGCTTGCGGAACACCGCCGAAAATCGGAGAACGGTAAAGGTTGTAGTAGTTTGCGATGGCGTTCTGAGCCTTACGGAAATAGATGTAGTTGCCGTCGGGCGAGAAGGCCAAACCCTCGTATCGCGAGGGCGACGGCGGGAAGACTTGCGTATCGCTGCCCGTCGGGACGTTGCGCAGGAGTAGGCTCTGCAAGCCGTTGTCGTCGAGCACCGTGAGGACGTATCGGCCATCGGGGGAAATGGCGGCGCGTACCGCTTTGCCGGAATTGGTGACCTGTGTGACCGTGAAGTTGCGGAAGGGCGACGGCGCGGGATGATGGAGGACCGAGTAAAATCCCAAACTTGCGGCGCCGAGCACAATCAATACGGCAAACATTCCTGCCGTAACTCCCCATTTGTGATGTTTCGCCGCAGCGATCACTGCGGAGCCGCTAATCTGCAGGGGCGATTCAGCGGCTGGCGCGGCGGTTGCGGGGCGTTCCGGCCCTGCGGCAGCGTGCCGGCTAGAATCCGCGGCGCGTTTCAGCCGCTTAAGGTCGCTGCGAATGTCGGCGGCGTGCTGGTAGCGTAGCTCGCGATCCTTCTCGAGGCACTTTTCGATGATGCGCTCCAGCTCGCCAGGCAGCTCTGGATTCAAGCGCACAGGAGGGATCGGCGCGGCATGCAAAATGGCATCGAAGAGCGCCGCTGATGTGTCTCCCCGAAACGGGAGTTTTCCCGTCGCCATCTCGTACAGGACGGCACCGAAAGAAAACAGATCCGTGCGTGCATCGAGCTCCCTCCCCAACGCTTGCTCCGGCGACATATAAGCCGCTGTTCCCACGGCCGTTCCCGGGCTGGTCAGCAGTTCCTCGCTGAACGTATCGGCCGTCTGGGTTGGCCCACCAACCGCTTCCTTGCGTTCGGTCTTTCGGGCTTTGGCCAGGCCAAAATCCAAAATCTTGGCGTAGCCGCGCTTGGTAATCAGAATATTCGCCGGCTTGATATCGCGGTGAACAATTCCTTCACTGTGTGCGGCTTCCAGGGCATCGGCCAACTCGATGGCAACTCCCAGCAACTGTTCCAGTCCGATGGGACGGCCTCTAATCAATTGTTTAAGGGTCTGGCCTTCCAAATACTCCATGACGATGAAGCATCGTTCTTGGTGTTCGGCAATCTCGTGAATGGTACAGATATTCGGATGGTTCAGGGCCGAAGCGGCTTGCGCTTCACGCTGGAACCGATCCAAAGCACGATCATCCCAGGCGGCATTCGGAGACAGAAACTTCAGGGCCACCAGGCGATGGAGTTTGGTGTCCTCCGCCTTGTACACGACACCCATGCCGCCGCCCCCGATTTTTTCGAGGATGCGGTAGTGGTCGAGTTCCAGCCCAATCAGAGACTCCTCGACGATGGACTGGCCCGCCATGGGAGATGCTCCTTGCTGGAATAGAAATGTTCCCCTGTAACCGGTTAGCACGAATGCACGAAAAATGGGGTGATGCCGCGCACCCGACCGCGTGATGGCTCGCACCGACAGGGCCCACGGAGCCATAGCTACGTGTCAGTAGCTCCGAAGGGCCCGCTTCTCTGAGCCAGGTAGCTTGCTCTCATGAGGAGAGTCTGCGCTGGAAGGGATAATGTCCGCGTGCGGCGTTCTTTGCTCGGACTGTCCGGCTTATCTCGGCGACGCCAAGGGTGTTGCGCATCAGCAGCGCACCGCGGCAGCGTGGAAGAGGATCTACGGACTGAGTGAAGCTCCCGGGAAGATTTCCTGCGGCGGCTGCCTCGGCCCGGAAGACAGGCTGTGCCACACGAGCTGCAACTGTAAGGCGCGTCGCTGCTGCCGATCGAAGGGCTTCGTGAGTTGCGCTGAATGTCCAGCGGGATCGTGTCCGGACCTCGAGAAGGCACAATCCTTGTGGGACGAAGTTCCGAAACTGCTCCACGTCCTCTCGGCGGAAGACTTCGTCAAGTACGCGCAACCCTACTGCAATCACCGCCAGCGCTTGGCCGAGGCGCGTGGTGCCTTTGGTCAGCCACCGCGCTGATGAGAGGCGAAAGCCGGTTTGTCAAAGTGGCGTCATTGAACTTGCGCTGGCGCTACGTTGAAGCCGTCCACAGCCAGGACAGGCTCGGTACCACCTAGGTCGTGCTTGCGAACCTTCACCGTGATTTCCCGCTTCTCCCCGGGGAGAAGGCAAAGGTAGTTGTCATCCCAGAAGACGGGAAGAACCTCGGCGCCGTCTTTGCCTTTGAGTAGGCGGAGACGCACGAGGAAGGCGAGGCCGGCCCCCGCGTTCTCCACGGTCACTCGAGCGGCTGTTTCATTGCCCGCGTCCGAGACCTGCAGCGACGCGTTGACAGTGGCTTTCGGGAGCTCTTGCAGGGAGAGGAAGTCGGCGAACTCAGTGAGCGGTGTGTAGTACCACTCGGACTTGGCGAAGTCCGGGACGTCAGGGTGGGAGGAGAGCCAATAGAAATTGCGGCTGAGGAGCTCGCCGGAAGGACCAAAGAGCTGAAGGCTAAGGAAGTAGGTGGGCGTGATGTTGGCGGGCTCAGAGACGGTAAAAGCCTTGGTGACGCCGTCGGCGGCGACGTTGGAGAAAGCTTCGCGGGAGAAGCGCTCCTGCATGGAAGTGTCGTAGACCTTGGCAACAACCTTCAAATCTTTGAGAGCTTCCTGCTTGCCGTTGACGATAGCGATGCTGCGATCGTCATAAGAAAACTGAACATGAACCAGCTCGAGAGCCTTCTTTGAGCCGAAGTAACCGCCGGCGGGGCGAAGGTCGTAATCGTATAGATGCCAAATGAGGCCGGGCCAGGCGTTGTTGAGCATCCATTGAATGACACCGGTAGAGCGGTACTTATTGCGCCCATAGGCCTCGAACATCGCGCGTTCGCCTTCGTAGGTCATGGCTTGCGACTTCCAGGCAAGGTCGGCGACGTCCTTGATGGGGCCGTAACGCTTTTCGATGGCGTGCGTGAAGACCTTTATGTTCTTAAACTCACCGCCGCCGGAATGGAAATCCCAGTATTCGTTGATGGGCCACAGCTTGTCCGGCGGGAACATCGCTTTGAGTCCTTCCACGGGCGGGACAGCGGGACCGGGGCTGATCTCGGTGGCGAAGCCGTAGGCGCCGCCGTGCTGTGTGTCGAGCAGCCAGTAGTTTGCGGAGACGTACTCATATGGGCCGGCCATTTTGACCCCGCTGGCGCCTGTGGGCTCGGTTTTCCGTTCGGTGGCCGAGGAAATCACTGGCTTGGGCCAGTTATTTTCTTTCTCGACCGCGAGATAGGCGCGTTCGCGGTCCGGCGGCGGCGGATTGTCGCTGCCGTTGAGCCAAACAAGGATGCTGGGATGGCTGCGCAGGCGCAGGATCTGATCGCGGAGCGAGTCGACGGATACGCGCTTGTTTTCGTCGCCCCATTTGCCCCACTTTTCCCAGGCGTCGCAGCAGCACCAGCCGGCCATGATCAGGATCCCGTCGCGGTCCGCGCGGTTCATGAACGTCTCGTCTTCCAGTTTGCCTTCGAGACGAATCGTATTCAGGCCCATTTCCTTCACGTAGCGAAACTCGGTTTCCCGACGCGACTGGTCGATGCGCAGCATCATGTCGGGTGCCCAGCCGCCGCCGCGCACGAGCACGCTCTTGCCGTTGACTTTGAAAAGGCGGTAGCCGTCGGGTGTAAGCTCAGAATCGGTCTGCACCATGCCGAATTCGATGGTCTGTTTGTCAGAGACAGGACTGTTGTCAGGAACGAATTCGAGCTCGAGCCTGTGGAGATACGGCTCGCCCATCTGGTAAGGCCACCAAAGCCGCGGATTTTGTACGTTCAGCGCGGCGGTTTGCTCAGGCGTGATGGCCATAGCGAGATGCTCGCCGGCCTTGACTTCGACGTTTTGAGAAAATTCGATAGGCGAGGCGGCGCCGAGAATTTTTCCGCGCAGGGTTCCCTTGACCAGCGCATTGGATGCGTTCTCGAGTTCCGCGCGCACAGTGAGATGCGCATGGTCGATGGCTGGCAGGTCGAGTTTCGTTTCGACTGCAGGATGGCGCACGGCCACTGGACCGCTGGCGGACAGCAGCACTTCCTGCCATAGGCCCATATCCTTATCCGGTGGTGTGGGATTCCAATCAACCCAGGTGATGCCTAGTTCGTTGGCGTGCGGGGCCGAGACTTCCACAGCCACCACGTTTTTTGCGCCCGCTTTCACAAACGGCGTCACGTCGAATTCATAACGGCGAAACGCGCCAACGACTTTGTCCGAGCCGGCGACCTTTTTCCCGTTGATCCAGATGTCGGCGCGATAATTGATTCCCCGGAATGCGAGCCAGACAGTTTTTCCTTTGAACGGTGCAGGAACTTCAAATTCGTCGCGATACCACCACGGCACGGCATACGGGCTGTCGCCCGGCATCTCTTGATTGGCGAATTCCGAGCCGATCTTGTAGGACATGCCAGGAACTGCTCGGAGATTCATGCCGAAGTACGGATTCTTGTAAACGCCGTTTTCAACGAGCACCGCGAACACCGTGTTGGGTGCGGAAGTTTTATACCAACTCGAAGTGTCGTAGGCCGTTGTCGAGACAGTTTCGCCGCTCGCGCTGACTTTTGCCGAGGACTGCACGGCCCAGCCTTCGCGCAGAGTAATCTCGTCATCCGCGCGAGAGGCAGGCGTAATGATGGTCCCGGCGAGGAGCATGGCGGCGGCACATGCAAACATGGCAAAGCTCTCCTTCGTTCTGCGGAAAAATCCCATGATCAGCTCCTCTCGTCCCGCTACATCCACTGGCAGCATTTAAACCGTTTCAATAAAGCGGATTATCCAGGTCCAGCAAACCGGACCGCGGACGCGCGTAGTTTAGCCTGAGGGAGAGAAGCTAGACAAGAGCCTGCGCAAAAGAAAAGGCGCGAACCACATTGGCCCGCGCCTGCCATCATCGATATGAAATCTAAGGCTTCGTTATTTGGCGGCAGGGACGAACGCCTGCGGAGCGGCCAGGAATTCGACATCGTGAAGCTCGCTGCCGACCCTGACGCGCTCAAAGCGCCCTTTCGTTTCGCTTTTCCCTACAAAGGTCAAGAGATACTGATTGTTGAGATGAGTTTGCAGCTCGTCGAAATAGGGTTTGAATGTGACCGGTGGAATATACCCGATATAGAAGGACTCCGCGCCGCTTTCTCCCGAAACTCGGCTCAAGAATCCCTGAGACAGGAACAGCACATAATTGCGGTGGGCGCGGTGTCCGGCATCCGGGGCGTAGATTGTCCAGATATTGATGTTCTTCTTTTGCGCCTGCTCGATGGTTGTGTCCACATCGGGATCCACGGGATCGAACGTGCCACGGAAATAATCAATTCCTGAGGAGAACATCAGAATCGATTTGCGCTCGTTGGAATCTGGCCAACGCTTGATCCAGTCCTGGAGCGCAAGGTAGGGGCTGGTGAACGCGCCGCCAAAGGCAATAGGCATGCGCAGAGCCTTGGCGGCGAGCGCGTGATCTTTGGTGAAGTCCTGTGCAATTACAGCGGCACCATTTTGCGCATAAGCCACGGCGATGTACGTACTCTCGGGCTGGGCCATCATAAAGGCCTTCAAGTCATTCCACTGCAGAGCCACATTGGGTTCGAGCGAGTCATCGATGAGAATCGCCAGGTAAAGCGTCTCGCCTTTCCTCCAATCCGCCACCTGCGTCCGCTCTTTGCCTATGTAGAACTGCACGTCGTCCTTGTTGATGGTCGGAGGAGCCATGTCCTTCTTGCCTACGGCGGTAACGGTCATCGTGACCGCCCCCGGAGCCGCGTCGTCTGCCGCCGTTGACTTTTGCGTCCATGCCAACGCCGCTGCAAAGGCGATGGCGCCTGTCACGAGAGTAGCTTTCCACCTGAGATTGTGCTTCATGAGCCTAGCTCCTTTCTCATCCGCCTGATTCTTGGATGCGCTGGACTGCTCACGCAGACTAGAAAACAATGCCATGACCGCCATTTGCGGAAAAGAAGGCGCGGCGTTGCTGCCCGCGTCTTTAGTATTGGCAGTCGGGCTGAACTAGCGCGCTGCCGGCAGATAAACTTCGGAGGGCTTCAGAAACCCGATATTACGAAGCTCGGAGGCTACCTTCACCGGCTCGTATTTTCCCTTTTGTCCGCCATTCCCGACGAAAGCCAGCAAATACTGGTTGTCGAGATGCGCCTGAATCGAATCCAAGTAAGGCCTCAGGTCCACCAGCATGTCGAGGCTCAGAAAGTAGTTCTCACCGCCCGTTTCCTGCGAGAGGCGAGCCATCTGGGATTCCCAGTCGAACGCCCGGAACGAATTGCGACGGCCGTGGCCTGCATCTGGAACGTAAATGGACCACACATTTATGTTCTGCTTTTGTGCGCGAGCGATGGTCGTATCCAAGTCGGGGTCTACGGGCGGAAAGCCGCCGCGGAAATAGTCGATTCCAGAGGAGAACAGCAGGATCGAGCTGCGCTGTCCCTGCACCGGCCACCGTTTCACCCAATCCTGAATTGCCAGATACGGACTGTTCGCGACAGTCAAAGTGCCCAGTGGCAGGCGTAGAGCTTTTGCCGCCAGCGCATGGTCCGTTGTGAAGTCCTGCGCCACCATGGCTTGGCCATTTCGTGCATACGCCACCGCAATGTAGGTGTTCTTCGGCTGAGCCATGAGAAACGCGCGAAGATCACTCCACTGGTTGGCAATAGTGCTTCTCAGCGAATCGTCAATCAAAACGGCCAGATACAAAGTATCGCCGCGCTTAAAATCCGCCACCTGGACGCGTTCCTTGCCTGCATAGAGCTCCACGTCATTCTTCGTTAGGGCGGGCGGTTGTGTATTCTTGGCGGTTACCGTGACAGTCATAATCACCGCGGAAGGGTCGGGTGCTACGGACGAATCGTTCGCCTTATTAGCGGCGGCCTTTGTTGCGATCGGCGTCAAGGCAGCCGCGAGCAGCGCCCCAAGCAGAAACGACCCCTTGCGATACAGATTCTTCTCCATTTTTGAACTCCGTTTTCTCATCCCATAGCATTAGATGCGGATTACGACTAAAAAGCGTACATCCAGGGCGCAGGAAGCGCGTTCCGTCGTAGAATGCAGCGCGGCCAAAAGGGCCAATTTCGTGAAAAATTACGTAGGCGCCATCGATCAGGGCACAACTAGTACGCGGTTTATGGTGTTTGATAAAGCGGCGCGTGTTGTGTCTGTCGCGCAGAAGGAACACGAGCAGATTTTTCCGCACCCCGGCTGGGTGGAACATGACCCCCTCGAGATTGCCCGCCGCACTGAGGAAGTAATCGCCGAGGCGCTCGAGCGGCGCGGGTTGCAGCCGTCCGATTTGGCGGCCGTTGGCATCACCAATCAGCGTGAGACGACGGTAGTGTGGGAACGCAAGACCGGCCAGCCTATTGCCAACGCCATTGTTTGGCAGGACACCCGTGTCGCTGAAGACGTCGGGCAATTTACCCGTGGCCACGGCCAGGATCGTTTTCGCGCGCAGACGGGACTGCCGCTCAGCACCTATTTCAGCAGCCTCAAACTGCGGTGGCTCTTGCAGCATGTTCCCGGCGCGGAAGAAAAAGCCGCGTCTGGCGAATTGCTCTTCGGAAACATCGACACCTTTCTCGTGTGGAATTTGACCGGTGGGCCAAACGGCGGAGTTCACGTCACGGATGTAACCAACGCCAGCCGCACGCAGCTGCTCAATTTACGAACACTCGATTGGGACGAAGAATTGCTGGCGGCCTTCGGAATTCCACGCGTGATGCTCCCGCACGTGCGCTCGAGCAGCGAAGTCTATGGCCAGGCAAGACTGCCCGTGCTCGCAGGGGTGGAAGTTGCAGGAATCCTCGGCGATCAGCAGGCCGCGCTGGTGGGCCAGGCCTGCTTCAATCCCGGCGAAGTAAAGAATACCTACGGCACCGGCTGCTTTCTCCTGATGAACACCGGTGAGCGCATAGTTCCATCAAAATTCGGGTTGTTGACCACGGTCGCCTACAAACTCGGAGATTCATCTCCGTGTTACGCGCTAGAAGGCAGCGTGGCGATTGCCGGTGCCTTGGTGCAATGGCTGCGCGACAACTTGGAGGTGATCGAAAAAAGCTCAGACATAGAGACGCTCGCCCGCACCGTCAAAGACAATGGCGGCGTCTACTTTGTCCCAGCATTCTCCGGGCTCTACGCACCCTACTGGAAGGAAACCGCGCGCGGGGTTATCGCTGGACTGACGCGCTATGCGAACAAAGGGCATTTGGCGCGCGCCGTGCTCGAAGCAACGGCCTTTCAAACCCGCGAAGTCGTTGAAGCCATGGAGAAGGATTCGCAGATTGCGCTCAAGTCGCTGCGTGTGGACGGGGGTATGGTCACCAACGACTTACTGATGCAATTCCAATCGGACATTTTGAACCGCGAGGTCGTCTGTCCGGTCATTCAGGAAACCACTGCGCTGGGAGCGGCGTATGCGGCGGGATTGGCGGTGGGCTTCTTCTCCGGGCTTGGGGAACTGAAAGCCAATTGGGCCGTCGATCAAAAATGGCTGCCCCATTTTGTCGAGGCGGAGCGAGAAGAACTCTATCGGCAATGGAAGAAAGCGGTGACGCGGTCGTTCGATTGGGTGGACTAGCAGATCCAGCGGAGCAGCAAGCTGCACCATGCTCATTTCACGCGGAGGACATTGCGAATGACTTCTCCCTTAATGGGCGAATTCCTGGGAACGATGATTCTGGTGCTGCTTGGTGATGGAGTCGTCGCCGGGGTCGTGCTGAAGAAGTCCAAAGCTGAATCCAGCGGATGGATGGTCATCACCACGGGTTGGGCCCTGGCGGTACTGTGTGGCGTCTTCGTATCCATCGCCTGCGGCAGCAGCGACGCCCATTTGAATCCAGCCGTGACCCTGGGCTTTGCCGTGCGCGACGCCAGCTTTACCAAGATCCTGCCCTACTTCGGCGCGCAATTTCTCGGCGCCCTTGCCGGCGCCACTCTCGTCTGGCTGCACTATTTCCCGCACTGGAAGGAGACACCGGACGCGGCAGGCAAACTCGCCTGTTTCTGCACCGCTCCCGCTATCCGCAGCCTGGCGGCCAATCTATTCAGCGAAATCGTTGGGACATTTGTTCTCGTCTTTGTAGTCGGCGCCATTTTTTCTAAGCGCGTCGCTGCTGCCGGGCCAGCGGCTGGACTCGGCCCCTACCTGGTGGGGAGCCTTGTGTGGGGCATCGGTCTTTCCCTCGGCGGCACGACCGGCTATGCCATCAATCCGGCGCGCGATTTGGGGCCGCGTATTGCCCACACCCTCCTGCCCATCCCCGGCAAACGAGACTCCGATTGGACGTATGCGCCCATTCCGGTGATCGGGCCTCTGCTCGGCGGGGCCCTGGCCGGCTTCTTGCTCCGCCTTCTTTCTGTTTCCTGACACCCGTTCGCCCGTACAAGTAACCGATTCCGCATGGCAAACGCCCGTTACGCCCACCTCGGCATCTTGCTGCGCTACTCTGCGATGACATGGGAACTGTGACCATCGCGCCTCCCGAGCCGAGCCTCGCAACTCCTGCTCCCGCAGCTCGCCCGCAGAATCCGTGGATCTATCGCCCCTGGATTGACCTGACCGTCGGTTGCGGCGCGTGGTCCGCCCCGTTGTTGCTGGTAGGTTTTTACGCAGCCAGTTCCTACGGCCGGGCTTGGAGCGTAGCCTTCTATTTTCTGGCGCTGCTTTGCAACTACCCGCACTTCATGGCCACGGTTTATCGCGCCTATCACAAGCGCGATGAGTTCGAGAAATATCGCAGCTACACTTTGCATGTCGCGCTCTTGCTCGCGCTGACCGGTGTGATTACCCATATCTGGGCCGCCGTGCTTCCGTGGCTCTTCACTCTCTATATCTGCTGGAGCCCGTGGCACTACACCGGACAAAACTTCGGCTTGTTGATGATGTTTGCCCGCCGCTCGGGCCTTTCACCCACCGAAACCGAGCGCGCCGCGCTCCGCCTGTCCTTCATCGCTTCCTACATCTTATTGATGCTCAGCTTTCACACCGGGCCCTCCGGCGATCCCTTGATTCTGTCCCTCGCTCTCCCGGCAAAGCTCACCCTGCCCGCACGCACTTCCCTGGCAGTCTTTTTTCTCGGAGTCAGCGGCTGGGCCATTGCCTCGCTGGCGCGGAGAAGCAGTCTTCGCGCTGTCCTTCCGGTGCTCACGCTTGCTG
>Ga0335081_10010766_pt1 | contig 14782 bp, 15 predicted proteins | sample Lox_Sample_35_FD_206713 | JGI IMG/M metagenome (GOLD analysis project Ga0335081, IMG submission 206713) | Soil microbial communities from Loxahatchee National Wildlife Refuge, Florida, United States - Lox_Sample_3.5 | ecosystem: Environmental > Terrestrial > Soil > Wetlands | place: USA... | reverse complement strand
GTCAGCATGACTCTTCGTCCGGCTACGGTTGTTGTGTAGGAACCGTGGTATAGGTACAAGCGTCGCCCTTCCACGTCTTTCCCTTCGCGAAGGTTACGTTGCCGATCTCAAAATAGGGATCGTCGGTGAAATTCTTGAACAGCTTAGGGTTGTGTGGCATCGGCTTTGCCCAGGGTTACGCTGGCATGATCTCAATTAGTTCGTTTTGAAGTGCTGCCGTCCAAGCGAGATCGTTCTTGATTGCATCTGTGCCCGCAGCACTAATCTCGCGCGCTTTTTCTAATGCGTGCTCTGCCGACGCGCTGACCTCGCGTAGAACGCGCCGAACATCCGATTCAAGCCGCAGCCTGCTCTCTACGACACGTTGCTCCACGTCGCCCTGAACTCGCGATGCGTTGGTATCTATCAATTGCTCCAAGAACTGCAGGGAGTCTTTGCGAAACCATCGCCGCATGTGGACTGCGCCCATGATTACATCTGCCACGTAAAGAAAAGGCGACGGGGGCTGGGCGATGGTAATCATGTCGTGGAAAAAGAACCGCGAGCGCACGCGAAACCCTTGTTCAGCGTCGATGGATTCCGGCAAGTGCGAGAAGTTGTCGACCTGTTCGCAGGAGATTCGCCTCAGTAGGTCATTGGTCAAACTCACGAAACGCTGCGTGACCCCGCGATATAACTCTTCCGAGTGTGCCTCTTCGCTGTCCAACCATGGCATCACGTGGCGTCGTGCCACGCTTTGAGCTAGTACCATGAGTTCGCGACGCCTGCGAGGGCCAAACCAGGTGCGTACTAATTCGGACTCGTCATCAAACTCTCTCCGTGCTGGAGGCAAAACCTGTCTGATGAAATTCTTCCGTCTGGTTAGCAGTGTTGTTGAAAGGCGCATCTGCTCGGAGGAAAACAACGCGCCGAGGTCTCGCAACGACTGTTCCGCGTCAGCAACCGTTTCCCGGAGCTTTGCTACCCGTTCTTCAGAAGCACTGATTGGCTCGGTTAAAGCGCGCACGCGCTCATCAAGGCAGCGCTGCAGATACGTTCGGAATCGCTTTGCGCCGCGTTGAGCAGCGGCATGGGTTATCGCTTGTCCTGAGCGATCGGCCAACTGGGTGAGATTTCGAACGAGCGCATCCCAGTCATCTGCACCGGGCACGTAGTGGAGCTTGTTTAATGCGCTCACTTCGTAAACCTGACCAATACTCTTCTGCAGACGGGATTCAATGACCCTCGTCGCGAATTCCGACGCCTGTCGCCGCTCGGCCTCGGAGACCCGGTCAATCTTGTTCAACACGAGCAAGATGTGATCCACATGCGCGGAAACCGCTTCAATCAGCGCCAGTTCCTCACCCGAAATTGGAGGATCAGCCCCGACCACCAGAATCGCTGCGTCAATCTGCGGAATGAATGCTCTTGTCGTATCCGTGTTACCGGCAAAAACGGAACCAATTCCGGGCGTGTCCACCAGGCACATGCCATTGGCCAGCAAGGGCGAAGGGAGAAATGCCTCGACGCCTTCTACCCGCTTTGAATTCTCGGGATTCAACTCCTCGGAAACGAACTGCGCTAGATCAGCGAGTGCGATCTCCCGCCACTGGCCGTCCATGAGTACGCGGCCTGTGCGGCTCGTCCCATAACGCAAAACAGTGGGGACAGTGGTGACCGGTACGACACCCGTCGGAAGAACCGGCTCGCCAACGAGCGCGTCCAGCAGAGTAGATTTGCCGCGCTTGAATTGGCCTACGCAGGCAATAAAAAACCGCCCTTCCCTGATTCGGGCGCACAGTTGCCGTATTTCTGATACTAGCGAGCCTTCACGAAGTTTCTCAGCAATCATCGCCAGTCTCTCAAGGGCGACTACATCGGAGGACACGTTACCTGAAGCTTTGCTCTGAGCCGGGTTGTGCACGAGCTCTTGCATGACGCTAATGTGTCCAGGTCTCCTGAGCCACGGTCGCAATCCTGTAGTCGAGATAAAGAGGCGTGATCTTGATGTGGTTGTCGTGAATGTATTTTGGTGCTTTGCCCATCCGGATCATCTGGACAATAGCTCCGGCGTTCCCGTCGCTATATTCGACAACGCGATCGAGAAATTGGCCGAGATTTTCCGCAGTTACGCCCTCGTCTTGAGCGACCGTGGTGGCAAACCGTCGTGCGGTCTCGGGAACAAAATTACAGAGGGCAAGTCGCTCGCTACGATCCGGGAACAGGGGTAACACAAATCCCACATCTTCCATATGAACGGAACGTGCAACAGTTACCACGGGAACGCCCAGCCCTACCATCAAGTCACGGATAGAAGACGCCAGACCCTGAGATGGACAAGCTAAATGATCTAAGACCACAACAAATCGCGAACTGCGCAAGGTATCTTGCACTAAACCCTTGATAGCAACGAACGTCTTGTCCTGAAGGGCCGCCGGTTTGTTCCCGCAGGCGCCGACCAATACAGGATTTCGTAATGAGAGCAGCGCTCGCGCTAAGTTCCGGTACAAGATTTGGGGAGAGTGATTCTGCGAGCTGTAGAGAATGTCCTTGCCATCACCTATGGCGCACTGTAGCAGGAGAGTCTTGCCAACTCCGGCAGGGCCATGGAACAGAAACGATTGTCGAGCCTGCAGTCGCTTCTTCAGTTCCTCTAATTCTTCTTCCCGGGCAAAAATTATGGGCAGACGCTGCTCGCGCATATTTTCGCCGGACTTGGCTGGCCGACTCATTGTTGCGGGTGCTCGCCCCCCTGGTGCACGTACCTGATGACCTCGACATCCGACATGGCAATTAGTCCCTCGGACACCATTTCGTCCAGGGCGGGAATTAACCGATTGATGTTTTCTTCCGAATCGATGATCTGCACCAGGACTGGAGCATCAGACGAGAAACTCAGCAGGTGCGAGCGGCGTATCCTCGTGCTTGCGCCGTAGCCCTGGATTCCGCGATATACGGTGGCACCAGCAATATCAAGCTGACGGCAACGTTCGACGATGGCCTGATACAACGGCTGGCCATGCCACTGATCGTCTTCGCCAAAGTGAATACGCAACATCTTCGCCTTGCCTTCCAGCTTCACTTCTCCTTCTCCTGCATCTCGGGCAGCGGCTGACCGTGCGAGTATTTGATAACGTCAACATCCGACAGTACGACGATGCCCTGCTGGACCATGTCGTCGAGCACGGGAACGATAGCCCTGAGTTTCTCCTCCTGATCTACAACCGTTAATAAAATGGGAGCGTCGTGGGACAAATGCAGCGGCGACTCTTTGTGGATGCGACGATTAGCTCCGTAGCCCAAGATGCCACGATACACAGTTACACCAGCGACATCGTTCGCACGTAAGGCTTGCACGAGGGCCTCGTATAGAGGACGTCCGTGCCAACTGTCGTGCTCTCCGATGAGGATCCGCATCATCTTCGCCTTGGCTTCCAGCTTCACCGGGGGCGGAGCCGGGGCTTGTTTCTCCCCAGGAGGGATCGGCCGAATGACGTTGGTGTCGTGGACTTCGATCAGTCCTTTACTAGCGATCTCCGACAATTTGGGGAGAACTTCCTGCACCCGCTCCGGCGTCTCGATAAACTCGATCTTGATGGGCATCTGATCGGAGAGCTCAACTAAGCGGCTGGTATGAAGTTTGTGATCGGTACCAAATCCCGCTATTCCGCGGGTGACTGTCGCATCCGAGATTCCGCGGAAGAAAAGGTAATCCAGAATAGCCGCATAACCGGCGGTTCCGTGATATGTCTGGCCCTCGATTACGTAGACCGTGACTTTCTTAGCTGGCCCCGTTCTCAACAAGTGACCTCCCTTAACGCATCACACCACGCTGCGACACCAGAAACTCAGCGATGTGGCCCAAGATGCCACCTCCGTCTCCCTCACCGCGATGCAGCTTCCCGTCAAACTCAGCCAGTTGCTTGCGCAACTCATCCTTGTTCCTGGCAACAACCTCTTTAACCAGAGCTGCGAGCGTTTCTGGAGCGGTCGCAATCAGTCTGTCTGCGTGGTGAAGGCATATGGTGCCGAACTGCCGGACCCAATCGGCGAAGCCGTCGCGCTGCATCTCGCGAACGAACTCCGAAAAACGCGCACTCTCATATTGCCGTAAAGCATCGCACCAGTCACAAGAATCCGGGGCAACTGTTCCGCTATGGGAGGAGGCTTCGGCGTTCTGCAAGATCGCGCGGAATATGGGAACCGCCTCCCAGGCAGGAGAAGCAGCGGCCAGACACCATGCGTGAAAGTTGCAAAGCCCTCTTGCAGGCTGCTTCACGGGCGAGCCGATGATGGAATTCTGGAACGCCCTCATCAGAGCGCAAATGGGACAGACACCGCGCGCCAGCACCTGAATCAGGGGCGAATCGGGAGTCAGTGTCTGCGGCCTCATACGAATACCCGCCCTAAAGCATCACCGGCCCAGACGGCTATGAACCCAACGATCACGCTCAGCCCGAGGTTGAGCATGCCAGTGAGCATTTGGCCGTCCTGAACCGCCCGCAAGGTTTCATATTCAAAGGTCGAAAACGTTGTATATGCTCCGATAAACCCGATTGGAATCAGATAGCGCCAATACGCACTCTCCGTTGTCCTCGACAGCACTGCCAGAACAAGTCCAATCAGGAAACAGCCTGTCATATTGATCACGAAAGTGCCGTATGGAAATCGCACTCCAAAACGGCCTCCAATATATGTGCCGAGCAGGTACCGGGCAATCGCACCAACAAAGCCCCCGAAACCAACAGACAGGTATTTCAGCAAGCTATTGATCCTTTCTTTGTTTTGCCGTTTGACAATTGCTTCAGCATCTCTCGAACTCCCGATTGCAAGCTGGCAACAATGTCCTTCAGGTCTGTTGCCCCCTGCTCGGATACGACGCCATAGCCTCGCATGTGACGAGGAGCAAGTTCAGTGATCGCGATCTCAACGAACGTCAGGCCCACTCTGATCGAGTGAGTAGCCGAGATCTGCGCCGGCTCAGGGGCGATCGATTGACTGGCTAAGACCTCCAGTAGCTTCCCGCGAAGGCGTGCGATTTGGGTCTCTATCTCCTTTCGCTGAAAAGAACTCAGGTCTTCGATGTAGTTTGGAAATACGCTGTTGGAAACGGAGGCATTGAGAGTCGCTTCGATGTCGCCCAGCAGCCTGTCAATGTGCTTGCACGTAACCAGCAGGCGATTACGTTGACTCGGGTTCAACGTGCTGTGGTTCTCACCCATAACAATGTTTCGGGAATCTCGCCGGGGACATGACTCCGCCGCGAGGTTTCCTCGTCAGGAGTCATCATCCGTCCCAGCGATTGACAGGACAGCGGTTAAGGGTGAACTCCTTCACCCGTTACATGCTCCTTGATAACTCACGCCCAAGCCGAAGTCAAGCACCTGCCGACGCGGGTCAATCGTCGGCTGATACCCGACTTTCCGCGAACGGCGCCAAAACGCTGCGAGAACCTCGGGGCCAAGATCCAAGCTGCCTCTACGTGTCAGGACTTTAATTGCACTTTGGAGCACGTGTTCGCCTGCGCGCAACAGGCGATTACACTCAAGACTCTACCCGACCTTATCGTAGCCAGCCGCGGAGTCAATCGGTCGCCAATTGATCCAAAGCACGCGTGATCATGCTTCAGCAATTCGAACTGTGAGACCCGCGCGCAGTGCGGCTACATTAGTCCCGAACTCACGCTGCAAGGTGCCGGTAGCGTCAAATCCCGTGCAATGACATGGCGCGATCAGCTGCGCGCCAAAATCGCGCAGGTGCTCGGTCGTTGCCTGAATGCGCTCCGCCGACGCTCGGAACAGATGGAGGCCCCCAATGACGGCGGCGATGTGCATGGTCCCGGTCAACTCACGGGCATAGTTCAACGTGTTGATTAGCCCGGAGTGTCCACAGCCGGTGATCACCGCCAAACCGCGCGGCGTTTCGATCAGCAGGGCCTGATCGTCGACCAGAATATCGGGTTGAGTGCATTCCTCGTCGAGGAAAAACGGATCGGGAACGTTTTCGTAGCTGTTCCGGCGCGGAATTGCGCCGGTCACCAGGATTCCGGGTGCGATCTCCACCGGGTCGGCGGACTCGACAACCTCCGATCCTCGCGCAAGCAGCGCTGCGCGCGATTCAGCCGGTATGCCCTTAGCCCGGTGCGGCGGCGTTTTTTCGCGCTGGTACTTGGGACTCAGCGCAGCAGGATGAATGTACGTCTTGCCGCGAAATCCCGCGGTCATCAACCCGGCGATGCCGCCGGTGTGATCGGAGTGGCCGTGACTGACCACCAGCGCATCGGCGCTCTCAATCTTGATTCCGAGCAGTTTGGCATTTTGGAGAAGCGTGTGGCCCTGGCCGGTATCACAGAGAATCCGATGCTGGTCAGCCTGGATCCACAGGGCGAGACCCCACTCGCCGGCGACGTCGAAGGTACCTGCTGTGTTCTCAACAAGCGCGGTAATGCTCAGATTCTTGATCATGGTCTTATCGCGCCGGCGCCGCCAGCGCGACGGGAAGCGGCCACAACGTTCCTGCGCTAAGGCCAGGACTCATTCTACGCGCTGAACAGGCGCTCGCTGGGATCATGCAAGCCCGCCTCGGCGCTCACCAGGACGCTCACGATCTTGGCTGTCGCCTCGTCGCAAAGTTGAATGGTTTGCGCGTCATGGGTAAGAAATGCGGCGTTCTGAATCACGGTCAGGGCGTTCCGCAGATGGTGATTCAAGTACACTCCCGTTTCCCAGTGCCTTCGCTGGGCCAATCTCAAGTTGATCTCCGCCCGGATGGCGCGGGAGCTGAAGTACACGGCGGTTGCCGCATTCAGCAGGTTGACCAAAATCATGGAAAGCAGAAGCAACCGACGGTGAGGATGGTAGAGCCAGACGGTGAGTGATCCGCGCAGAATTCTGATACACAGCAGCTCTGCGATCACGCTGAAGGCAAATACTGAAATCCCCACTGTAAGCGAGTGCCGGTGCATGATCTTACCTCGTTGTTTGTTGGTCGCCCCGCTTCTAGTTGCTTCAGTGCTTCGCGGCCAAGGTAGCCACTTGTTCCACGATTGGGCACCATTTTATCCGAAACCGATAATCGCGAATACGTCAAGGGTGGATAGGAAGGGTGGCGCTGGTTATGATGAACCTGCATGACTGCGAATTTACCCCCCAAGAAGATTCTGTTTGCTACCGATTTCCTGGAGAGTTCGAGGCTGGCGCTCGACTACGCCGTGGTATTTGCCCATCACTATAAGGCCCGCTTGATGATGGTGCATGTCTTCCACATGCCGCAAGCTGCGACCGAAGCTGAAGCTCTGGACGGTCCGAGCATTTCCCGGCTGAGCCGCCAGACGCGTTTAGAGGCCTTTGCTGCCGGTGTCCGCCGGGCGGGCGTGGAGGCGGATTGGAGCCTGGTCGAAGGCTGGATGCCGGACACTTTGCTCGCCCAACTGCAGGAGATCAAACCCGACCTGCTTGTTCTGGGCACGCACGGAGTCTATCGCGGACTGGGGCATATGCTGATCGGATCGAACGCGGAAGCGGTGCTCCTGTCGGCACGCTGTCCCACGCTCACCGTCGGCCGCCATGTGCCCGGCGGCATCGGCCCCGAATCTTCTCCCGAATACATTCTCTATATCACCGATTTCACGCCGGAATCGGCGGCTGCTGTCCCGTATGCCGTGGCCCTCAGCCATGACTTCCACGCCCGGCTCGACATCTGCCATTTTCTGCCCGACGGTTCAGGGCTCAGCAAAGAAGCCCGTCACAGACTAGCCGAGCAGTACTGCGATGCCGTGCAGCGGTATCTCCCTGGCGCCGAAAGCTCCTGGTGCATACCCGGAGAGCAACTGGAGCACGGAGCAACCAGAGACGAGATTCTAAGTCGTACCCAAGGCAATGCGATGGGTCTGATCGTGCTGGGAGTTAAGCACGAGTCACAGTTCGCCAGGCTTGTGCACACCAGTTTCGCCTACGAACTGGTCGCGACCGCCGCGTGCCCGGTGTTTACCGTCCGCGGCTGAAGCGCGAGCCAGTCCTGGCGCGCGTGGCTGAGGAGTCGCCGCCGCGGCTCGAGGAGTTCCCTCGACGCTTAGCGGAATCAGCTCTGCTTGTGTTAATACGGAAAACAGTGGTGCGTTCTCCCAGGCGCCAGATATGCCGGAACTACCTGATATTACCGCCTACATCCACGCGCTCGAGTCGCGGGTCCTGGGGCAGCCAATTCAGCAGATTCGTCTGGCGAGTCCCTTCCTGCTTCGCACCGCCGACCCGCCACTCTCCGAAGTGGAAGGGCGCAACGTGCGCGAGCTGCGGCGGATCGGAAAGCGAATCGCCATCGGGGTGGAGGGCGATCTCTGGCTGGTGTTGCATTTGATGATTGCCGGCCGCCTGCACTGGCGACCGCGAGGTGCAAAGTTGGCCGGAAGGCAGAGTCTCGCGGCCTTCGATTTTCCCGCCGGCTCGCTTGTGCTCACTGAAGCCGGTACCAGACATCGCGCGTCGCTGCACGTGTTCCGCGGCGTAGACAATTTGCAGACTGTCGATCCGGGTGGAATCGACGTTCTCGCCGGCGATCTGGCTTCCTTTCGTGATGCACTCAGCGCCGAGAATCGCACGCTCAAGCGGGCGCTTACCGATCCCCGCATCATCAGCGGAATCGGCAACGCGTACTCGGATGAGATCCTGCATGCCGCCCGTTTGTCGCCGATCGCGTTCACCCGGAAACTGAAAGCGGAGGAGTGGGAGCGGTTATTCACGGCGACTCGCGACACTCTGACTTTGTGGATCGATCGGCTGCGCGACCAAGCCGATAAGAGCTTTCCGGAGAAAGTGACTGCGTTTCGTCCGGAGATGGCCGTACACGGGCGTTACGGCAAGCCGTGTCCGCGATGCGGAGAAAAAATACAGCGCATTCGTTATGCCGACAACGAGACGAATTATTGCTCGCGCTGCCAGACGGGCGGGAAGTTGCTGGCCGACCGTAGCCTGTCGCGGCTGCTGAAATCGGACTGGCCGCGAACGCTGGACGAGCTGGAAGCGCTGAAGCGGCCATGAGGTTCAACTCAGCTCGCGCCGCGGCACTGGACCCGATGCAGGCGTTGAGGACGGAGTGAAAAGAGGCTTGAGGTGGTGCCCAGCTTCAGCCGGGCCGCCAGTCGATAGCGATGAATTGGGCCTCAGCCGCGGCTGGAAGCCAGTTCTTTTGCTGCCCCTATTCGCCGGACTGAAGTCCGGCGCTTCCACCAAGACGGTCGCTTTAAAAGCTTACTTGATCAGAATGTCCCTAATTGCCGGCTGCTGCCAGTTGCTGAATTTGTGACGTATGTCATTGATCGGCCCCGGCAACCGCGTTATAGTGACGCGTTCTTCATAACTTGGCCGCGGTTTGGCCGCGGCGCGTGAGATTCGCACTTATGCCGCAGAACTACGTTCCGATCTTCATTTTCGCTCTGGTAGCCTTCCTTGTTGCCGCCGGCACGGTGGCCATCTGCGCCCTCATCCGTCCCAAGAACCCCTTCAAGACCAAGCTGATGCCCTACGAGTGCGGCATCACGCCCTTCGACAACGCCCGCGGCCGCTACACCGTGCGCTTCTACATCGTCGCCATTCTGTTTGTGGTCTTCGATGTGGAGACCATTTTCCTGTTCCCCTGGGCCGTGCAGTTCAAGCTGCTGGGCCTCTTCGGGCTGCTGGAGATGATGATCTTCCTCGGCATCCTGATCGTGGGGTATATCTGGATCTGGAAAAAGGGCGCGCTGGACTGGGCGTAGAAAGCCGGCTGTTCGCCGTTCGCTTTTCGCCATTCGCCAAATGTCATGCCATGGTAGTGCGGCACTTCAGCGCCGCGTCGCGTTTAACCCTCCCAAACATGGGCTTTTAGCCCTCACGGTACCTCAGGACGAAAACCTATTTCGTCGGCATCTGGTAGACGCCGCTGAGCGCTATCCGTGTTCGTCAGCGCAAACGTCCATACCTCTGGATGAAGTACCTGGGAGGCTAAAGCCTCGTATGGAGGAAGACCTGTTGACGCGGCGCTAAAGCGCCGCACTACCCGAACTCCCTGCTGAGTCGGACCTGAGGGTCCGCACTACCTACTGCCCGCGAACCACAGCCTACGGCCCACAGCTCACAGCTTCCAAATCAGAACTGCGGCGGCGTCGCCGGCAGCGCGTTGGAGTTGATACCCTCGCACGTCCCATTGTCCACCGTCACGTTGCCCACCGCGTCGAGCTTGATCGTCCAAACGCTGTCATAGTCGTTGGAGGACCAGGGCGGAGCCGGTTGGTTATCGCCGTGATAGCTCGTCAGCAGCGCGTTCACGGCCGGCTGGATGAACTGGTAAGCCCACGCCACCAGCACGGCCTTGTTGGAGAACTTCCCGCCCTTGAAGAAAAAATCACTGGTTTCCGTGGCGTTGGCCATCGGATCGGAGAGATCGAAGCTGGTGACCAGGTTGTAGGGCAGGTTGTTGGCGATGGCGTAGGGTTCTGCGGTCAGGGCCGGAGCAACCGACGACCATGTGTGGTCGCCCGCGGAGTTGAAGGAACCTGGCCCGAACTGGGCGGGGTCGATCGAATAGACCTCCTGGGGATTGATCTTGCCGTGGAGTGCATGGGGAAGATCCAGCGCGCGCCATTGCCCGGCGCCGACATAGTTGTTGTCGTTCCAGTAGTCCTTCGGATGCGCGTCGGCGTGGCGGATGATGTAGACAGTTTCGTTGGTGTTGATTCCTGCCGGGATTACCGCGCCACCCTGCCCGCCTGTGACCGGGATGCTGAAGTACGTCTGGCATGGCGCGCTGGCCGGTGGCGGCGACAGCACCGGATAAGTGGATGGCGGGGTCACAATGCTGTGGTAGGTGATGAGGCTGGCGCTGCCCGACGGCGTAACGGAGATCGCATAGACATAGTTTGGGCTGACGTAGCTTGCCGGAAGCGTCAGGTTATAGCCTTCGCTTCGGTTGATGTTCGCCATCAGGGCGCTCACCGTCTCCCACGGCGCGGAGAAGACATAGAAGCCCGGCGCGTTCTGCTTCACGATGGCGCTCACCAGGCCATCGTTGTCACCGCTCTTGTCGTTGAAATCTAGCCCCTGGCAATTGGCGCAGAACGCCGTCGGAGGAACAACTCCATCGGGCAGGGAATTAGCCGAGTAAGACGCGTTTAGGGGATAGCTCTGCCCGGCGTAGGGTGGCCCGACATTGGGATAAGACAGCGTGATCTGGTTGAGCATGGCGAACTGCTGAATCGTCTCCAGGCCCACCATGTCGGGATAATCGTTGGCGGTCTGCAAATGGGTCATGGGTTCGAGCGCGTAAATCTGTGTGACATTGTGCTTGCCCAGCACCTCCTGCTGCAAGAACGTAGCCATGCGCAGCGATCGCTGCAGTCCCTGGCTGGTGAGGTTCGCGGTCGTGGGATTGATGTCCCCGGAAGCGTGGTACGTCAAGTCCTCACTGGCCACGAAAATCAGGTTGACATTGCCGGTGCTGAGCGGAGCCGGGGTCCACGGCGTAACTGGATCGGGACTGGAAGAGCCGCCGCAACCTGCGAGCAGTATGAGAGCCAGGCCCAGGCAAAACCAAAGTGCAACGTTACGTTGATTCATAACAGCCATGCTTCCTATCTCGCGACCTCAGGTCGCGGCAATTGCCGGGCGGCGGCAGCGGCAATCTTCTTCTGCTTTCGCTACAAGGCCGATCCGGCCTGCGCAATCACGGACTGCATCACCGGCGTCAATTGCACCACCAGCTCGGCGTTGTACGAATGCGACGTCGTATCGGTGAGCGGATAGCTGCCATAGACGCGCGCTGCGCCGATGGCATAGCCACGCGACTTGTAGGCCGGCGAGTTGCCCTGCACCGCCGGATCGACGTTGGTGATGATGATCGACACCGTGTTGTCGCTGTTGCGGCGAATGTCGAAGGTACGGAACTGCTGCGGATGGTCGCGCAGCGAGGAGGTCTCAACTTCCCAAAAGCCCAGCGTGGGATCGCCGCTGGGAGCCGGCTGCGGGGTTACAACATTGATATGCCGGTGTCCCGCCATCCACAGGATGAGATTGGGATATTGGTGCAGGGTGTTGAGCACAGACTGGTCGCTATATTCCGACCCGGGCCATATGGGAAACGGCGTCGTGTCGGTCAAGCTGTATTGCGGCAGGATGGGCACGTGCGCGCAAATCACCATCAGCTGATTGTTGGCCTGTCCCGCGTTCAGTTCGTCCACCAGCCAGTGGTAACGCTCGTCGTCGAGCGAGCCAACGGCATAGTCGTCCTGTCCCGGTCCCTTCACCGTGTCATCCAACATGATGAACTTGATCGGTATGTCGGATTTCGGCACAAAGCTGTAGCAGGCGAGGCCGCTGGTCAAGTTGGCTTGGCTGAAACCATGGCCGACCGGATGGCTTGAGGTGTTAAAGAACTCCGCCATCCAATCATGGGTGGTCGAGGTGAGACTCGACATGGTATGGCGGTTGGCATCCGCAATGACGGCAGGCGCGGTGTAGTAGTCGGACTCCGGTCCGGCCCCGATAATGTTTCCGTATGGCATCGTGCCATCGACCACGCCCATATAAGCACCCGTACTCTCGAGGTTGGGCTTTGTGGGATCGACCGCTATGTCCAGGATAGGGCTGCCGGTGTGGGCGCTGCGGCTCTTCTCGTTTTCAAACTGCGAGCCCATCCAGTACTGATCGTGATTACCGATGACCTGGTACCAGGGAATTTCCGGATTGAGGCCGGCGGCGTAGAACGGCTTCTGATAATCGATGGTGTTGGCGCCGGCATGCGCACCCGAGCTGGGAGTGATCACTTTGCCGTCCATGACGTTGATGAACCAGCGCAGTTCGTTGTATTGCGAGTTGTTGCAATCGTCTCCCAGCGACACGCCGAAATCGAAGGGCGTCACCTTGTGCAAGGTGTTGATGGTTTGCACCGCGGCGTCGAGCACCTGCAGCGTAGACAGAATGACGGGCGAATAGGCCGATGACCTTCCGGAACCAAAGCCGGCGGCTATGCCCTGATAGTTGGCCTGCGCCGGCGATTCCTTGTCGGCGATGTGAATGTCGGACATCGAGTAGTAGAACAGCAGGCGCGCCACGTTAGGAGCTCCCTGGTAGGCGGGAGCCAGGTCCTTGCGCGGTACGTGGGCCAGCGGCCCGCCGATGTTCCAGGCGCTATAGCCGTAGGTGGCATAGTCAGCCACATCGCCCGGGTTGATTTGCACCGCAGAGGGTGGCACCGCAACCGGCAGAACTTGCTGCTGCGAGGTGGTATAGACGTGGGATGCGATCGGCCAGCTCACGATCTGCGTCGGCGCAGGCGGAGTGGGCGCGGGTGAGTTGCCGCCGCAGCCGGTAAGGGCTCCGAGGCCAAATCCCACAGCGGGCAGCGAGCCAATTCCGATGCCTACCGTCTTGATGAAATCTCGTCTGCTGAATCCCCGAACAGCACGCGGTCTTGACATGGGGTGTCCTTTCAAGCGCATATGCGCTCGTAGAGCTGATCGGCGGAAGTTGCCCGGAACTCCAGCGGGGCGGGGAAGACTGGCTACTGGTGCAGACGTTCTGACACAGGGCAGGGCTTTTATTGGGCTACTGAAAAGCTCGAGCCGACGCTTTGTAACAGGGCACGACTTCACCGGCTGCTGAAAACATCCGAGCTCTGAGGACATGAGTCAGGGCACGGCCTCCGGTCGTGCCGATAAGCGCTTCGTTCTTGGTCCCCGAGCCGGCTTCAGCCGGCGATACAACCCGGCTGTGGCACTTTTTTCAGCCGCCCGTTTTTGCCGTTGCATCCGCCGGTCGCGAGGAGAACAATGGGCGGTTAGACCAAGCCCACTTCCGATCCTAGGCAGCAGTTGCGCGCCGCAATGTGACGGCTATCACAGTGGCGAGTGATAGTCGCACGCGATTGTGACCGGCCCAAACTGCTACAACTGAACTTCACCAGGAGAGGCAGGCAGTGCCCGAGGAAAGCAAAGATCCGAAACCAGTTTTGCCTGAATCGCCCGCCCCGGCGAGCCCCGCTCCGGCGCCGGCGGCGAGCCCCGAAAAACCAACTTCAGCGGCAGCCGGAATAGTGGAATCCGCTCCTAAGCCGGCAGCTCCGGCGGCTGCTCCCGCCGCCGACAAGCCTGCCGCCGCGACGCCCGCGGTAAAGCCTGCGTCTCCGCCGGCCGGAGACAAGCCGGCAGCTCCTGCCGCTGCGGCGCCTGCGAAACCCGCTGCTCCCGCGGCCAAGCCCGCTCCCAAGCCCGAAGGCCCCAAGCCGGAGCCGTGGGAGTCGGACCTGGTGCGCGCGCTGAAGGCGCAATACGGCTCGGGGATTCGCGAAGCCAGCACCTACGTCGGACAGAAATACCTGGTGGTCGACAGCTCGATCCTCTACGAAATTCTGCTGCGCATGCGCGACGACGAGCTCTTCAACTATTGCGTCGACATCACCGCCGTGCACTATCCCAAGCGCGAGGCGCAGTTCGACATCATCTACGTGCTGTATTCGTTCCATCACAACCAGCGCGTGCGGGTGAAGACCGGGATCAAGGACGGAGAGACGCTGCGCAGTGCAGTCGGCATATGGCCAACGGCCAACTGGCTGGAGCGCGAGGTCTTCGACATGTTCGGCATCTCGTTCGAGGGACATCCCGACCTGAAGCGCATTCTGCTGCCCGACGGCTGGAAAGGGTATCCGCTGCGCAAGGACTACCCCATCCTGCAGCAGGACAAGGAATGGGTGCAGATCAACCTCGGCATCGAGAGTGGACAATGACGGATTTCGAAAACGATTATCGCCACGCAAAGCCCGGCCAGAGCGGCCCCGG
>Ga0335081_10010765_pt1 | contig 14783 bp, 14 predicted proteins | sample Lox_Sample_35_FD_206713 | JGI IMG/M metagenome (GOLD analysis project Ga0335081, IMG submission 206713) | Soil microbial communities from Loxahatchee National Wildlife Refuge, Florida, United States - Lox_Sample_3.5 | ecosystem: Environmental > Terrestrial > Soil > Wetlands | place: USA... | reverse complement strand
CGAGAAGACGCGTTCTTCGCCGGCGCCGCCCTCGACGACGACGAGCTCCGGACCGCCGGACAGGAAGACCGTGAACGCCGCAACGCGCAGCGTCTGCGCCAAGCCGAGGCGACCAACACCAACCTGGGGCTCGGCCACGACCTCCGCGCCGGTCTCCTGGACCCCACCCCCGGCCAACTGCACGCGCTCAAAGCGATCATCTGCCACCTCCTCGCCCACCACTACCGGGACGTCATCGCCTATGGCGCCGGCTGGACAGACCAAGAGCGCCAGCAGCCGATCGGCGATACCGGCCGCCACGAACCGCGACAAGCCGATGCCATCCTCAACGCGGAGCTGCAGCGCGCGCTCGAGGAACCGGATCCGCTCCGCGGCATCGCGCAGCTCATCGCCAGCTGGGCCGCCGCCTTTGTGCTCGACCCCGACGGCATCCCCCGCACCAAGACGCTCGGCACCGAACGCATGGCCCGCAAGCTCGCAGACGCGCTACCCGGCGGCTCTAACCCGCTGCGGGCAGCCGTCTGGGGCTTCCTGCGGCCGATGCTCTCCCCGCGCCTCGCCGCGCTTCACCACGACACGTTCGTGCTCGACAAACCTGTTGAGACCACCGTCGAGCTTGCTGCCCACCGGTCAGAGTCCGACCTCGCCGACCTCGACCTCCCCGACGACACCGAGCCGGCAGCGGCATAACCAACGGCGCTAACACTGTGCCTCCCGTCCCACCGGCACGCGGGCGGGAGGCACTCGCGCCGCCCCCCTTTTGCGCCCGTAGGCTGTCCAGCACGTCCGGTAGCACCCTGCGTGCCACCTTCAGTCCGTCGCCGCTGGGCTCTTCTATGGCCGCCGCCGATGGGTCGAAGCTCCGTCCATCGTCCATCCGCTCAGTCTGGTCTCCGCGCAAACGGCGAGACCGGCAGACGCATAGCAATTGACGACTCTCGCGGCGCTCGTCGAGCGCCAGTAGCGCAACCGATCCATAGGTCACACGCCCGCATCCGCAAGTCTCACTGAGTGGCAACGCGTGCGTCCGGGGTGTATCCGGCCCGTCGCGTGCTGCGGACCTACCTCGGCCTGGCTGCGGTCGGCGTTGGTGATCACGCTGGCGGAGCTGGCGATCGACCGGTTGAGCCGCGATTCCCGCCCCACGGCTGCTACCAGCCGCCGCCGAGTTGGATCGCCTTGACGACCAGGAGGATCACGGAGATGCCCAGGTAGCCGCGCAGGATGAGCATCGCGACCTTGCGACCGGTCGACCATCGTGGGCGGCTGAGCAGCGCGAGGGGCGCCATCGACCATTGCTCCCGCGGGATCGATGGCTCTTCTTCGATCCCTGCCGGGGCACGCCGGCGGGTCCGCACGGTGAGCACACCGAATCCAATGAGCCCGACAGCGAGCAGCGCCCCGCCGATCAGCGCGACGGTCGTGACGTTGATGTTCGGGAACACGGTCGTCGCCACGAGGATCATTGAGAGGAGCACGAGCACGGCGACGATCACGCTGGCGAGCACGTTGAGCCAGGACGGGTTGCGCCACGGGCCGAGCACTTCGCGGTCGTTGCAGAGCAGCAGCAGGAACACGCTCGCGCTGGGGAGAAGCACGCCGGCGAGCGCCTCGACGGCCTCGGTGATCACGCCGAGCGGCGCTCCGGGAACCAGGACGATCGCGGCGGCGGCGACGATCAGGCCGGCGAAGATGCTGTAGAACAGCTTGGCGTCGCGCCAGCTGCGATGCAGGGAGCTGTTGGTTCCGAAGACGTCGCCGAACGCATAGCTCGTGGACAAAGTCAGCGCTCCCGCCCCGATCAGCGAGGCGTTGAGGAGCACGATCGCGAAGAATGCGCCCGCGGTCGAACCGAGCGTGTGATCGAGTCCGGATGCGGTGCCGCCGGCGTCGGTGAAGTGACCGAAGTACGGCGTGCCTTGAAAAGCGAACGCGGACACGCAGATCAGGGCGGCGGCGCCGATCACGACCACGACCGCGCCGATCCACGTATCGACCCGCTCGTAGTTGATCCAGCGGGGCGTGATCCGCTTGTCGATGATGTTCGATTGCTGGAAGAACAGCTGCCATGGTGCGACTGTGGTGCCGACCATCGCGATGATCAGCAGCACGGAGGTCGAGTTCGCGCCGCCCTGGATCCCGGGCACGAAGAAGTGCCGGGCGATTTGGCTGCCGTCGGGGTGGGCCATGAAGAACAGCGGAATGACCAGGAAGTTTGCGAATACGAACACGAACATCCCTCGCTCCCACACGCGGAAGCTGCCACTGGCCGTGATTGCCACGAGCGCGGCCGCCGCGATCGGCACGGCGAGGTACCTGGAGATGCCGAGGTACCCGAGCGCGAGCCTGACGCCGATGAACTCGGCCACGATCGTCAAGAAATTCAGAAGGAACAGGTCACCGACCGAGAACCAGCCCCAGAAGCGACCAAACCGCTCCTTGATCAGCCGGGCATGCCCAATGCCGGTGACGGCTCCGAGGCGGACGACCATCTCCTGGTTGACGATCAGCACCGGGACGAGCAACAAGAGGACCCACAGCAGACTGGTGCCGTAGTTCTGGCCGGCCTGGGAGTAGGTCGCGACCCCGCCGGCGTCGTTGTCGCCGACCATCACGATCAGACCAGGACCGATAATCGCCAGCAGCGCCAACGCTCGCGCCCGCAGACCGCGGTGCGGCTGGTCCTGCTGGCGGATCGTGCCGAACGCTCCCCGGATATCGCCGACGTGGGATTGATCGAGCATGAACCGCTCCCGCGGCTGCGCGCTGTGGCCTGGCCGGCTCGAGGTGCTTCCGGGGTCCGGGTCGCCCTCCCGTCCGAGCTCAGCGGGCCACCTCCTTCCTCGCTGTCGGTGCAGTCATCCGCGTGCCTCGCCCGCTCGGCGTCGCCATTCCTCCGGTATCAGCAGCTCGAGCACGTCGTCGAAGGAGACGACGCCGATGGGCTTCTCGTCACGGTCTATGACTGGCATCGCGAGCAGGTTGAAGTCGGCCATCAGCCGCGCGACCTCGGGCAGCTCGGTCTCCGGTGAGATCGCTGGGATTCCCGTCTCGATCAGGCTGGTCAGGTTCGCCGCCGGGTCGGCCTTGATCAGCTCGGAGGAGAACACGCCACCGACGAGGCGCCCATGCTCGTCGATCACCCAGATCGCCAGCAGCTGCGCGGGCGCCAGCTCGCTCGCGCGCACCCGCGCGAGCGCCTGCGCGACGGTCGCATCGGCCGGCAGCGACGCGAAGTCCGGGTTCATCAGCCCGCCCGCGGTCGACGGGTTGTAGCCAAGCAGCCGTTTGATCTTCAGCTGCTCGGACGCGGGCAGCAGGTTCAGCACTGAGATCCGCCGGTCCTGCTCGAGCTCGAGCAGCAGGTCGGCGGCGTCATCGCTCGCCATCCGACCAAGGACCGCGGCCACCTCTTGATCCGAGCGCTCCTTCAAGAACTCGACCTGATGCTCGTCGTCAAGCTCCTCGAACACGTCGGCCTCGAGCTCCTTGTCGTGCCCGACCGCCTGCATGATCTCCTCCCCCTCTTGATGGGATGCGGCCTCGACCAGGTCGGCGATCTGCGCGGGATGAAGCCTCGCCAGGCGCCGCGAGGCGAGCCGCAGTCTGGAGCTCGGGACGTGCCCGACGAACGGCTCGGTCTGCGACCAGGGCACCAACGCTGCGTGCTCGTGCTCATCGCGGCGGAAGCGTCTCGGCAGGAACCGCCTGATCGCAGCGCGAAGCCCAGGGTCGATGCCGGCGACCCGCCACGTACCCGCGTCGTGAACGAGCTCGACGTCACGCGCCTTGACCAGGCGTGCGGTATTGACGTTGATCATGCTGCGACCGAGCACATCGGCGCGCAACAGCACCTCGCCCGGCCGGCGTTCGAACTGCTCCAGGTCGAGCGTGGTTGTCGAAGTGCGCGCGGCCTGCGGCTCGAGGCTCTCCATCCGGTCCGCAGGTACGAACAGCTCGCGACCGCCGATCCTGACCTTTAACCCGGTGACCGGCGGTAGCTGGTCGCCAGTATCTAGGCGCGCGATCACGTCCTCCACCCGCCCCAGCCGCTCACCCGCCGAATCAAGCAGCAGACTGCCCACCAACGAGGACAAATGCACAACCGACTCGGGCATCACGACTCCCAACGCTCCGAGCAAAGTGCAATGGCGCCGATCCAAAGGATCGGCCTGACTTCGGGACTTGGATCGATCAAAAAGCCTCCCTCCAGTCCGGATTTCGTGCCATGCCACCACGGAATGCACATGAAGACTCCTTCATGCATGAAACCTCGCCCGTGAACGCGGTGTGAACGGCAGGGTCGTGGCCCGCGCCCACACTGCTTGTGGACCTCCTCGGCCTCTCCTGCGGTTGGGCGCTCGGACAGTCACAGTGCCGCTGAGACGTCCCGCCGACTTCGACACCGTCCGCGAGTTAGCCCGCGGCGTGGCCACGCTGGTCGCGGCCCGGGAGCCACGGCTGTTCACCACCGAGCAGCGGAAAGCCCGGCGCCAGGGACGGATGCTGATCGACATGATGCGCAACACCTACAGCCACTCCGCCGTTGCTCCCCACGCGGTGCGAGCACGTCACGACGCCCGATCGCGACGCCGCTGCACTGGGACGAGCTCAGCGATGCCCGAAGCCGTCCCGATCGCTTGAAGCTCGCCACCCTGCCCAACCGTCTAGAGCGTGACGGCGACCTGGGAAGCAGATCGGCAAGCACGCCCACGTCATCACGAAGGCGCCTCGGCGGCTCAAGAGGCACTCGCAGAGGCTCGTCCCGAAGGGTGTAGGTTGATCGCCGGCACGTATTCGCTGTGGGGGTAAGAGTCTTGTCAGGGCTCAGGATGCGTCCGTCATCCAATCAACCGCTCGGCGCAATCGGGCCTCGAGAGTGCTCTCTCGCCCGACCCTGCGGCGCCGTCGGGATTCCTTGCGCGGATCGTGAAGTGCCTCTTTGGCCACCGACAGCAGGACCCCGCGCTCGTGAATATCAGCGATCTGTGTGGCGTCGGCGTACAGATGGCGACCGGGGAGGGGGTAGGTGTGGATGATCACGCCCTCAAAGATGCCGCCCACCGCCATGACGTGCTCGACAACGCCGACGCGGTTCCAGTCGCGGTCGTAGACCGGAGTCCCTTCTTTCAATGCGAGATAGGCGATGCGAGGTCCGAGCTGATCGGGCGTCGCTGGAGACCTGCGGACGGCGGAGACGGGCATGTCCGTTCACATAGGTCGCGCGTCGAGCCGATCAAGAGAACCGTCTGCGAGCGTCAACGCTGTTGGGCGTGTCGCTGGTCAGTCGGCCGCCTGCCGTTCCGGTGTGCGCGACGACCTTCTGCTGCCGCCATGCTTCAGCTCTTGGAGCGTTCGCTCGAGGGCCGCCACCAGGTCCGGTGCGGGAGACGGGGCTTCGGCCGTCGCGGGAGCTGCGATCGTCTCTCCGTGTCGCCTGCCGTCGATAACTCGCCTGAGCCGTCGGCTGTAGCCGTCCTTGTACTTGTCGGGCCGCCACTCGCGGGATAGCTCTTCGATCACGGCGACCGCGGCCTCGAGCTGCTCGCGAGTCGGCTGGTGCGACGTCTGTCTAGCGGCGTCGACGTCCTTGGGGTCGCGGATCTCGTCGGTGAACAGCATCGTGGTCAGCGCCAGCACGCCTCCTCGATCGCGCACGATCGCCAGGTACTCCCTGGCGCGCATCACGAATCGCCCGAGCGCCGCGCGCCCGGTGCGGCCCGTCACCTCACTCAGCAGGCTGTAGGCGCGGATGGCCCGTCCCCTCCGGAGTTCGGCACCAGGAAATACGAGTGGTCGAAGTAGATCGGGTCGACGTCGGCGAAGTCGACGAACTGCTCGATGTCGATCGTGCGCGTCTTGCGCGGCTCGATTGCCTGGAGCTCCAGGTCAGAAACCGTCACCTGCCGTCCGTCGCCGAGCACATAGCCATGCGTGATCTCCTCGTAGGGAACCTCCACGTCCTGCTTCGAGCACCACGGACGCACCTCGATCGGGCACTTGACTGGGCCTAGGCGCGGCCTACCGCTGAGCGCAGCACCGCCTGGAAGGAGCATCGATGTCATTGACAGTAGGTGATTTCGTGGCACGCCGGCTGCACGAATGGGGCGTGCGGCGGATCTATGGCTACCCAGGGGACGGCATCAACGGCATCACCGCTGGGCTGCGCCGGCTGGGGAAGATCGAGTTCGTGCAGGTGCGCCACGAGGAGAGCGCCGCGTTCGCCGCCTGCGCTCACGTCAAGTACGGCGGCGGTCCGGTCGGCGTGTGCCTGGCCACCTCCGGACCAGGCGCGGTCCACCTGCTCAACGGCCTGTACGACGCCAAGCTCGACCACCAGCCAGTCGTCGCGATCGTCGGCGACCAACCGCGCACGGTGATCGGCGCCAGCTACATGCAGGAGGTCGACCTGGTGTCGCTGTTCAAAGACGTCGCCCACGAGTACGTTCAGCTCGCCGCACATCCCACACAGGTGCGTCATCTCATCGATCGCGCGATCCGCATCGCCATCGCGGAGCGGACAGTGACGTGCGTGATCGTGCCCAACGACCTCCAGGAGGAGCCTGCAGCGCGGGCTCTCGAGCCTCCCCACCGGCACGGCTACGTGCACTCCGGGCTCGGCGCGGCCGAGCGCCACGAAGTTCCCGCCGAGCATGACCTGCAGCGGGCGGCCGAGATCCTCAATGAGGGGGTTCGGGTGGCGATCCTCGTCGGCCAGGGTGCGCTCGGCGCGGGTGCGCAGGTCGGGCAGGTCGCCGAGCTGTTGCAGGCAGGGGTCGCCAAGGCGCTGCTCGGAAAGGCTGTGCTCCCCGACACCCTCACCTACGTGACCGGCGCGATCGGGATGCTCGGCACGAAGCCCTCATGGCAGATGATGCAGCGCTGCGACACGCTGCTGACGGTCGGCTCGAACATGCCCTACAGCGAGTTCCTGCCGAAGGAGGGCAGCGCGCGCGGCATCCAGATCGACATCGACCCGCGGATGCTCGGGATCCGCTACCCCTACGAGGTGAACCTCGCTGGTGACAGCGCCGCGACGCTCGAGGCGCTGATGCCGCTGCTCGAGCCCAAGGTCGACGGCTTCTGGCGCGAGCAGATCGAGAAGTGGGTCGAGGACTGGTGGCGGATCGTCGAGGCCCGCGCGATGAACGAGGCCGACCCGATCAATGGCCAGCGGGTGCTCTGGGAGCTCTCGCAACAACTTCCCGATCGCGCCATGATCACCTGCGATTGCGGCAGCGCCACCGGCTGGTACGCCCGCGACGTGAAGCTGCGCGAGGGGATGTTCGGCTCCACCTCGGGGACGCTGGCCACGATGGGGTCGGCGATCCCCTACGCGATCGCGGCGAAGTTCGCGCACCCCGACAGGCCGTGCGTCGCCCTGCTCGGCGACGGGGCGATGCAGATGGACGGCGTCAACGAGCTGATCACCGTCGCCAAGTACTGGCGGCGGTGGGCGGACCCCCGCCTGGTCATCCTGATCCTCAACAACCGGGATCTCAGCTACGTCAGCTGGGAGCAGCGGGCGATGGCGGGCGACATCCGCTTCGAGGCAACACAGGAGTTGCCCGACGTCCAGTACGCCGAATGGGCCATGCTGCTCGGGCTCGGCGGAATCAGGGTCGAGCGGCCTGAGGACATCTCGGGCGCGTGGACCAAGGCGCTCCGCTCCGATCGGCCGTTCGTGTTAGAGGCGATCGTCGACACCAACGTCCCGCCGCTACCGCCCCACGTCACGCTCGAACAGGCCACCGCGATGACCCAGGCGCTTCTGAAGGGCGACCCGGATCGCGCGGCGATCATCCGCCAGACCTTCCGAGAGCTGATCGAGGACTACGTCCCCCATCGAGGCTGACTCGCCGGCGCTCGGCGCCAGTCGGGCGCGCTCACCGACGTGCAAACCGGGTGGGCTCAGTGCTTGCTGCGTGGACGTGACTCTGGCATCGCCAGGTGGATTAGAGGACCGCGGCCGCAGGTCCGTCCACGCCTCCCGGTGTGGCCAAGCTCGTGATCGCGTGAGCGGCTCATGGCGCCTTTCGAAACCGCTGTCGCGCCTGCTCTATGGCCGTCGCCGCATCGTTGCGTCCGCGCCAGCCGTGGACGGCGACCGGCTTTCCCTCCGGCTGCTTGTAGATCGAGAAGAAGTGGCTGATCTCGCGGCGGAGCTGTTCCGGGAGTGCGTCGAGGTCGGTGATCGCGCTCCAGTTTGGATCACTGCAAGGGACACATACGATCTTCTCGTCGTTGCCCTTCTCGTCGCTCATGTCGAGCAGGGCGACCGCTCGCACCGAAACGTGGCAGCCGGGGAACGTAGGCTCCGACACGCACACGAGCGCGTCCAGCGGGTCGCCGTCCGCGCCCAGCGTCTCCGAAATGAAGCCATAATCGGTCGGGTACACGACGGAGGAAGACAGGAAGCGGTCGAGCTTGAGCACGCCCAGGTCATGGTCGTACTCGTACTTGTTCCGAGACCCCCTTGGGATCTCAACCATCACGAGCAGATCGCCACCCTGATTCGCAGCGTTCGTCATCTAGCGCTCACGTAACGAGGGTCGCCTGCCGATGCGCGTCATGCACTGCCCGCCCGATGGGCGCGCCCACCACCTGACGCTCGGGGATCGTGTCGGTGCCATCCGACGTGTGCCGCCTGCGGCTGGGCCTGCAGAAACATCTACGCCGTCCCATACGTCGGGTAGAGGGCCTGACAAGCAAACCCGGCCGGCGAGCTTGGATTGCGGCCGACTCCGAGGACAAGTCAGAGTCCCGTCAGCATCGATGGCGTCCCCACTCGCCGCCTGGTGTTTAAGGGAGAGGACTCCTGTTCGGGGCAGATGCACTCCGGAGACCATGCGTGGTGTGCGCGGCGGCGTGACCGCCGCTTCGAGAGCGATGGTGTGCGCCACAGCCCGCCGCGGATCGGCAGCCATGTGCCCGACGATTGGGCCCGAGCGGCGGGCACGCGATCAGATCGCTCGAGCGGCGGCGCCCAAGGTTGCTGCTCATAGACCTTCGCGGCCTGACGTTCATGGATCTGACGGGGATGCGGGTGCTGATGGCCGCTACCGAGCGCGCCACGCTCGTGGTGCTGAGCTCGCGATGCTTCACGCGCCATCAATGATGCGGCGGCTCCTGGAGCGCACGGGAGTCGATGCGACCCTCAACGTGATTGACGATCCCGCTGCCGCGCCCCGGATCGCCTCCTGACGGTGTGGCGACACGCCAGGCCGATCAATTCTCACCGGTCGGTGTCACCGACAGCGCGATCAATATCGCCCTGCTGGTGTGGATCTCGGATCGGGCGAGCGAGGCAACCCGCAAGCGGTCGTGTTCGAGACACGGATCGCGACGATCGCGTGGGGTGTAATCACGATAGAGATCGTGGCGACGCGGGATGAAGCGCCCTTCGCTTGGAGGACGCAGGATCGCCAACGGCAGGCTGCTGCCAGGGCTCGTCGGCCAGTGCTGCTCGCTGGCCAATGGCTTGCCCCACCCGAGAGCGTCGGGTTCACCCCGCCTTGCCGGTGGGCTGACCTCATGGCGCTGCGCGCTTCTGGCCTAATCCCAACGTGTATGTCACAGGCTGTCGGAGAGCGCCCCACCGTCAGAATGGTCATCGATGATCGCTACGTGGCGCTGCGACTCGGGGTTGGCGCGACGGCGGTCCCGTACTGCGCCGAGGATCTACACCCGCAAGAAACCCAACGGGATCGTTGCTGTCGCGATCGCCCGCGAACTTCGCCGCCTACTGCTGGGAGATCGCCACATGGACCCCATACCGACCGTGATAGCCAAGGGATCCAGTGGTCAGCACCCACGGCTCTAGCCCCAGCTCGCCTAGCAGCTCCCGGACGACGCGCGCACCCGGGCGGGTGTCGGCGGGTTGGCCGTTGCTGCGGTCCAGGTCGGGGTGCAGCCGGTCGGGGCGATCGAGCCTATCGGCGCGGCTCAGCCAGGGATGCAGCGTAATACACGCCTGAGCTGCGGGGTAAACCAGGGTGACGACCTCGCTGGCGACGACGTAATCGACGACGCCGCCCGCTTTTGGGACACGGACGCGCTTGATCCAGGCCGGGAAGTGCTTGCCAGCGCGCTGCTTGGATGATTCGCTCGCCCCGGATCCCTTCGTGGGATAGCGCTCGAGGTTGAGCGGGCGATCAGCCAGGGTGCGACAGCATCGCCTCCCCCACCCGGCTCGTAGTATCGAGCCAGCTCGAGTTTCGTGACCCCAGAGGGGAACAGCGGCTTTTGGGGGCGTGAGATCTGCATGCTGCGGCGGCCAGTCTGGAGCTCGGCAGTCGTACGCTCCGCTTCCCGCACCACTTCGCCGAGAAGGTCCCCCATTGAGCGCACGTGGACGCGCCCGTTCTCAGGGCCGGCCTTCGATTTCCTCGATGTCGTCGTCGCTCAGGTCGAGACCGGCGGCGATGAGAATTGGATCGACCTGGTCTGGCCGGCGAAAGCCGACAATCGCACCGTCAACCGCCGGATGTCGCAGCGTCCACGCCACTGCCACCGCCCCGGGTGTCGTACCGTGGCGATCCGCGACCGCCCTCAGACGCTCGACGAGCGCCAGGTGCCGTGAGAGCTGTGGCTCTTGGAAGCGCTCATCGTGCTTGCGCCAGTCGTCCTCGGGAAGGCTCTCGATCCGCTCCCGAGTCATCTTGCCCGTGAGCAGGCCTGAGCCCATCGGCGAGTAGACGATCACGCCGATCCCCTGCTGCTCGCAGAACGGGAGGATCTCCCCCTCAACCTCGCGAGCGATCAGCGAGTACGGCGGCTGCAACGTCTCAACCGGCGCGCTGTGCTGGATGCGACGCATCTGCTCGACGCTGAAGTTGGAGACGCCGATGTGGCGCACCAGCCCCTGCTCTTTGAGCTCGGCGAGCGCCGACCACCCCTCTTCGATGTCCTCCTCGGGGATCGGCCAGTGGATCTGGTAGAGGTCAATCGCGTCGACGCCGAGCCGTTCAAGGCTCGCCTCCGCCTCCCGCTGGATCGAGTCACGCTTGAGGTTGTGGACCACTCGCCGCCCGGGACCTTCGAGCAGCGAGCACTTTGTGAACACGAACGGCGGTTCTCGCAGGCCTTCGAGGGCACGACCGACGGCCTGCTCGGAGCGGCCGAAACCGTAGGCGGCGGCGGTGTCGATCCAGTTGATTCCCTCCTCGAGCGCGTGTTGGATCGCGGCGATCGACTCTTCGTCGTCCTGAGGTCCCCAGCCGAACTCCCAGCCGCCCCCGCCGAGTGCCCACGCACCGAACCCAATCCGGGTGATCTCGAGGCCGGTGTAACCCAGCTGCGTGGTCTTCAGCTGCGTCTTGGGCATAGATATCACCTCATCTGTGCGGGCGTTTCGTTTCCGGTCGATCGTGCGCAAGCTGTCCCGCCGACGACGGGCGGGGCGGCGGATGCCGTCCCGTCCGCCGGGGGAGGAGAGGCCCGGTCCACGGGTACGTATTGGGCCGTTTCAGGGGCTGCATTGAGCCGTAGGCCGGCACGATGGTCAGTCAAGATCAGAACGGGTAATGAGCGCCGACCGGGTTCATGTCCACAAGTGCGGCGCTGGTTGGCGGAAGAGCCAACTCATATCCGCGAACCCCAGGCGTGATCGTCTCGTTGGCCGCCCGTCCATGCCACTCGCCATCTGCGCCGGATGCTGGCCGCCGAGAGTCACGTCTGACGAATCGCCCAGTAGTCCGTCGAGATCCCGAGGAACGAGCGGGGGACGCTGATCACGCCGCGACCGAGACGATCGTTACGTTCACCTGGGGGTTGCTGTCTGTGCGCGCGCTGGACTGGCTCGACGCGCCGCGGCCGTGACGCTGTGTCAGGGCGACTGCACTTGGCTCGCGTCCGTGGTCTGGAGCCCCGACGAGGGCGAAGATGAACGCCAGAGCGGCCGCCACCATCGCGCTCGGCGCGAGCCGGCCGAGGACGCCGCGATGGACTTGACTCGAGCGATGCTCGGCGCGGCGATCGGCTGTGGGTTGATCTGCGAGGTGAGCGTTGCGCATCGTGATCGACTCCTGTGCTGCGGCTCCGCGGTGGAGCGTCATTGCGAGATCCCGGTTCGCGTGATGAGGCTAGGCCCCGCACCGACCGTGGAACATGGCTCCTGCGCACGGCCGCGTGTGCCGTGTGCACATCGGCTTCGCTCAATACCAGAGCTCGCCTCCGACGAGGAGCATCGAGGAGGCTTGCCTGCACGATCGATCCGCGACCGGGGCCCCGAACGTCGGCATCGCCCCTGCCGCGGGTCCAAATCCGCCGGTCTCCCGACCGCGTGCGCAACGCATCACGCTGCCGCCTTGCATGCTTCGTGATTCGCTGGGTCGAGCAGACGGCCGAGCTCGAACTCGAGATCGAGCCCGCGTCGGGGGCGACCGTCTTCGCGGATGCGCTCGCAGCCTTCGCGGAGTTGGCTGACGGCGGGCGTGGGAGCCCGATGACGCGGGATGGGAGGTGGAGGCGGATGACTTCTGCGAGGCTGCTGGTCGAGTGGCTGAGCGAGCTCGTTTACCTGGCCGAGGTGGAGCGGTTCATACCGGAGCGAATCATCTCGTCCGAGCTTGGTACCGGCAGGCTCCGCGCGACGATCGAAGGGCACCGCGGGAGGCCGAGACACCTCGTCAAGGCAGTCACACTGCAGCGACTGGAGCTGCGCCAGGACGGCGACGGCTGGCGGGCGCGCGTTGTGCTCGATGTCTGCGCGGCGGCGGATCACAGAGGCGCGCCGGCTCAACTCGCGTGCCGCTCCTCGCCGAGGCGGTGTTCTCCGGCTCTGTGTTCCGCGGCTCCTTGTCCTGGCCGAGGCTCCCACGAAAGTGGCGGAGGCGCCGCGTGCACCTTGTCGGAGCTGACGGCGACATCGTCGCCCGGCCCGGATCACGCCGCACCCCGCGCGGCCTTGAGCAGACCACCATCGTGAACGATCTGGTCTAGCCAGCCGCTCGCCGAGAGGGCGTCACGGGCGCCCGAATCGCGGCTCTCGACGCCTCGGCGACGCAATGGTGTGCCGCTCGCGAAGCGACGCCAGGCTCGGCGAGGAACCCAAGCGGTACGACAAGAGGTGACGCGCAACCCCATGCGCGTAATCGCCAAGCCGGCGCCGACCGCAGATCGAGACCGCATCGTTCATGCCCGAATCGCGTTCCGACGCGATGCTCGCGCGGCCCGCCGAGCCGGCCAGGCCGCGGAAATCGGAAGCTGATTCGAGCCTCGATGAAGGTTATGAGCCCGCCGCGGGCCGCCGGCCGCAAGCCGTCGGTCGCCCTGGTTGCGCAGAAGAACCCGGGACTTGCCGCAGTCCCGGGTTTCCTCGAGACAACCGTCGCCGGCCTAGACAGGTACGACGGTGATCTGGTTGTCGACCTTCGAGACGCCGGGCGCGGACTTCGCCTCCTGCTCGGCCAGCCGCTTCTCGTACCAAGAGTGGACGCGACCGCGCAGGTGCACGGTGCCGTCGGTCGCGGTGACCGTGATCTGGTTCGAGTCCAGGTTCGCCATCCGCTTGATCGCCTCGGCGATCCGCCGCTCGATCTGGACCGGCTTCACATTCGCCTTGAGCGTGATCAGGTTCGATACGCCCTTGACGCCGAGCGTCGTCCGGGCGACGCGCTCGGCCGCCTCGCGCTGGTAGCTCCAGTTCACCTTGCCGCGAAGCGTCACGTAGCCATCTCGCACCTCGGCGTCGACCGAGTCGGGGACGGATACGTTCGAGCGGAGCGAGTGCGCAATCGACTCGGCGATGTCCGAGTCGTCGCGGATGCTCGAGCTCGGCAGCCGGACTTCGAGCTCGTCGGCCACGGCGACGACGCCGGCGACGCGCTCCGCGGCCTCCACCGCGGCTCGCTTCTCCGCGTAGCTCGAGACGTGCCCCGAAAGCGTGACCGCGCCGTCCTTTGCCGCGACGCCGATGTGAGCCGAGTCGAGCTGAGGGTCCCACTCCAGCTCCTGGATCACGGCTTCCTGGAGCGCCTTGTCATCCATTCGGTTCCTCCTTTCGTCGTACCGTCGGCCGTCAGGAGAGAGCCGACGCAAGCACTTCATGGGCCTCTATAGGCGAAGCCGGGCACCTGTCAAGACGCCGCGCCCCACGACACGCTGGTGCTGGTCGTGATCGCTGTCTTGGCCGGCGGCGCGATCCTGTTCCCCTCGCTGGCCGCACTGTTCGGACTTGTCCCGCGCGGCGGCTTCGACCCGAGCGCGACCGCCGATGCGTCCGGCGCCGGCGCTGGCATCGCGCAGGGCATCGTTGCCGCCGCCGGACGGGGGCTGCTCACGAGGACGGCGATCGCGTGTTGATCGTCGGAATCGGCCTCCCCACGATCGCGAACGCCTCGTGGGCGTAAGCGATCGGGGTCGTGAGCCTGCTCGGCTTCATCGTCGTCGCATTCCTCGCGGTCGGCCCCGCGGAGATCGCGGCGGTCAGCGACGATGAAAGGCTTCCTGAACCGTGTTCACACCGGCGCGCCCTTCACCCGTACCGGCGAACGTGCCTTGAAGTCCCGATCGAGGTGCTTCTCACCTCCCCGTCGAGCTCGAAGACGCGGATGGCGACGAGCCGTCATCGAGTCTGACCCATGCGGCTGGCGGTAGGGCCCGCGCCCGCGGGGCAAGGCCTTCTCGGGGCCGAGGACTCGATCGCTTGGACCGGCGGGCGTGCGGCCTAGCCCGCATCGTGCAGTAAGACTCGCGCCCCCGGGGTTCGGGGGCGCGGAGTCTGTCCGGCTGAGCAGGGATTCTTGGGTTGCTGAAGTCCTGAATCCCGAGCTTGGAGGTTC
>Ga0335081_10010764_pt1 | contig 14783 bp, 11 predicted proteins | sample Lox_Sample_35_FD_206713 | JGI IMG/M metagenome (GOLD analysis project Ga0335081, IMG submission 206713) | Soil microbial communities from Loxahatchee National Wildlife Refuge, Florida, United States - Lox_Sample_3.5 | ecosystem: Environmental > Terrestrial > Soil > Wetlands | place: USA... | reverse complement strand
CTTGCCGCCGCTGCCGTGTCCCAGCAGCACAGTGTCTTTCGCGGAAAGCGGCGCGGGACAACTCAATTCGATGATTGTCTTAGTTGCTGACATGGCTCTCTCAATTTGCCGCTACGTGCCGGCGGTATTGGTAATAAGCGGCGCACGCGCCCTCTGTCGAAACCATGGGCGCGCCGAGCGGGTTCTGCGGCGTGCATCGCATGCCGAACGCTGCGCAATCGGTCGGCTTCTTGAGCCCTTGCAATACCAATGCGCTCATACATTCGGCTGGCTCCTCGACGACGATGTCTTCCAACTCAAAAACCCGATTCGCGTCGAATGCCGCGTATTCCGTTCTCATACGCAGCCCACTGGCCGGAATTACGCCTATGCCGCGCCATTTCTGGTCCGTCACTTCAAACACCGCTTTCACGACCCCCTGCGCCGCCAGATTCCCCTTTGAATTCACCGACCGCACATACTGGTTCTCCAGCTGTGCCTCGCCGGCTTCCAGTTGCTTCACCAGCATCAGCACGGAGGCCATCAGATCCACCGGCTCGAATCCGCCGACAACAATAGGCACTTGAAAATCGCGCACCAGCGCTTCGTATTCGCTGCAGCCCACGACCGTGCAAACGTGGCCGGGCGCAATGAAGCCCTGCACTCGGTTGGTCTCGGAAACCATCAGTGCGCGAATCGCCGGTGGCACCAGAACGTGCGAAACGAGTAAAGAAAAGTTGCCCAGGCCTTCTCGCTTGGCCTGCCATGCCGCCATCGCGTTTGCTGGTGCGGTAGTTTCAAAGCCAATTGCCAGAAAGACGACCTTGCGATCGGGATGTGATCGCGCGATCTTCACGGCTTCCATGGGCGAATAGGCGATGCGGACATCCGCGCCTTCTGCCCGCGCTCGGAACAGGTCGCAGCTTGATCCCGGCACGCGCAACATGTCGCCGTAGGAAACCAGAATCACGTCCGGTCGAAGCGCCAGCCGGATCGCCTTATCGATGGTTTCGAGCGGCGTCACGCAGACCGGACAGCCCGGCCCGTGCACCAGTTCGACACTCTTGGGCAGCAGCTCGTCAATGCCGTAGCGCATAATGGTGTGGGTTTGGCCACCACAAATCTCCATCAAGACCCAGGGTTTCGTGGTGATGGCTTCGATCTCCACCGCCAACCCCAGGGCAAGCCGCGCATCCCGGTATTCATCGAGGTATTTCATGAGCTTACAGCTCGACTCTAACCATGGAAGACACCCCCATCGGTGACGTAAATCACACAGGTCTGTGAGGAGGGACAGTGCGGAGAGACTTTACTCGACGGCGGCCGGTTCGGGGCCCAGTTCTTCCGCCAGGCCGCCCATTTCCTGCAGGATCTGGTAGGTTCGTTCGGCCTCGACAGCGTCGACTTTGCTGATCGCGAAACCCACGTGGACCATCACATAGTCCCCGACCGAAGCCTCAGGGACGAAGTCCAGCGAGACTTGCCGTACCACTCCGCCGAACTGCACTCGTCCGGCCCGCAGCCCTCCAGCTTCGTTGACCTCAATGACGCGACCAGGAATTGCCAGGCACACGGCAGCCTCCTAAAGACTCTATATGCGCGCTCTTTAATGCGTTCTGTGATCTGCGACACAGGCGAGCGTGATGAGGCCCGAGGCCGAAAGTCCTACGGGAACGCAGATTCCCCAATACAGCGATGACCCCATGGCAGGGGGCTTGGCATGAGTACTAAAGTAAATTTTGTGATTTAGGAATAAAGGCGGTCATGGGCTAGTGTTCGCGGCGCTGCGACGTTCGGCCCTCACGACCGCCTTCCTTTTTTCTCTCCCGCTTCAATCCCCCCGTTGGCCCTGCGGACACGTACCTTCGTAAGTAACTTGTAATCAACATTTAACCTGCCGTTCATCTTCAATAAACCTCATCGTTGTATTTCTGGCGCATGCCCAATTCTGAGCTCGCGCGAGAACCGATCAGCGAACCTGTGCAGCGCGCGGCGGAGTTTCTGCCCGCCCGCAGCTTGGCCGCCAAGCTCCTGCCCTTACAGCGCATAGAAGCTCTGTACGCTCGGGTCCGATCGGGCAGCGGTGAGTTGTGGTTTGAACGGCTGCTTGCGGAAATGCAGGTTAGCTACAACGTCAGCACTAGAGATCTGGAACGGATTCCTAAGACTGGTCCTGTGCTTTCAGTTTCCAACCATCCCTTCGGCATGTTGGATGGCGCCGTGCTGGGTGCGCTGCTCGGCCGAGTTCGTCCCGACTTCAAGATCATGACGAATTTCCTGCTGGCGGGCGTCCCCGAACTGAAGGAGCACTGCATTTTCGTTGACCCGCTCAACGGACGCGATGCGGTCCACGGCAATCGCAGCGCCCTCAAAGAAGCGCTCTTGTGGTTACGGGAAGGCCACATGCTGGCAGTCTTTCCCGCGGGAGAAGTTTCGCATCTGCATCTGGCCGAGCGCCGCATTACCGATCCCAAGTGGAACCCGATGATCGCGCGCCTGGCGCGAAGCACCGGCGCGGCCACGCTACCGTTGTTTTTCCCGGGGAGAAATAGCATGACCTTCCAGGCGGTTGGAGTCGTGCATGCTCGCTTGCGCACTGCGTGGCTAGCCGGCGAGTTCCTCAATCAAGTGGGAAAAACCATCGAAGTGCGAATCGGAAGCTTAATCCCTTCCGACGTTCTTGCACAATTACCGGGCGACGAAGAGGCAATCGAATACCTGAGGCGGCGGACTTATCTGTTGGCGCGAAGGTCGCAAGCTAACTCGCCGCAACTCTTCTCGGTACGCATTCCATTTCCCCTGAGGCGAAAAGCCGCAATTGCAGAAGAAGGCAAGCAAGACGTGCTTACCGCTGAACTTGCCTGCCTGAGTCCGGAGCAGCAAGTGGTGCACACCCGTGATTTCTCCGTACATGTGGCGACTGCCCAGGAGGTCCCCAACCTGCTGCGCGAATTAGGCCGGCTGCGAGAAATTACTTTTCGCGAAGTAGGTGAAGGCACGGGCGAGAGCAGGGACCTTGATATTTTCGATGACCACTACCTGCACCTGTTCCTCTGGGACAAAAACAAGCGGCAGTTGGCGGGCGCCTACCGCATGGGGATTTGTCCGGAGATTCTTGCTGCCCACGGCCCTCGCGGGCTGTACACCACTACGCTGTTCAAGTACGACCGGCACTTCTTTGAGAATCTTGGCCCGGCGGTCGAGCTGGGACGATCGTTTGTCCTGCCGGAATATCAGCGTCAGTTTGCCCCGTTGTTGCTGCTGTGGAAGGGAATCGCGACCTATCTTTCACGCCATCCCGAAACTCCGGTATTGTTTGGAGCGGTGAGCATCAGCAAGGAGTACAGTGCCGCCTCGCGTGAATTGATCGTCCGCTATTTTGATTCCAGGAAAAACGAAATGGCGGACCTGGTTCGTCCTCGCAGGCCGTTTCGTTCTTCCTGGCTGCGCCCCTGGGATTGCACCGCCATCTGCCAATCGCTCTTGGACGTGGATGATCTGGGTAACTCCGTCTCCGATCTGGAGGCGGACTCCAAAGGCCTGCCGATTCTCCTCCGGCAGTATGCCAAGCTTGGAGGCCAGTTCCTGGCATTCAATGTGGACCGCCAGTTCTCCGATGTTCTCGACGGCCTGGTGCTGGTTGATCTTCGCCGCACCGACTCTACCGTGCTTGAGCGCTACATGGGCAAAGAAGGATTGGCTCGCTTTCGGCAATATCACGCGAGCGCCGCTGCGCCTTGGATGTCGGGTGTGAGCCCTGCCTCCGTGTCGTTCTCTCTACCGGGTTGATTCCGGTGGGGTGTCGCAGTGCTGTCGCAGTGCTTGACAACGCCCTCCGCTAGGCTCAAAATTCCTTCCGCCTCCCCTAAGGCCTGTCCAGCATCGTCCGAGTGGCGTGTCCGAGTATCCGAGGATCGAATGAAGTCTAGCTCTTTTATTCCCACATTGACTGAGGATATGAGACGTTCGGCTCTTTACGAGTCGGAACCAGAGACGGAGAATTGTGGGCTTCGCCGGAGGGAGAAACAATGAGACATATCGCTGCGTGGTTGCGGACGGAGTTTCCGATAGTTGGACGGAAAAGTAACCGACGCACATTTGCCATCATTTTCTTAATGCTCACGACATTCCTTCCTTTACATGCGCAGACGTTCGATACGTTGGAGACTTTTCGGGGTTCAAACGGTTCTTATCCTTACTACGGTTCGCTCGTTCAGGGCATTGACGGCGGTCTCTATGGGACTACTGTCACTGGTGGGCAGCACAACGACGGCACTATTTTCAAAATCGACTCTAGGCAAAGGTTTACTTCGCTATATAGCTTCGCTGGCTTGGACGGCGCAAATCCGTACGCCGGCCTCTTATTGGGTAAAGATGGACGACTGTACGGCACGACCGCAGACGGCGGCACCTACAATAGAGGCACAATTTTCGCGATCACGCATAATGGCATACTGACGACCCTCTACAGTTTTTGCCGTCAACCCACCTGTCCCGATGGGGAAGCACCCGTCGGAGAATTGGCTCAGGCTGCCAACGGCAGTCTCTACGGGACTACTCAACGAGGGGGAGCCAACGACGGCGGGACTGTATTCAACATCAGTTTAGAAGGTGCGCTGACAACTCTTTACAACTTTTGCACTCAGCCAAATTGCTACGATGGGTCTGCCCCTCGCGGACGATTGGTGCAGTTTACCGACGGAAGTTTCTACGGGATCACAGTGAGTGGCGGTAGGGACGTTGGTGGTGTCTGCAATATCGGCTGCGGTACCGTTTTTAAAATTACGCCCTCCGGTACGCTTACGACCCTCTATCGCTTCTGTGCACAAACTAATTGCGCCGACGGCTATTGGCCAAATCCTCTACTGATTCAAAGCAACGGCAAGAGTTTTTACGGAACCACCCAGGTAGGGGGCGTTGGAACCTGTAAAGAGGGCTGTGGAACGATTTTTAAAATGAATCCACGGGGTGTGTTGACGACGCTTTACAACTTTTGCCCGGACAATGGTTGCCGGGGAGTGCCGTACGCTGGCCTCATGGAAGCAACCGATGGAAATTTTTATGGCACCACGTACTATGACGGCATCAACGATCTAGGCTCAATTTTTGAAACGACGCCCGCAGGATTATCTACGTTCCTCTACAGCTTTTGCAGCGAACCTGGTTGTGCCGACGGGGAGTACACCATGGCAGGTCTGTTTCAAGCGACCAATGGGAGTTTTTATGGAACAACCTTTGAAGGTGGAAATAGTAAGAGTGAGGGCATTGTGTACAAGCTCTCTGTAGGACTCGACCCATTTGTTGCTTTTGTTTTCGATTCCGCAGAGGTTGGAGGAGTCGGTGGGATTCTGGGGCAAGGCCTCACCGGGGCCACGAACGTTTCGGTCAACGGCACTCCCGCAAATTTCAAAGTAATCTCCGATACGTTCCTGAAAGCAACTGTACCCAGCGGTGCCACCACCGGCTTTGTGACGGTCACAACTGCTTCTGGCATCCTTCAAAGCAACGTTCCTTTCCGTGTTCTTCCCCAACTCCTCTCCTTCGATCCACCAAGCGGCCCACGCGGAACTCAAGTCACGATCACGGGGGTGAGTTTGACGCAAACGCTTGGAGTCGGTTTCGGAGATCGCGCTCCGGCGCAGTTCACGGTCAACTCGGATACGACGGTGACGGCGACTGTTCCTCAAGGTGCGAAGACCGGGAAGATTGGAATCGAGACGAAGGGCGGAGTGGCGATCAGTCAGGGTACGTTTGAGGTGACGGAGTGAAGGGGCAAGGCAACGAATCAATCTTAAAAGGAGGTCTCGTGGGCCGAACGATCAATTGCAGAGGGAATTTCTTACTCCTGATAGTGTGTGCCCTTATCAGCGCTCATTCCGGCGCACAAACTTTCAATTCGCTAGTCAATTTTGATATGAGCAACGGTGCAAACCCCTACTACGTGAGTCTCGTTCAAGGCAGGGATGGCGCTTTCTACGGAACCACAGTCAACGGCGGAGCAGAAAACAAGGGCACCGTTTTTAGAGTGGCGGCTGACGGTGCCCTCACAACGCTCTACACCTTTTGCTCAGCGCCCGATTGCACTGATGGCAGTTATCCGGCCGCTGGATTAGTTCAGGGGACGGACGGGAACTTTTACGGGACTGCATCTGGTGGCGGGATACATGGTCAAGGCCGGGTATTTAAGATTACCGCCGCCGGAACGTTGACGACGATTCACGACTTCAACGGAGCGGATGGTGCCGCCCCTTATGCTGGACTGGTTGAGGCTGCAAATGGGAGTTTTTACGGCACCACCTACTTAGGAGGAACGGTTTTCAGGGTCACATCATCGGGTCTTTTCACCAACCTGCATTACTTCGACGGGACTGATGGCGGTGGCCCATGGGAAAGCTTGATCCAAGCTACGGATGGCAACCTTTATGGGACTACGATTGCAGGTGGAACTTATGGTTTCGGGGCGATTTTCAAGATTAGCCCACTAGGCCAGTTCACAGCATTTCACAGCTTTACGCTGGACGAAGGGCACTATCCGTATGGGGGACTACTTCAGGGGAGCGACGGAAACCTTTATGGAACGACATTCACAGGCGGAGATCACGACGGCGGCACGCTGTTCCGAATTACTTTGGCTGGGTCGCTGACGACACCGTGTAGCTTCCAAAAAGGCGCGGGGCCGAGAGGCATTCTGATTGAGGGCACTGACAGAAGGCTTTACAGTCGACCACAGGAGGCGGTGATGGTTTCGGAACTGTTTTCAGAGCCTCGCAATTCGGATTGAAGTTCCTACATTTGTTCGAGAATTCCGACGGTGCGTTCCCAACAGGATTGCTTCAATCGACCACCGGAACGCTTTATGGAACCGCAGGTGAAGGTGGTGAGTATGGCTATGGCGGAATATATAGTTTGGACGTTGGCCTAGGCCCATTCGTCAGCTTTGTGCGCGGCGTAGGGAGAATTGGTCAGTCTGGAGGCATCCTCGGTCAAGGCTTCATCGGCACTACCAGCGTCACTCTCAACGGCGTCTCCGCGTCGTTCCGAATCGTCTCCGACACCTATCTCGTTGCCACCATCCCACCCGGAGCGACCACAGGCTATGTCACAGTCACGACTCCGACCGGGACGCTGACGAGTAATAAAAAGTTCATTGTGCTGCCGTGAAGACTGCGTGTCGGCCTCTGCGCACTTTTCGCGAACACCAGAGACCCGCTCGTCCCTCGCCTCATGCTATCCGTCACCTCACGGCAGCTCTCCGGCAAAATTTCCCGTCCAATAAGAGAGCAGGACCTGGATAACTCAATCCACCCATGAACCGACGCGTCTTATTGCAGAAGCTCGGCGTTCTAGCCTATAGCGCCACCGCATGGAGCAAAACCCTCATGTCGCCAACTCTTGCCATGTTCCAGCAACCGTCCGTCGAAAACCGCGCAAAGATGCCCACCGCTGTCGCCGGGATCCGGCTCGTTGATTCCAAGATTGCCCAGGATGCCACCGAACTCAGCCGCACATCGTCACCTCCGTATTTGTTCAATCATGCGGTCCGCACGTTTCTGTTTGGCTCATTGGTGGGGCGTGCGCGCAAACAATCGTTCGATGAAGAGGTGCTCTACCTGGCGTGCATCCTGCATGATCTCGGACTGACTGAGCAGTTCCAGGGCGATCTGCCCTTCGAACTTCAAGGCGCGCAATCCGCCAAACACTTTCTCGAGCAGCATGCCTACGCAAAAGACAAGACCGCGGTCGTCTGGGACGGAATTGCCATGCACGCCTCAGCCATCGGGCAATTCAAGCAGCCGGAGATCGCGCTGGTGGGCGAAGGCGCCGGGGCCGACGTACTTGGGCCGGATTCAAACGAGATCACGAAAGCCGACGTCGAAGCCGTTCTGCGGGCATTTCCGCGGCTGAAATTCAAGGATGCTTTTGTGAAGACATGCGCCGACGTAGTGCGAAAGCATCCGCGCGGCGCGGCGCGATCATTCATGCGTGACGTGGGCGAGCGCTACGTCGCTGAATTCCATCCTCGGAATTTCTGCGATCTCGTTGCCCAGGCGCCATTCGAGGAATAGGCCCCGGAGCAGTGCCCGTGGCATGCGGGTCTTGCGAGTCAGTGAATCCTATGAGGATGTTTCAACTTCGGTCTGCTTCGCAACTGCGGTTAGTCCGCTTCCGCGCCTGACAGGGTAGGGATCTCCGCCTCAGAATCACGGGCACTCTTTCTCTTTACCGCCAACAAATAGATCGGGTAGCTGGCTGCGACTAGGATAAGGGTGAACAGGCTGTGCGTCAGGTCGCCAATCACGGATGCGATCAAAAAGCCCACTGAAACTAACAGCACTCCCACGAGTGTCCAGGGATAGCCCCACATTTTGAAAGGCCGCGGCATCTCGGGGCGTCGCACTCTGAATCGGTGCAAGGCGAGGAATCCCGAGATATAGATGGTGACAAAGAGAAAGGAGGCAATCGCGATCAGGGCATCGAAACTGCCGCTGAGGACCAAGGCAACGACGACGACTGCACCCGCCAGGAGCGCTTGCGCCGGAGTGCCTCCGGAATTGACCGCGGTCATCCATCGGGGAAGCAGCCCATCGCGGCTCATGGCAAACAGGATTCGCGGCGTGATCATGAGCAAAGCATTGATCGTACTCACCACAGTGATGAGCGAAATAATGAGGATGAACTGTCCGCCGTGGTTGCCGAACAGAACCGTCGCTGCATCGGCGGCAGGCACTGGGGATGCCGATAATTGTCCCATCGGGAGAACGTGGAGCAAGGCTGCATTCACCAGTAGGAAGATCGCGAAACAGGCAACAATCCCGCCGACGGCGGAACGAGGCAAATTTCGCGCGGGGTCCTTATCTTCTTCCATGAAGTAGATAGCGGAGTACCAACCGTCGTAGGTGACAATGACGGCCTGTAGAGCAATAACCAGCGCTACGAGAATCGTCCCATGGGAAGTTGGCAGGCTGCTCGCACGCAACGCGGTCGCTTTGAGCGGGAGGAGGAAGCAGGCGCCTACAAATGCTATCAGGGCAAGCGCCTTGATGAGGCTGGTAAGCTCTTGCGCGCGACTGCCGACACGCAGGCCAAGCCAATTGAGCAGCGTGAGAACAACCACACCTGCGACCGCCAGGAGTTTGCCGTGCGATCCCAGGGCTGGCAGAAGTCCGGCTGCGAATTCACCAAAGGCGACAGCCAGGTAGGAGACAGCTACGGTCTGCATCATCCAGTCGCAGCCACCCACCAGGAAGCCCGCATACTCGCCAAATGCTTCGCGCGAGTAGACGTACCAACCGCCTTCACGTGGCAGCATGGTGGCCAGTTCGGTGACGCACAAAGTCGCGTAAAAAGCGTAGATGCCACCAAATACCCAAACGGCAAGGATCAGCCAGGGAGTTCGCAGTTGGGCTGCAATCTCGCCGGGTGTGCGCAGGATCCCGGAGCCGACCGTGCCGCCGATACTGACTGCAATACCAAAGCCCACGCCCACGATGCGGAGCAGGTGACCTTTGGACTGAGTAACAGGGGACGTAGTTTTAGTGGCCATCCTCGCGCGGCATTATAACCCGCGGACCAGGTGCCAGCTGGTTAATTGTTGCAATCCGAGACGATTTGCGCTCAGAAATCTTGCGTCTACACCGATCTTCTATCAACCGATCACCGGTCAAGCCCAACCCGTTACCCTTCATTGACTTGCCAGGGCGTCGCGCATACCATGACCTCGCGCCAGGTTTCGCCTAAAATGATCGGCCAAACCATCTCGCATTACCGCGTCCTCGAGAAACTGGGCCGTGGCGGGATGGGAATCGTCTTCAAGGCCGAGGACCTTGAACTTGGACGCTTTGTCGCCCTGAAATTCCTGCCCGACGAACTAGCCAACGAGCCGCAAGCACTGGAACGTTTCCGTCGCGAAGCCCGTGCCGCTTCCGCCTTGAACCATCCCGGCATTTGCACCATCTACGAAATCGGCAAACATGGCGAGCATTCGTTCATCGTCATGGAATTCCTGGACGGAATGACGCTGAAGTATCGGATCGCGGGCCGGCCGCTGGAGAGCGCAGTGCTCCTGCCCTTGGCGATTGAGATTGCCGATGCGCTCGACGCTGCTCATGCCGCAGGCATTATCCACCGGGACATCAAACCGGCGAACATTTTCGTCACCAAGCGCGGACATGCCAAGATTCTCGACTTCGGTTTAGCGAAAGTCACAGGCAGGGCGCCGGCGCCGGGTAGCGAGTCGCAAACCACCATCGCGGATTCCTCTCCGCACCTCACCACTCCGACAGCAATGGTGGGCACTGTGGCTTATATGTCCCCAGAGCAGGTGCGGGCCCGAGACTTGGACGCGCGTAGCGACCTTTTTTCGTTTGGCGCCGTGCTCTATGAAATGGCTACTGGCAAGATGCCCTTCGGGGGTTCCAGTTGGGGCGAAATCTGCGGCGCCATTCTTCATCAGGAGCCCGTGCCCGCATCGGAGGTGAACGCCGATGTCTCGCACGGCCTGGAAGAGGTCATCCGCAAAGCCTTAGAGAAAGACCGCAACCTTCGCTATCAGCACGCCGCAGAAATGCGCACCGACCTGGAGCGATTAAGGCGCGACACAGAAAGCGGAAGGGTCATCGCTGCCCAAGGCACACGCAGCTTATCCTCATCGGCCACGACGAAGGCCGGAAGGAAACAGATCGAGCTTCGCTCGGGCCGACAGAGTCCGACGCGATCCAGCCCGAGAGTACTGAGTTACGGAGTTGCTGCGGTCGTGCTCATAATAATGATCGCCGCTGGATTGTACTATCGCTTGCATTCCCGCCAGCGTCTGACCGACAAAGACACCATCGTCGTGGCGGACTTCGCCAACAGCACCGGCGACGCCGTCTTCGATGACACTTTGAAGACAGCTGTGACCGTGGCATTAAATCAATCTCCGTTTCTCAACGTGCTCTCCGAAGGCAAAGTCGCCACCACTCTGAAATTGATGACTCAACCGGTAAACACGAAACTCACGCCCGAAGTCGTTCGCGAAGTTTGCCAGCGTGCGGGGAGCACGGCTTACATCGCGGGAGCAATTGCTACCCTAGGGGAAGAGTATGTACTCGCGGTGAAAGCGGTGAACTGTCAAACCGGAGACACGCTGGCGCTACAACAGTTCACGGCAGCATCGAAGGAGAGAGTGCTCAGCGGATTGGGCGAGGCGGCGGCAAAGCTGCGTGGCCAACTGGGAGAATCTTTGGCGACTGTGCAAAAGTACGATGTTCCGCTGCTGCAAGCAACTACATCTTCACTGGACGCGTTGAAGGCGTACACCGTCGCGGGAAACACCTTCAATTCGCAAAATCCGGCCGCAGCGCTTCCCCACTTCCAACGCGCGATCGAGTTGGATCCGAACTTTGCCATGGGGTACCGGGCAGTTGCTGATGCCTATTTCAGTCTCAATCAGATCAGCCGGGCAAGCGAATACCTGAGGAAGGCTTTTGATTTGCGGGAACGCGCCAGCGAGCGCGAAAAACTCTACATCACTGCCGATTATTACCAGAACGTAACCGGAGAGCTCGACAAAGCCGCGCAGGCTTATCAGGAAGAAATTGAAAGCTACCCGCGCGACTTCGCCACCTACAGCAATTTGGGCGTGGTGCTTGCTCCTCTGGGCCTCTATGAGAGAGCCGCCGAAACCACCAGCCAGGCAAGCCGGTTGGAACCGGACAATGTCGAGGTATATGAGAATCGAGCCACCTATGCCCTGGCCCTACAGCAATTTGACGAATCACGCAGGCTGCTTGCGGCACTCCGAGCGAAAAAGATGGATGATTTCGTCATGCACACCACAGCGTATGCGCTAGCCTTTCTCGCCAATGATTCAGCAGGCATGGCGGACGAGCAAAAGTGGCTTGCGGCAAAGCCGGAGTATGAAACCTTTGGATTGTCTCTGGCGGCCGATACCGAAGCCTACGCCGGACATCTGGCGAAAGCGCGTGAATTGACCCGGCGCGCGGTCGATTCTGCTATCAAGACCGACAGCAAGGAGAATGGCGCCGTCTGGTGGGAAAATTCGGCCCTTCGCGAAGCTGCTTTCGGCAATTCTCTGCAAGCACGGCAGGCCGCGACGGCGGCGTTAAAGTTGGCTCCTGCCAGCCAGGGTGTTGCGGCCGAAGCGGCACTCGCGTATGCACTGGCAAGCGACGCCGGGCAGGCGGAGTCGCTGGCAAAAGACCTGAACAAACGTTACCCACTCGATACGCAGATGCAGTCATTGTGGCTGCCGGCAGTTCAGGCACAAGTCGCCAATCGCAAGACCCCCGAGACAGCCATCAGCCTCCTGGACAGAGCATCACCTCCGCTCGAATACGGTCAGATTGCATTTCTGGCGAACATCTCTTGTCTTTATCCCACGTACATTCGCGGGAATGCGTATCTGGCGGCTGGACAGGGTGCGCCTGCCGCGGCCGAATTCAAAAAAATTCTTGATCACGGCGGCATCGTTTGGAATTGCTGGACTGGAGCCTTGGCACACTTGGGAGTAGCGCGTGCCAACGCATTGCAAGCCCGTGTGAGTCCGGGCGCCTCGCCCGGACAGTCGGAGCGCAGTTCCGCAGATTCTGATGCGGCTCGTTTCCGCGCCATCGCCGCTTACAAAGACTTCCTCGCGCTCTGGAAAGACGCCGATCCCGACATCCCCATCCTGAAAGAAGCCAAAGCGGAATACGCCAAACTTCACTGACCGGGTGAACGAGAATCCGCCTGGACTGCCAGCATTGACGGGCCCCAAGCCCGACGCTACCCTGAAGCGCAGATCGTAAAACAGGTAATCCAATCATATGTCCGAACGATTCACAATACGCCGCGCCTCGACCGCTGACCTGGAAACGCTGGTCGCGCATCGGCGAGCCATGTTTCGTGACATGGGCTATAACGACGAAGCTACTCTCGACTCCATGTCGGTAAAGTTTCGGGTTTGGCTACTGAAGCGCATGAGTGCGGGAGACTATCACGCCTGGCTAGCGGCCGCTCCCGATGGCTCCATCGTTGCGGGCGCTGCTCTTTGGCTGATGGACTGGCCGCCGCACATGATTGGCCATAGCGAACGGCGCGGCAACATCCTCAACGTTTATACGGCGGAAAATTTTCGTCGCCGAGGACTGGCGCGCCAGCTTATGGAAGCAATTCTTCTTTGGTACCGCGAGAACGACATCGACACCATCATTTTGCACGCCAGTCCTGCCGGCCGAAAACTCTACGAATCGATGGGGTTCATCTCCAGCAACGAGATGCGCCTTCGCACGTAGCTTCTCAACGCAAGAGCAGTCACCTCTGTAGGCTGCCCGATAGCAGCGTGTTCGCGTCTGTCTCAATGAACAGGACCTCGTGCCCAGCGTTCACCACAATAAGGTTGAGGTGGATCGGTCCCTGCGAGCCTACTTGCAGAACCGCTTTACCGCTGCACTGTTTACCGATCTTGAAGGCGCCCGAAATTCTCTGCGAAGAAAAGATCACGCCGTCGATGCTTACGGTTGCGGTTCCATCCAGCGTTCCATCGCCGTGTGAACTTACTCCTCCTCCGAAAACCAAGGGGCCCACCCCAACTTTCTCTCCCGCAGCTTGCAGGTTATACAAGCCCTTGATTCCGGCCGCGGAACAGGAGTTCAAACTCTGCGCCTCGGCAGTTCCCAGTTGAGTGGTGCCGGTATCAATTTCGATCATGTTAATTTGCTTACCATCGGGGATAACGGTTATCGCGAAGTTCTGTGGCGAACGGCCCTCCGCCTGAATCGTCATCGTGCCGGTGCAATTGGGCTCGATGGAGTAGTTGCCCAGAACCGACAAATCCTCACCAAGAACTCCGTTCTCGCTGATCGTCTCGGTCCCGGAGATAGTTCCGTTTCCGTTGGTTGCGATCTGGCCGACGCTGGTGGTAGGGCTGTTGTTCAGCGTTCCGTTGACTGAGAACCCGTAGTTCCCTGTGAGGAGCGCGTTGGAGCAGTCATTCGACAGAGGTGCTGCCTGTGCCGCGGGTGAAGCCACCAGCGCGACAACCATACAGGTCCCGAACACAGCGAAGCGAGCTAGTGTTGTAATCATGGTTTTCTTCTCCTTCGGACGTGACGGCAGGAAGTGCGCGAGGGCACAATAACACCCCACCCGGCGCCGCCGTTAAGAGTACACCAGGATCGATCGGAACGTTGGTTTTTCATTGAACTGTCGTTGCTGGCATGTGACCTTTAACTCCCCAATCCGAGCAACCGGATCTGTTTCATTTGACCGGTCTGGCGAACGGACGTATAGTTCGGCCAAGTTTTTTGCGGCGTACCCTCTCGCGACAGGGAGCCTCTGAATGCGGTGCTCAACCTCAAGAGCACCGAGAAGGAGAACCGGCCATGAAATTCTTCGCAACCGTAGCCATCCTTGTATTGACTATTCCAGTGAGTTCGGCCCAAGTTCCCGTCGTTCTAGTCAATGATGACAATGGAAGCAACAACGGTGCTACTGCCTATCACCTCAACACCACTAACGGAACTCTGACCAAGCTCGCTCGGTTAGTGACCGGTGGCATGGGAGGAGGATACGGTTCGCACTCGAGAAAGCAAGCGGTACGAGCGGATGGCCACTGCGTCTGGATTGCGAATGAGGAATCTAATTCTATTACATCGTTTGAAGGTCCTACCTACAACAAGACAGGTGACGCGGGTGTCCCGGGAATGTTCGATCTGTTCACCAGTGACATTGCTGTACACCCAAGCGGCAAACTCGTTGTCAGCGGCAATACGAGTACTTTTTCGCCGCAGATTTCAAGTTGGGTGGTGGGTCCCCATTGCACT
>Ga0335081_10010763_pt1 | contig 14784 bp, 8 predicted proteins | sample Lox_Sample_35_FD_206713 | JGI IMG/M metagenome (GOLD analysis project Ga0335081, IMG submission 206713) | Soil microbial communities from Loxahatchee National Wildlife Refuge, Florida, United States - Lox_Sample_3.5 | ecosystem: Environmental > Terrestrial > Soil > Wetlands | place: USA: Florida... | reverse complement strand
TTCGCGTCGTAAAGCCCATTCAATAGATGGATGCCCCCCAGACCCGAGGTTGCCAGACAACAGCCCAACCGTCCTGTGTGTTTGGCATAGGCGCACGCCATGAAGGCGGCAGCTTCTTCATGGCGCACCTGGATGAACCGGACGGTATCCTGCTGTTTGCGCAGCGCCTCCATAATGCCGTTGATGCCGTCGCCGGGCAAACCGAACACTACGTCCACGCCCCAAGCGTGGATCGTATCGATTAGAACGTCGGAAGCAGTCCGCTTCATATTGTTTTGAGATCTCCCGGTGAAGTTATTGCAATCAGACAACCGAAGCTCCGGGTAACCGGGCAACCAAGCCCCGGCCACCGGGCCGCCCGGAGACGTCGGGGCTGAAAGTGGGAAGAAGGCCGGTATGAGATCCCGGGAGTGAGATTTCGATCTGTGTTTGCAAGAGGACAACGTTCCCCGGCGACCGGAAGTTCGGCACCCTGGAGACAGAATTGCACACTCCGTTAGAAAGTGACGGTATGAAGATTCTGGTGGCGTCCAGCGGGAGAACTGATGAAAGCAACGGTCCCCTTGCCGCGGCCGCCTCATTTCCATGGCCGGCGGGGTCCGAGATTCACGTACTCAGCGTAATCGAGGCCGTTCCGGCGGTTGTGGCCGGGACGGCCCCCGGCGCTCCCGATGTCACCAGCCTGCAGATCCGTTCGAAGGCCGAGGCTTGGAGAACTGCTGCCAGCGCCGCCGCTCGACTGGCCGCCGCCGGGCTCCGTGCAGAGGGTGTGACGGTAGAGGGGAATCCGGAAACGGCGATCCTCGATCACGCCAGGGAGTGGGGCGCTGACGTCATCTTAGTTGGAATGCGCGACCGTTCGCTGCTGGAGAAACTGCTGCTGGGCAGCGTCTCGGAGGGTGTCGTGAAGCACGCGCCATGCTCGGTCCTGGTGGTCAAACACGCCGGCGCAGCGTGATAGTGAAATCTCTAGTTGCCGGTGACAACCAGATCGGCTGGCGAGCCAATTGCAGGCTCCGGCTCATGGAGGTGTTTGTGAAGATGAGATATCAAGTTGCATTGCCGGCTTTGCTGGCATGCGCATTTCTTGCGTTCGCCGCGGCGGATGTTTCCGTCGACTACAACCATCAGGCGGACTTTGGCCGGTATCATACTTACTCGTGGCTCGGCGCCAACGCGAGCGGCTTGTGGAAGGATCGAATCATGGCCGCCGTCGATTCCCAGTTAAGCGCAAAGGGCTGGCAAAAAGTGCCATCCGGGGGCGACGCGACGGTGTCGGCGGTGGGCTACTCGACCGAACGGGATAAGATGGAGACCTTTTACGACGGCTTCCCTGGATGGGGCTGGCGGGGTTGGGGCGGGATGGGAGTCGCAACCACCACGGCGATACCTGAACGAGTCGGCGATTTGACGGTGGATGTCTTCGACAGCGGAACCAAGTAGTTGATCTGGCGGGGACGGGCGTCGGAGGTAGTGTCTTCCAAGCCCGAGAAAAACGAAAAGAAACTCGATGAGGCAGTGGACAAGATGTTCAAGCACTTTCCACCGCCAGCAAAGGGCTAGGATCGGAACTTCCGGACCGCCGATTTATACGCGCGAAATACCAGCAACGCGGATCATTACGGTGGTCTAAATGTCCTGTAATCGATCCCGCTCATATTGACTCTATCCCGCTCACACTGCGGACGTTTTCTGCCAACGGAATCTTGCGTGCACGGCCTATGGATATGAAACACTATCTAGCTTTTGCCGCGATTTTCGCGTTCGTCCTGATAGGATGTACCGCCTGGGGCCAAGAGGCCAACCGACTGGTCTCCGCTGACAGCACTTTCGTTCGAAAGGCCGCGCAAGGTGGCTTAGCCGAAGTCGAACTCGGAACCCTAGCCACCCAGCGGGCATCCAACGAAATGGTCAAGCGTTTTGGCCAACGAATGGTGGACGACCACACGAAGGCGAACGACGATCTCAAAGCGATTGCCAGCCGCAAAGGTGTGATGGTCCCAGCAACCATCGACGCTGAGTCCAGAGTTGCCAAAACCCACCTCTCCAATCTGCATGGAGCGGAGTTCGACCGTGCCTACATGAAGGACATGGTGAGCGACCATGAGAAGGATATCGCCGAGTTCCAACGGGAAGCCGATCACGGCGCAGACAGCGATGTCAAGGCATTTGCCGCCCGAACCCTGCCCACTCTTCATGAGCACCTGAAGATGGCACAGGAAGCACTGTCCGATGTAGAAAGAAGCGCGCCGCGGCAGTAAGGGATGGCATGGCACGGCCGGTAAAAACGAGAGGCGCGCGGCCGCCCACCCGCTGGTCGCAAGAGGTCACGGCCAGCAGCGACGCTCTCGATCTCGATCCGGGAGTCTTCGCCCTGGAGAGCGCGGCAGTGTCGCGAGGTCTCTAAAGCGATCGGCAGACAGGAGTTCGCGGCGCAAGGCACCTCCGTTTCAGCCGGCGATGTCGATGCTGAATTTCTATATCAATCGAGCTGGGTCGAAGCTGTCAGAGCGCCGAAAGAGGTTGTTGAACGATGCCAAAGGAGAACTCCGGCGGCTGTACGGGAAGCCCGCTAAGAACCTTCGGGCATCGAAAAACGGTAACCCGGCTTAAGTTCACATCGATAGACTCTGGTGTGGTCCTGGTTGACGAGCACCTGGCATTTGGACCAAGTGAGAAAAAGCGCCGGCCCCAAGGGGAAAACAATCATGGCGCCGTTCAATTCCGCTTGGATACTTACTCCTTCTGCCGCGGGGGGCAAAGTGAAGGTCAGGGCCTGGTTAAAGACGAGGGGGTGTAATTGCCTTTGGACATCGCTGAACATAGGCCGATACACCTCCGCTTCGAACAAGAAGGTCGCGGTATCCGACCAATTCAATGCCGAGACGCGAGCGAGGCGGCCCGCCTGCGTAAAGCTGATCCCGTTTCCTTCGATCTTCGTGAAGGGGCACGGTCCGGCAATGCAAGACACGCGCGCATTACGAAACTCATTACCCAAGCCGGCATCGACTACGGCGGATACCTCTTGCGCTTTCCATTTCCCGTCCGGCGAGCACGGACGCCGGCTGCGACAGGGCACATTGCCCGTATTGACTGCCTGAAACGACTTGACGGCGCTGCCCACATTGACACTCGTGGCGGTGCTGATCGAGTACTGCACCACGACGTTGGAAATTGTGATCTCAGGTTGCTGTTCGGGTTTCGGCACCAATTGGGTCATCGAGACCAGGTGTGCGATACATAACTGGTCGTTGGCCCTGCATGTCAGATCGAGAGGCAGATAGTCCTTATGATAGAAGCGCAGATTGATCGGTTGGCCTCGCCGCACATGCCAAGGTACGACAACCGCAAAAAATCCAGTGGCGTCCGAGCGGATAACGCCTGCCGAAGGGCGGTCGGGCATGCCGATCTCGACGTCACCGATCGGCAGTTCGCGAATGGGATTCGGGTCGCTGGTCATTACAGCTCCGCGAATGGAATTCGGAGGCCGGCTCAGAAACAGGGTGATAGCTAACGCCGATGCGAGAACCCCCGCCGCATACAAATAGCGCAGTTTCCCACTCACAGGAGTCTTCCGTGCGACAGTCCAGATTCGACTGGATCAAGGCTGCGCTGCAAGATCGGTTTGACGGGACAAGTACTTCGCGGCGCGGCTTCCTGAAACTGGCGGTGTTCCTCTGCGCCGGTCCAGGATTCGCGACGGGGGCGCGGGGTCCGCTTTCCGACGAAGACGATCGGTTTCTCGAAGAAGTCGAGCATGCCAACTGCCTTTATTTTTGGGAGCAAGCGAGTCCCCAAACCGGCCTGGTGAGGGACCGGTTCACGGTACGCGGAAACGATCGTGGAGGCGTATCCAGCATTGCCGCAACCGGCTTTGGCCTGACCGCCCTCTGCATCGCAGAGAAAAGGGGTTACCTCTCCCACGCGCGGGCGCGCGATCGAGTGCTGACGACTTTGCGATTTCTTTGGAAAAAATTACCGAATCATCGGGGCTTCTTCTACCATTTCGCCCAGATGGATACCGGACAACGCCAGTGGGATTCGGAAGTGTCCTCCGTGGATACGGCGATCCTCTTGTGCGGCGTTTTGACGTGCCGCCGTTTCTTTCATCACGAAGAGATCAACGAGCTTGCCAGCTCGATCTTCAATCGCGTGGACTGGACTTGGCTGTCTGAGGATACTTCCCTGCTCCCACACGGTTGGATGCCGGAGAACGGTTTCCTTCCCTACCGCTGGGACGGCTACAGCGAACTCATGATGATGTATCTTCTCGGACTGGGCTCGGCGACACATCCACTGCCGGCAGAAGCCTGGGACGCGTGGAAGCGTGTGACCTTCGAATACGACGGGCTGCGCTACATCGGAGCGTTCGCGCCCCTGTTCGTGCACCAGTACTCCCAAGCGTGGTTCGATTTTCGCGGAAAGCGGGACCGTTACACAGATTACTTTCGCAATTCGATCATTGCAACCGATGTCCACCGGCGTTTCTGCCTGGAATTGGCCAAGCAGTTCCCGGACTACAGCGAGAGTCTCTGGGGGATTACCGCGTCCGATTCCGAGCAACACGGATACGTGGCTTGGGGTGGACCGCCAGCCATTGGGCCGATCGACGGGACGGTAGTTCCCAGTGCGGCAGGCGGGTCGTTGCCCTTGCTCCCTGTCGAGTGCCTGAAGGTTCTGCGTACTGTCAAAGGCTCTTATGGTAACGGCGCGTGGTGCCGCTACGGCTTCGTCAATGCCTTCAATCCTCTCAAGCAGTGGTACGACACCGACGTCATCGGCATCGATACTGGGATTACGCTGGTCATGGCGGAAAATGCGCGCACCGGCTTCATCTGGGAAACTTTCATGAAGAACCCAGAAGCCCAGCGCGGCATGGAACGCGCTGGTTTCCATTCATACACGACGCAATCCGACCAGCCAGACCAGAGATGACGCGAGGCTCGCGGGCTGGGCGGCCGCGCTCCGGAGTGCAACTTTTGCAATTGTGATGTAAGTAGCCACCACTGGTCATCGCACACTTGGCCCAAGATTGTTCGCGACTTACAGGTATTCCGTTTATCCAACACATATTGTCCAACCGTTCGAAAATGCACAGAGGATTCGGCATGCCAGTTGCACCAGCAATGCCGCAGAGGAGAGCGCCAATGTTCGGATGGATGATCCTATTTGCGTTAATGACCATAGTTGGCTCCGTGATGGCGCTGCTCGGTGCTCCTGCATTCTCCTCGATCGTGGCGCTGACCTTCGGCCTGCTGTTCCTGATCGGTCTGTTTGCGCGTTTGATCGGTGGGCGAGCATGGTGAAGGAGCGGCCGACACGATGAAGGCGAAACCGCTTCGCACGGTTTTGGCCTTCTACGGCTCCGACGAGGCTGAACCCGGAGGAGTCCACCAGTCGTTGGATGCCATCCCCGGAGAAAAGCTCTATCGATGCGGCCCTGCACGGTCGGCGGAGCTGCCGGCGAACCAGACCTGGACAAGATACAGCGAACTGCGTCTCGAGGACGAATGCCTGTTCATGATCCGGGCAACACCGGCAAATGTCGATGCCGTCGTTCAGCAGTTCCAGCGCGTTGGATCCGCCGCGGTCTTTGTGTTGTCCGAGCCTCCCGGTATTCCGGGAGCGGCGCCCCTCTTGCAGCGCTCCCGAATCGACTCGAACGAGCATTTCGCCAGTGTCTGCGCCGGTTGCCGAGGACCCGGCAACATCGCGAAACCGACGATTCTTCCTCAGCTGGAGAAAAACCTGGAGATACTGGAGGCCTCGCGCGGCGTCCTGGCCGAGGCTGTCCGCCTGGATCACGTCCTGACGTCGGCGGCGGAGTGGCTGCTCGATAACGGTTATCTGATCCGCACGCAAATCGCGGAGATCAGGCGCCATCTGCCCCGGCGATATCATCAGATTCTACCGGCCGCAGAGTCCGGCGTGCCGTATGTCTACGAGCTGGCGCAGGAATTGGCAGCACATACCGACTACTCGGTAGATGAGGCCAACCTGGAGGACTGCCTGCGGCGCTACCAGGAAGTCGCGCCGCTTACCATTGCGGAGCTGTGGTCGTTTCCCCTGCTTTTGCGCGTCGCACTGGTCGAGGCGCTGACCCACATGGCCGCACGTGTCAGCGGAACACAGGAGCTGCGGGAAGCCGCCTATTTCTGGGCGAACCGCCTGGCCGCGGGTTCGAGACGCGGGCCACAGACATTCCTCAGGATTCTCCAAAGCATGGAGGCTGAGCCCATCGCACGAGAGCCCTACTTCGTGACGTCGCTGGCCGAACAACTGCAGGACGAAGAGGAGGCGCTGGCCCCACTGCAGCACTGGATCGAGCAGCAGCTCGGCCAGTCCATGACGGAAATCGTTCGCACCCAGCACGCCAGAGAGGCCAGCGAGTCGGTCTCCATCGCCAATGCCTTCGGCAGCCTGCGAACCCTGTCGCGCATCGACTTCACCGATCTCTTCGAGTCGGTCAGCCTGATGGAGGCGGAGCTGCGGTCGGACCCGGCGGGCATCTATCCTCACAGCGATTTTCCCACCCGCGACCGCTGCCGGCAGGCCGTGGAGCGCATTTCGCGGAACAGCGGAGTGGGAGAACTGGATGTCGCGCGGCGCGCGGTTTCGCTCGCGGCGCGCGGCTCCGACGCGCGAACCGGACAGGTGGCCTACTATCTCATTGACGATGGCGTGCTGACGCTGGAAGCGGAATGCCAGGCGCGGCTGCCGTTGCGAACACGCCTGCTGCGCGGCGTGCGCCGCCACGCAACACCCATATACCTGTCGGGCATTGCAGGACTCACGCTGGCATTTGTCATCCTGTCGCTGGCAGTGGCGTGGCACGCCGGCGTGCGCGACCGGGCCATTCTGCTGGAACTGGGAATACTGGCCATGTTTCCGCTGAGCGAATTGGCCGTACAAATCGTAAATGCACTGGTCATCTCGCTCCTTCCCCCTGAAGCGTTACCCGCTCTGGACTTCCGGGACCGCATCCCTGCGGAACACGCAACCCTGATCGTGGTTCCGATGATGCTCACGAACCTCGACGTCGTACACCGCGAGCTGGAGAAACTCGAGGTGCGATTCCTCGCCAACCGGGAGGACAACGTCTACTTCAGTCTGTTTTCCGATTTCGGGGACGCGCCGGAGGAGACCGCAGCCGACGATGCGGAATTGCTGCGCACTGTCCGCGAAGGCGTTGCCGGGCTCAATACCCGTTACCCGAACGGACGGTTTCTCCTGTTTCACCGCAAGCGGCAGTGGTCGGAGAGTGAGCAAAAGTGGATCGGGCGCGAGCGGAAGCGCGGCAAGATCGAAGAGCTGAATGCCTTCCTCAGCGGCGAAGGGCCCGCGGAGATTCTATGCGAGGGAGCGCCGCCGGCGGCGGTCCGCTTCGTAATCACGCTCGACTCCGATACCCAACTGCCGCCCTGCGCCGCACGCCGCATGATCGAGACGATCGCACATCCCCTGAACCGCGTTGTCATCGATCCAGTCACAGGCGTCCGGCAGCGCGGCTATACGATCATCCAGCCACGCGTAAGCATAGCCCTGCCGGGAGCCACCGCGACGCGCTTCACCCGGATCTTCGCCGACACCACCGGCACCGACCCCTACTGCCAGGCCGTCTCCGACGCGCAACAGGATCTGTTCGACGAAGGGCTCTTTCATGGCAAAGCCATTTACGACCTGCGGGCGTTTCGCACGATATTGAACGACCGATTCCCCGCCGAGACGCTGCTCAGCCACGATTTGATCGAAGGCACATACACCGGCGTAGGTCTGGCCACGGGCATCGAGCTATTCGAAAACCTGCCGTTAAATTACGCCAGCTACAGCCAGAGGCAGCACCGATGGATTCGCGGCGATTGGCAGATCGCGCCGTGGATATTTCCACGGGTGCCGGCCGCTTCCGGCAAAAGCGAACGGAATCCTCTCTCCATCATCGGCCGCTGGCGAATTTTCGACAACCTTCGCCGGAGCCTGGTTCCGATCGCTTCGCTTTTGCTGCTCCTGTTGGGCTGGCTGATCTCGGCGGCTCCGGGCGTCTGGAGCCTGGTGGTCGGACTCGCGATCGCGATTCCGGCAGTGGCGCCGTTGCTGGATCGCCTGGCGCGGGTGCTGCAGGGCACGATATACGGATGGCGCGGCGCGGCCGATGAGCTCGTGCGCGCCGCGGTCATGGTGGCATTTTTGCCCCACCAGGCATGGCTGGCCGCCGATGCGATCACGCGGGTTGCGTATCGACGGCTGGTCAGCCATCGCAATCTTCTGGAGTGGCAGACCGCAGACGGAGCTGCGGCGTCGATGCACAAACATGCCGCGGCCGCCAGACGTCAGTTACAGATCATCTGTGGCGTGTCCCTGGCGCTGATTCTGGTACTGCACTTCAGGCACGCTTCGGCGGCCGCATCCTTCTTCCTGGCTCTTTGGGCAGTCTCACCAGCGGTCATGCACTGGCTGGGCCGCATGGACACCTCGCACAACAGCCAGACCCTGACTGGTCAGAATGCGCTGTACCTTAGAAATCTGGCGCGAAAAACCTGGCGCTATTTCGACGATCTCGTGGGCCCCGAAACGCAGTGGCTGCCGCCCGACAACTACCAGTTAGCCCTGCATGTGGAGGTTGCCGCTCGCACCTCGCCCACCAATATCGGGCTGTGGCTGGTGTCGGCGCTTGCCGCGCACGATCTCGGTTACCTGACAGGAGACGATCTGCTGGCGCGATGTTCCTCCACTATGGCTACCCTGGAGCGGCTGGAGCGGTACGAAGGACATCTCCTCAATTGGTACGACACGAACACGCTAGCGCCGCTATCGCCCCGCTACGTCTCGACGGTGGATAGCGGCAATTTGATCGCCTGCCTGTGGGTGCTCGAACAGGGCTGCCGAGAGGAGCTGCGTGAGCCCATTCTCAGCCGATCGACCCTGAAGGGATTGACGGACACGGTTGCAATGTTGGCAGAGTCGTGCGGCCAGGATTCGGCGGTGGCCGGGCCGATCCGAGGCCTGCGGCGCCTGCTGCGCGGGAAGGCGGAAGGGCACGACCTGATCGTGCGCCTCCGGCTGGCTCTCAGTCCCATGGAGCAATTGAGCGAAACGGCCAAGTGGCCTGACAGCGAGGGAGAGGAACGCTCGTACTGGTTGAACCGGCTGACTCGCGAGTTCAACGCCGGGATCGAGCTGGTGAACCATTACCTGCGCTGGATGGAAACGCTGGCCCAGCCGCCGGATTCATTCTTGAGGGCGCTGGGCGAACACGCCATCAAGCTGCGGCGCGCGGCCCTGCATACCGCGCCCTCGCTGGCTACGCTGGGGGGCGGCGCGCCCGGTCCCGTGGATACGTTGCTTGCTGCCCGGGGAGGTTCGGGCTTGACGCCGGAGATCTCCGCGTGGCTGGAACAACTGAACGGTGAGTATCAGGCTGCCCGAGCTGCCGCGGCACAGACGACGCAGGCGTTCGAGGCGTTGGCAGCTCGGGCGCGGCGCATCTCCACAGGCATCAACATGGGCTTCCTCTACGACACGCGCAGGCGATTGTTCGGGATCGGTTACCAGGTAGGAGGCCCGCACGAATTCACCAGCCACTACGATCTGCTGGCCAGCGAGTGCAGGCTCGCCAGCCTTGTGGCGATCGCCAAGGGTGACGTGCCCCTGGCACACTGGTCCGCGCTCGGGCGGCCGCATGTCTACTCCAGTGGCGGCGGCGCCTTGCTTTCCTGGACCGGAACGATGTTCGAATACCTGATGCCGCTGCTCTTCACCCGGACGTTCGCCAATTCGCTGCTCGACTGGGCCTGCACGCAGGCGGTGCAGCGGCAGATCGAGTATGGCGTTGAAAAGCAGGTGCCGTGGGGAATGTCCGAATCGGCCTACAGCTCCCTCGATGCCCACCAGATTTATCAATACCGCGCGTTTGGGGTACCGTCACTGGCACTACGCCAGGAACAGGACGATGAGCTGGTAGTGGCGCCGTACGCCACGGTGCTCGCCCTTTCCGTGGACGCGGCCGCAGCCATCGAGAACCTCAAGGCACTGGAGACGTCCAAGTTGGGCGGGCCGATGGGTCTTTACGAAGCGATCGACTACACCCGTCAGAAGACACGCGACGGCGAGCTCGGCGTCGTGATCGGTGCCTACATGGCCCACCACCAGGGAATGAGTCTGCTGACACTGGACAACGCACTGCATGGCCGGATCATGCAGCGCCGTTTCCACAGCGATTTGCGAATCCGCTCTGTGGAAACGTTGCTCTTCGAGCGGATCCCCATGACGCGGCTGCCGTTGGGGGAAAAGCAGCAGACGTTTCGCGCCATTCATACGGCTCATGTCGAAGAGCCGGCCGAGCGCGTGTGGGACGAAGTCACCGCGGTGCCGCGCGTGCATCTTCAAGGCAATGGAAGTTACTCGCTGATGGCGACCAACGCCGGCGCCGGCTACAGCAGGTGGAAGGAGTTCGATCTCACCCGCTGGCGCTCCGACACCACCCTCGACGCGTGGGGCACATTTCTGTACATTCGAGACCTGCGAACGGACATGGTCTGGTCGGCCGCGCAGCACCCCGTCGGAGGCACACCGGGATCCGCCTCGGCGCGCTTCTCGGCCGATCGCGTGGAATTTCATCGCGATCACGGCGGAGTGGAGAGCGTCCTGGAGGTTGCTGTCTCGGCGGAAGACGACGTGGAACTGCGGCGGCTGACGGTTACCAATCGGACCCTGAGGAGCCGGTCTCTGGAGTTCACCAGCTACCTCGAGCTTGCACTGGCGCCCCATGCGGCAGATAAGGCACACCCTGCGTTCTCCAAGATGTTTGTCGAAACCGAGCTCGCGGAGCCGGGCGTGCTGGTCGCGCATCGCAGGGCGCGAGCCGACGGCGAGCCATCCGTTTGGGCGGCGCACGCGCTGGTTGGAGTTGGAGACAACATTCAATTTGAAACCGATCGGTTGCAGTTCCTGGGTCGCGGTCGCACGCCGCAGTCGCCTGAGGCCCTGCGGCACGATCTTACAGGGTCGTTCGGCACCGTCGTCGATCCCGTTTTCAGCCTGCGCTGCCGGGCTGTGATCGAGCCGCGGGGGCGGCTGGAGATTTCGTTCCTCACGATGGCCGCAGAGTCTCGCGCGGCGCTCCTGGCTCTCGCCGGAAAGTTCCGGCGGTCCGACGCGGTGGCTCGCGCTTTCGACATGGCCTGGACACGCGCCCAACTCGAATTCCGCTACCTCGGCATCGGCCCAGCCGCGGCACATCGGTTTCAGGATCTCGCCAGCCATCTGCTGTACCCCAATCCGCGCTTGCGAATGCCGTCCGATCGCCTGTCCAGGAACCGGCTGGGCCAATCCGCTCTTTGGCAGTACGGGATTTCCGGCGACCTGCCGATACTCACCGTAACGGCTGTGGAGTCTCGCAGTACGTCCCTGATTCGCGAACTGCTGCTGGCACAAGCTTACTGGAGGCTACGCGGCTTTCGCGCGGACCTAATCATTCTCAACCAGGAGAGCCCCTCCTACGACCGCCCTTTACATCAGCAGCTTCAGCGCCAGATTGAAGCCCACTCATCCGCTGAGGCGACGGACCGGCCTGGAGGCGTGTATCTGCGAAACTGGCACGCACTTCCCGTCGAGCACCGCGATCTGATACTGGCAGTGTCTAACGTGGTGTTGGGAGGCAATCGCGGTCCACTGCAGCAGCAACTTGTGGGCGGGGGCGAGAGCCCGGCGACTCCGCCTTTCGTTCCCACCGGCGGCCAGGAGGAGCCATCCATGCCGCTGCCGTTCCTGGAGTTGCCGTACTTCAACGGACTCGGAGGATTCACTGCCGACGGGCGTGAATATGCCACCTATCTGAGACCTGACAGTCAGACGCCAACGCCCTGGATCAATGTGATGGCCCATGCCGGATTCGGGACCATGGTGACCGAGAGCGGCTTGGGGTGTACCTGGTATGGCAACAGCCAGTCGAACCGGCTGACTCCATGGCACAACGATCCTGCCAGCGACCCGCAGGGTGAGATCATCTACCTGCGCGACGAAGAGAGCGGCGCCATTTGGACGCCCACGGCGCTGCCGATTCGCGAGCGGGACGCCTACCGTGCCCGCCATGGACAAGGCTTCACCGTGTTCGAACACAATAGCCACGCCATCGGACAGGAGCTGACGGTATTCGTTCCAGTCCTCGCAGACGAGGCGGCCGATCCTGTCAAGGTGATGCGCCTGCGTTTGCGTAACGACTCTTCGCGGCCGCGGCGTCTCACCGTCACGTTCTTCGCCGAATGGGTACTGGGTACGAATCGCGAAGACCAGGTGTCGCACATCTGTACTGCTTACGACCGGGAGTCGGGCGCAGTGCTGGCCGGCCAGTATTGGAATGGGAGCTACACCGGATGCATGGCATTTGCCGCCGCCAGCCCTGCAGCTACGTCGTATTCGGGAGATCGCACGCAGTTTCTCGGGCGCAACGGCTCGCACGCGTCGCCGGCCGCACTTGGCCGGGCGCGGCTCGACAATCGAACCGGCGCCGGCTTCGACCCCGCTGCCGCCCTGCAGGTGGGCGTCAATCTGGCGCGTGGCGCCGAGTTGGAAGTCACCTTCCTGCTGGGCGAAGCCGAAAGCGTAGAGGCGGTGCGCGCGCTGATTCGACGCTATCAACGCTCCCCGGAGGTGCAGAACGCGCTCGACCAGACACGCAAATGGTGGGACAACACCCTGGGAGTACTCGAAGTACACACTCCGCTTCTCTCCGTAGATTTCCTGCTGAATCGCTGGCTCCTCTATCAGGCGTTGAGCTGCCGCTTTTGGGGACGCACGGCGCTATACCAATCAAGCGGCGCCTTCGGATTTCGCGATCAGTTACAGGACTCGATGGCCCTGATCTACGCTGCGCCGACGCTGGCCCGGGCCCACATTCTCGCGGCGTCCGCGCGCCAATTCCCCGAGGGAGACGTGCAGCACTGGTGGCATCCGGAGACCGGCACGGGAGTCCGCACGCGCTGCTCCGACGATATGCTGTGGCTGCCTTACGTCGCGGCGCGATACGTCGACGTCACCGGCGATGCCTCGATTCTCGACGAGGAAGCGCCCTTCGTTGAAGGTGCCGCCCTCGCACAAGGGGAGCAGGAGAAACTGTTCATTCCGGCTGTCTCTCAACAGGCGGCACCGTTATGGGAGCACTGCCGGCGTGCCATCGACCTGGCATTATCGCGATGCGGACCTCATGGGTTGCCGCTCATCGGCTCCGGCGACTGGAACGACGGCATGAATCGCGTTGGTCCCCAGGGACGCGGTGAAAGTGTGTGGCTGGGCTGGTTCCTCTGCGCGACCCTGGGAGCTTTCACAGCAACCATGGATGGGAGGCAGGCGGGTTCGGAGTCTGCCCAGCGGTGGAGAGCCGCACGCCTGCGGATCGCCGAGGCTATCGAGGCTTCGAGTTGGGATGGAGAGTGGTATCTCCGAGCCTTCTTCGATAGTGGAGCGCCGCTCGGCTCGAAGGCGAACGAGGAGGCCAGAATCGATTCCCTGCCCCAGAGTTGGTCCGTAATCTCCGGCGCCGCACGGCCCGAGAGAGCGCAATGCGCCATGCGTTCGGCAGAGCAACTTCTTGTCGACGAAAGCGGAAGCCTGGTGCGCCTGTTCACTCCGCCCTTCGACCATTCTCAGCCGCATCCTGGCTATGTCATGGGTTATCCTCCGGGGCTTCGGGAGAACGGCGGACAATACACCCACGGTTCTCTATGGCTGGCTTTGGCTTGGGCACGCCTGCGGGATGGAAGCCGTGCAACTCATCTGCTCAAACTCATGAACCCTGTGGAACTGTGCCGCACGCCCGCCGATGTCGCGCGTTATCGAGGCGAACCCTATGTGGTAGCAGCGGACGTATTATCCGCACCAGGTATGGTCGGCCGGTGCGGCTGGACCTGGTACACCGGTTCCGCCGGATGGATGTATCGCATCTGGATCGAAGACGTATTGGGTTTTCAGCTTCGGGGAGACACGTTGGCAATGAATCCGGTGCTGCCGGAGGTTTGGCCGGGTTTCGAGATCGTCTATCGCCACGGATCTGCTGTCTACCAGATTGTGGTCAATGCGGGCACGGAAAGAGGACGAAAGGTGGAGGTCGACGGTCGCATCATGGATGACGGCGTCATTCACCTCGCCAACGACGGCGCCACGCATCGTGTCACAATTCAAATCGAAAGACAATCGGCTGAAGGACGTCCCAAACGTGTGCGAGTCAGAGCGCCTTCGGGTCCGGCCTAGACAGCATCACCAACGTCCGATTTCGTGCCGGTCGTAGGCTTCACGCATGCGGCGAAGATTTTCCACGTCACTCCCCAACGCATCGCGCTCCGGTCCGCTCAGATGGTTGTTGTCGAACACATGCTGGATCGCAGCGATGGAGCTGTCCAGATCGCCTTTGTCAAATTTGGCGTGGCGCCAATCGCGTGCAAAGCTGCGGAGCTTCTTCTCAGCGTCGTTGAGCCTGTCGCGATCGCCGTTGGAGAGATGCCAGCGATCGTAACCCTGATTGAGGTCAGTATGGACTTTTTCGACCAGAGCGGTCACCGAGTCCGGCTGGTACGGACCGCCGGCTGGGCCAAATTGTGCCTGCGCTGAAGTGCTCAAGGCTACAAATGCGGCCACGGGAACAAGTAAGTTCAACATTCGTCGCATAGGTATCGTTCCTCCCTTACCAACGAGTGCAATCGGCCCGCCAGAGTTGAGCCACCTCTGGCGGGCTGTTCACTTTAGCTCTGTGGTATCGCACCACGATCTCCCGACCTAATGCCTTCCATGGCCTCG
>Ga0335081_10010762_pt1 | contig 14784 bp, 12 predicted proteins | sample Lox_Sample_35_FD_206713 | JGI IMG/M metagenome (GOLD analysis project Ga0335081, IMG submission 206713) | Soil microbial communities from Loxahatchee National Wildlife Refuge, Florida, United States - Lox_Sample_3.5 | ecosystem: Environmental > Terrestrial > Soil > Wetlands | place: USA... | reverse complement strand
TCCGCCGCGAGCGTGATGGGCGGATCGCTGGTATCCGCGTTCACGCCCGCCGCCGCTGACCGTAGCCACGAGTCGGCGACTATTCCCCTGACGCCTACCGGCGCCACGCCTCGTTCCAGTAGGTCCCCTTGCGCCTGCCGGACGTCGGGGACCGAGCGCTGGCGGGACAGTCTGCGCGACTGGGCGCGAGTGACCATGGTCAAACCTCGGAAAGCCGGTACTGCCCGCTGGCGGTAAAGCGGGCATGCGGCATTATCGGCCGGCTGCGCAGGACCACGTAAGGCCTAAAGGCCCGGGCACCGTGGGCCCATTGGCCCCTGTTACCGGCGGCAGCGAGGCTTAGCTTGCGGTCTAGGACAGGCAGCCGAATCTGACTGAGGCGGTGAGGAACGTGACCGAGGCGAGTAGCAACGACCATGACGCGACGCCCATCCTGGTCAGGCAGGCTGGCTATCTCATCGGGGTGGCGGGCCGCGCGCCGTCGCTGCACAACACCCAGCCGTGGCGCTTTGCGGTCAGCGGGGACGCGATTGAGCTATGGGCTGACGCCAGCCGCCAGCTGCTGGTAGATCCCGATGGGCGGGAAATGCTCATCAGCTGCGGCGCGGCGCTATACGGGCTGCGGCTCGCGGTGCGCTCGCTCGGGTACCTGCCCGAAGTCGAAACCCTGCCCGAGCCCGTGGGCCGGCGTCCGCTCGCACTGATCCGGGCAGGCTCAGCAGCGCCGATGACAGCCGACGAGCGCAGGATGCTCGCCGCGGTGCCACACCGGCACACGCACCGTGGCCCGTTCGAGGACGCCCCCCTGCCGGGCTGCTCGCGCGGCTGCGGGACGATGCCCGAGCCGAGGGCGCGATGCTGACTGAGATCGAACCCGGACCCGTGCGCGAGCAGCTCAACGTGCTCGTCGCCGCTTCGGACCGCAAGCAGGACCGCGATCCGCGGTCACGGGCCGAGACGTGGCGGTGGAGCCGCGACGTCACCAGCCCGGCCCGGGACGGCGTGCCCGCGCATGCCTTCCCGGCCGTGCCCGGCGGCGAGCCCGGACAACTGCCGCAGCGGGACTTCGACCTCGGCCGCGGCCTCGGCTTGCTGCCGGCCGGCGGTCCCGCCCCGCCGGTGACAGCTGTGCTGCTCACCCCCGGTGACAGCGAGGAGGACTGGCTGCACGCCGGCCAGGCCCTGCAACGGCTGCTCCTGCATGCCGCCACGCAGTGGGTGTTCGCCAGCCTGAACACCCAGCCGCTCGAGGACCCGGCGACCAGGACGCTGATCAGGGATCGTCTGGCCTTGTCCGGAGCACCGCAAATGCTGCTGGCGCTGGGCATCAGCCGGACCGCGCACGCCACGGGTCGCCGGCTAACAGCTGAGCTGATAGAGCCCTGAGCGCGGCTCAGTGACTTAGGTCCCGGTTCCCTGGGGCCGCCCGGCCCTGGGATGCAATCCCAACCAGCTGGTCAGCTGGATGACGCCGCAACCTGTGCGGACTTAAGCCACCGGCGCCGACTCAGGGAACCCGATGACCGTACTCGAACTATCCCGATGGCAATTCGGGATCACTACCGTCTACCACTTCATCTTCGTCCCGCTGACCATCGGCCTGTCGCTGGTGGTCGCCTGCATGCAGACCGCCTGGATGGTCAAGAAGGACCCGGTCTACCTGAGGATGACCAAGTTCTTCGGGAAGATCTTCCTGATCAACTTCGCGGTCGGCGTGGTCACCGGGATCGTGCAGGAGTTCCAGTTCGGCATGAACTGGTCGGCCTACTCGCAGTTCGTCGGCAACGTGTTCGGCGCCCCGCTGGCCATGGAGGCGCTGCTGGCGTTCTTCATGGAGTCGACCTTCCTCGGCTTGTGGATCTTCGGCTGGAACCGGCTCCCGCCGCGGGTGCACCTGGCCACGATCTGGCTGGCCGCCATCGGCACCAGCCTGTCCGCCTACTTCATCCTGTCCGCCAACTCCTGGATGCAGCATCCGGTCGGCTACCGGGTCGACCCCGCCACCCACAAAGTGGTACTGACCAGCATCTGGGCGCTGCTAACCAACTCCACGGTGCTGGCCGCCTGGCCGCACGTGTGGTTCGCGTCGTTCATGGTGACCGGCGCCGTGCTGATCGCGGTCAGTGCCTGGCACGTGGCCCGTAAGTCCCAGCTCGAGGTGTTCCGCAAGGCCATGCGGCTCGGCCTGGCCATCACGCTGGCCGCCGGGATCGCGACCGCGGTCACCGGGGATATCCAGGCCCGGCTCATGGATTCCCAGCAGCCGATGAAGATGGCGGCCGCCGAGGCGCTATACAACACATCAGACGACGCGTCGTTCTCCCTGTTCACGATCGGCTCGCTGAACGGCAGCAAGGAGCTGTGGAGCATCCGCGTGCCCGACTTGCTGTCGCTGATCGCCACCCTGGACCCGCACGGCACCGTGCAGGGCATCAACAACGTCGAGCGGGCTTACGACAAGAAATACGGGCCGGGGCAGTACAAGCCGATCATCCCGGTGACCTATTGGTCGTTCCGCCTCATGGTCGGTTTCGGCCTGCTGGCCGCGCTGCTGGCCGCGATCGGGTTGTGGCTGACGCGGCGCCGCCGCATCCCGCGCAGCCGCTGGTTCTACCGGGCCGCGCCGTGGGCCCTGGCCCTGCCGTATCTGGCCAGCACGATGGGCTGGATCTTCACCGAGATGGGCCGGCAGCCGTGGACGGTGTTCGGTCTGCTGACCACCGCCCAGAGCGTCTCGCCCGGCGTAACCGCCTCCTCCGTGATCATCTCGCTGACCGTGTACACCCTGCTCTACGCAGGCCTGGCCGCCATCGCGGGCTGGCTGACGGTCAGGCACGTCAAGGGCGGCGCCCCGGAGGAGACCGAACAGCCCGGCACCGCCCAGCCCCTACCCGTCTTCCAGTACTGACCTAAGGAACCGTCATGAACCTCGCGACCTTCTGGTTCATCCTCATCGCCATCTTGTGGTCCGGGTACTTCGTGCTCGAGGGCTTCGACTTCGGCGTCGGCATCCTGCTGCCGTTCCTGGGGCACGACGACACCGAGCGGCGGGTCCTGGTCAATACGATCGGCCCGGTCTGGGACGGCAACGAAGTCTGGCTGCTGACCGCCGGGGGTGCGACGTTCGCCGCCTTCCCGCAGTGGTACGCCACCATGTTCAGCGGTTTCTACCTGGCCCTGCTGCTCATCCTGGCCGCGCTGATCGTGCGCGGCGTCTGCTTCGAGTTCCGCAGCAAGGTGGACAGCCCGCGCTGGCGGGCCAGCTGGGACTGGGCCATCTTCGCCGGGTCGGCGCTGCCCTCCCTGCTGTGGGGCGTGGCGTTCGCCAACATCGTCCGCGGCGTCCCGATCAACGCGCAGCACGTCTATACCGGCAACCTGCTGACCCTGCTCAACTGGTACGGCCTGCTCGGCGGCCTGGTCACGCTCAGCCTGTTCACGCTGCACGGCGCGATCTTCCTCGGCCTGCGGACCACCGGCGAGCTTCGGCAGCGGGCCAAGAGGGCCGCGACCAGCACCGCCCTGGCCGCCATCCCGCTGGCCGCGGTCTTCCTGGCCGTCACCCAGGTCAGCCACGGCAAGCCCGCCACCGATGTCACCGCGGCGCTGGCCGCCATCGCCCTGATCGGCGGCGCGGCGGCCGCGTTCCGCGGCCGGGAGGCCTGGGCGTTCGCCGGCACGGCCCTCACCCTGGTCCTGGCCGTCGCCACTCTCTTCGGCGACCTGTACCCGAACGTGCTGCCCTCCACGACGAACACCGCGTACAGCCTGACCGTGAACAATGCCTCGTCGGCCCACTACACCCTGGTCGTGATGACCTGGGTCGCGCTGATCTTCACCCCGGTCGTGCTCGCCTATCAGGGCTGGACCTACTGGGTGTTCCGCACGCGGCTGACCCGCTCGGACATCGCGACAAAGCCGACGCCGCCCGTGACCGGCCCCGACACCATGGAACCCGTCGGCGGACGGCCGTGAAGCCGCTGGACCCGCGGCTGCTCCGCTACTCCGCCGCGGCCCGCGGCCACCTCGCGGTCACCGTGGGACTCGGCCTGGCCGCCACCGGCCTGATCCTGGTCCAGGCCAGCCTGCTGGCCCACCTCCTGGCCAGCGCGGCCACCGGGACCGGTGTCGCCGTCCTGGCCGGCTCGCTCGCCACGCTGCTCGCCGTCGTGCTGGCCCGCGCCGCGGTCAGCTACGGCGGCGAGAGCGCCGCGCTGCGGGCCGCGGCCGCGGTGAAGTCCCAGCTGCGACGCCGGCTCACCGACCACGTGCTGCGGCTGGGTCCGTCCTGGCTTACCCGACATCAGTCCGGCGAGGTCACCACGCTGGCCACCCGGGGCCTGGACGGACTCGATGCCTACTTCGCCCGCTACCTGCCGCAGCTCGTGCTGGCCTGCATCGTGCCGTTCGCGGTGCTGATCCGGGTCGGGCTGGCCGACTGGATCTCCGGCCTGGTCATCGGCCTCACGCTGCCGCTGATCCCGGTGTTCGCCATCCTGGTCGGCCTGCACACCCAGGCGACCACCCAGCGGCAGTGGCGGCTGCTGGCCCGGCTCGGCGGCCACTTCCTGGACGTGGTCGAGGGCCTGCCCACGCTCAAGCTGTTCGGCCGGGCCAAGCCGCAGGCCGAGGTGATCGGCAACGTCACCGACGAATACCGGGCCGCCACCATGTCCTCGCTGCGGGTCGCGTTCTTGTCCGGCTTCGTCCTGGAGCTGACGGCCGCGCTGGCCACCGCGCTGGTCGCGGTGGAGGTCGGACTGCGCCTGCTGGCCGGGCACCTGAGCTACCAGACCGCGCTGCTCGTCCTGCTGCTCACACCCGAGGCCTACCTGCCGCTGCGCGCGGTCGGCGCCCAGTTCCACGCCAGCACCGAGGGCGCCGCCGCGGCCCGGGACGTCTTCGAGATCCTCGATACCCCGCAGCCAGCGGCCACCGTGCGCAGCGGCCGGGCCCGGCCCGTGGACCTGCGCCAGGACGTCATCGGGCTGAGCGAAGTCACGCTGACCTATCCAGGACGCGACCACGATGCGCTGTCCAAAGTAAGCCTGGCCATCCGGCCGGGCGACCGGATCACGCTGGCCGGACCGAGCGGGGCCGGCAAGAGCTCGCTGCTCGCGGTGCTGCTCCGCTTCGCCCAGCCGACCGGCGGGCATATCGAGGTCGGCGGCGTCGACCTCACGTCCGTTCCGCTGGACCAGTGGCGCGACCAGATCGCCTGGGTCCCGCAGCATCCCTACCTGTTCGCCACGTCGGTGGCCGGCAACATCGCGCTGGGCCACCCGGAGGCCAGCCCGAAGGCCATCCAGGAAGCCGCCCGCGCGGCCGGCGGCGCCGAGTTCATCGAGGACCTGCCCCAGGGCTACGCCACGCTGGTCGGCGACCGCGGGCTGCGGCTCTCCTCGGGGCAGCGCCAGCAGATCGCGCTGGCCCGTGCCTTCCTCCGCGACGCGCCGCTGCTCCTGCTGGATGAGCCCACCGCGCACCTGGACGCGGCCAGCGCGGCCCGGCTCCAGACCGCGCTGGGCACGCTGATGGCCGGCCGCACCGTGATCCAGGTCAGCCACATCCCGAGCGCGATCACCGGCACCGGCCGGGTGCTGACCCTCGACCAGGGCCGGCTCACCCAGGTGGTGGCCGTGATGCCAGCGCGGCCTGCGCCGGAACTCGCGGCGGTGTCGTCATGACCGCGATCGCCCAAGCCCCGGACGCCCGCCACCCGCTGCTGCGGCTGCTCGAGCTGGCCCGGCCCATGCGCAGCCAGCTGCTCCTGGCCGTGCTGGCCGGCGCGGCCGGCTGCGGCTGCGGGGTGGCGCTGCTCGCGGTCTCCGGCTTCCTGCTGGCCCGCGCCTCGCAGCACCCGAACATCGTGGCCATCTCGGTCGCGGTGGTCATGGTCCGCGCCCTGTCCGTCGGCCGTGGTGTGCTGCGCTACTTCGAGCGCCTGTTCTCCCACGACGTCGCGTTCCGCGTCCTGGCCGACGTACGGGTCGCGATCTACCGTCGGCTGGAGCGCCTGGCCCCCGCGGGCCTGGCCGCGTTCCGGTCCGGTGACATGCTCACCCGGCTGATCAGCGACGTGGACGCGACCCAGGACCTGTTCATCCGGGGCATCGCCCCGCCGCTGACCGCGGCGCTGGTCGGGGCCGGCGCGACCACCGCGGTCCTGCTCATCCTGGCCCCCGCGGCGGGCGTGCTCGCCGCCGGGCTGCTGGCCGCCGGGGTCGTGGTGCCGCTGGTCACCGTCGCGTCGGCCCGCCGGGCCGCGCAAAGAGCCGCGCCCGCCCGCGGCGAACTCGGGGCCGCCGTCACCGACCTGCTGGGCGGTGCGGCCGAACTGCACGCCTTCGGCGCCGTAGAGGCGGGCCTGGACCGGGCCCGGGCCGCGGACGCCGAACTGACCCGGCTCGCCCGGCGCTCGGCGTCGGCATCCGGCCTCGGCGTGGGGCTGAGCACCGCCGCGAGCGGCCTGACCCTGTGGGGCGTGCTGCTGCTCGGCGTCGCGGTCACCGGATCGGGATCCCTGGGCCGGGTGCCGCTGGCCGTGATCACGCTGACCGCGCTGGCCGCCTTCGAGGCCGTCACCACCCTGCCCGCGGCCGCGCTGCAGCTCGGAGCAGCCCGGACCGCGGCCGGGAGGATCGCGGGCGTGCTGGACGCGCCGGACCCGGTCCGCTGCCCGGACCATCCGTTCCCGCCGCCGAGCCGGCCGGTGGAGATCTCCATCCGGGGCGGCACGGTCCAGTACTCGCCGGACGCACCACCGTCCGTTCTGAATATTGATCTTGACCTTGAGTCGGGACGGCGGGTCGCGCTGGTCGGCGCCACCGGCGCGGGGAAGTCCACGGTCGCCGCGGTCCTGTTCCGGTTCGTCGACCTCAGCTCGGGCACCGCCCTGCTGAACGGCCGTGACCTGGCCGGATACGACCCCGACGACGTCCGCGCGGCGGTCAGCGGCTGCGCCCAGGACCCGCACATCTTCGACACCACGATCCGGGACAACCTGCGGCTGGCCCGGCCGCAGGCCAGCGAGGCCGAGCTCGCGGCGGCCGCGGCACGGGCCCGGCTGCTGGACTGGATCACCTCGCTGCCGCTCGGCTGGGACACCCCGGTCGGGACACACGGCGCCGCGCTGTCCGGCGGGCAGCGGCAGCGGCTCGCGCTGGCCCGGGCGCTCCTGGCCGACCCGGCCGTGCTCGTCCTGGACGAGCCGACCGCCCACCTCGACCCGCAGAACCGCCGCGCGCTGACCGCGGACCTGCTGGCCGCCACGGCCGGCCGGACCACCCTGCTGATCACGCACGACCTGGACGGCCTGGACCAGGTGGACGAGATCGTGGTGCTCGACCACGGACAGGTGGCCGAACGCGGCACCCACGCCCAGCTCATCCGCTCAGGCGGCGTCTACCAGCAGCTCTGGGAGGCTTCCCGATGACCTGCACCCTGTACGTGGCCTGGGATGACCGGCTGGCCGGTTATGACTTCGGCCCGGGCCACCCGCTGGCGCCGCTGCGGCTCAAGCTGACCATGGAACTGGCCCGGGCCTTCGGCCTGGACCGGCTGGACGGGGTGACGGTCGAGGTCCCGCCCGCGGCCACCGGCGCCGAGCTGGAACTCGTCCACGACTCCGGCTACATCGACATGGTGCGGCTGGCCGGCCATCAGCCGGCCGGGGGAGGGTTGCCCGGCGAGCTGACCACCCGCGCGCTGCTCATGCACGGGCTGGGCACCGAGGACGATCCGCTGTTCCCCGGCATGCACGAGGCGGCCGCGATGGTGACCGGGGCCACGCTGGCCGCGGCTCGCGCGGTCTGGACCTCGGCGGCGCAGCACGGGGCCAGCCTGGCCGGCGGCCTGCACCACGCCATGGCCGGGAACGCCAGCGGGTTCTGCGTCTACAACGACCCGGCGGTCGCGATCGCCTGGCTGCTGAGCCAGGGCGCGGAGCGGATCGCCTACATCGACGTGGACGCCCACCACGGCGACGGCGTGCAGGCGGCCTTCTGGGACGACCCGCGGGTGCTGACGGTCAGCGTGCACGAGCACCCGGATACCCTGTTCCCCGGCACCGGGCGGCCGGGCGAGACCGGCGGACCGCACGCCGACGGGTCGGCGGTCAACGTCGCGCTGCCGGCCGGCACCGGGGACGCCGGCTGGCTGCGCGCCTTTCACGCGGTGGTGCCGCCGATCGTCAGGTCGTTCGGCCCGCAGTTGCTGGTCAGCCAGCACGGCTGCGACTCGCACCGGGACGACCCGCTGGCCAACCTGGCCCTGAGCATCGACGCCCAGCGCGCCGCGCACGCCGCGATCCACGCGCTCGCGCACGAGGTCAGCGACGGCCGCTGGCTGCTCACCGGTGGCGGCGGCTACGAGCACGTGCACGTGGTGCCGAGGACCTGGACCCACCTGCTGTTCGAGGCCGCGGGCGCGCCGCTCGACCCAGCCTCCGCCACCCCGCAGACGTGGCGCGAATACGTCTCCTGGACGACCAGCCAGACCGCACCCGAACGAATGACCGAAGGCGCGTCCGCGGCCTTCGCCGACTACGACGCCGGTCACGACCCGGCCGATCCGGTCGACCGGGCCATCATGGCCACCAGGAAGGCCGTCTTCCCGAACCACGGGCTGATGCCCTAGCGTCAGCCGCGGTCCTCCGGAGGGAGGATGACCACCGGGCAGTACGCGTGCTGGACCACCTGGCCGGCGGTCGAGCCCAGCAGCATCCGGGTGAATCCGCCCACGCCGCGCGAGCCGAGGACCACCAGGTCGGCCTCCTTGCTCGCGTTGATGAGTTCCTCGACCGGGAAGCCGTGCACCGCCCTGACCGTGACCGACTCCGGGTGCGGCCCGTCGAGCTCGGCCAGTACCTTGTCGGCCTCCTCCTGCACCGCCGTCTGAGCCTTCTCGGTGAGCTCCAGGTCCTGCGGCGAGGTGACCACGCCGCCGTAGTAACCCACGATGGCCGGGTGGATGGTGAGCACGCTGAGCGGCACGTGACGGACGGCCGCTTCCTTCATGGCCCACTCCAGGGCCCGCTGTGAATGGCCGGAACCGTCTACTCCGACGAGGATGCCAGGCATTTCAATTCTCCTTCTGTTAGAGCTCCGTGCCGTACTCTCACTACTGACGCTAGGCCCGCAAGACCCGCGCCGGCAGGGCCGTCTGGTTCGCTGGCCAGGGACTTTGGTCCTTTTTCTTACGGCAGCAGCTCACAGGCCGGGTTGATCATCGCCGGATGACCGTCCCCGCCGATGCCGACCATGCCGTGCAGGCGGACCTGGCGGCCGGGCTCGACGCCCGCGATCTGCGTGCGGCCGTAGAACACGGCGGTCAGCTCGCCGGTCGAGTCGGCCACCTCACAGGCCAGCACGTTGTTCTCCGGAACGGGACGGACCTGCGCCGCGCGCAGGCGGCCCTGCACGGTGGCCTGGCCGGGCTGCCACAGCGACCCGATCGGGTCGGTGCCGGGCGGCGGTACCGGCCACTCGTAATCCCGGAGACCGTCGGTGTTCATCCTCGGCCTGGCCCGCTTGGCCTTCAGCGTCTCGACCTTGTGCCGCACGTCGAACGGGATGATGGTGGCCGCCGCGGACGGAACCCGGCTCACCACCCGGGCGATCCGGTCCGCGGTGTGGTCGTGCAGCAGCCGGCTGGCCAGCACCGGATAGCTGCGGCGCGGCAGCACCACGGTCACGTGCGTACCGGGCGTGGCCGCCTCGGCCGCGGCGAGGCGGGCCGCGGCGTGGGCCAGCCGCCGGTCCGGGCAGTCCGCGAGTTCCAGCGGGGTCCCGGTGCCCGCCTCCAGCCACCGCCGCCTGAGCCGGTCGGCCCGGGTGCTGTCCACGCTGAAGTGCACCGCCCGCAAGCTCGACGGCCGCAGGCTCTTGGCGTACTTGAGCGCGGCGATGGTGGCCAGGTCGTAGCTGTCCACCAGGACCAGGACCGAGCGGCGGGAGTAGTTCGGCGGGTTCGGCCGCAAGTCGCCCCCGTACAGGTTGTCCAGGATGGCGGCCTCGTGCCGGTACTCCCGGTTGAGCCGGATGAGCAGGTACACCAGGGCCGGGAAGAGGATGACGATGAGCCAGGCGCCCTCGGTGAACTTCACCACCGCGAACAGCACCACGACCAGCGCGGTGTAGACGCCGCCCGCGGTGTTGATCACCAGCCGGCGCCGCCAGCCCGGTTCCCGGGTCCGGCGGTGGTACCGGGCCATGCCGAACCCGGCCATGGCGAACCCGGTGAACACGCCGATGGCGTAGAACGGGATGAGCGCGTCGACGGTCGCGCCCGCCACCAGCATCAAGGTCAGCGACAGCGCGGCCAGCAGGATGATCCCGTTGGAGAACACCAGCCGGTGGCCGCGCCTGGTCAGCCACCGGGGAAGGAAGGAATCCTCGGCGACGAAGCTGGCCAGGAACGGGAAGCCGGTGAAGCTGGTGTTGCCGCCGGTGAACAAGATGGCGGCCGTCGCGGCCTGCAGGAAGTAGAACATGACCTGCCCGGCCGGGGTGTGCCCGAACACCAGGCTGGCTTCCTGGGCCAGTACGGTCGGGAACCCGGCGGTGTACGGGGTGGCGTGCGTGACGTGCGCGAGCCAGGAGATGCCGGCGATCAGGAACGCCACGATCGAGCCTTGCATGGTCAGGATCTGCCGCGCGTTGCGGCCTTCCGGCGGGCGCAGCGCGCTGACCGCGTTGGAGACGGCCTCGATCCCGGTGAGCGACGAGCCGCCGTTGGCGAACGCCTTCGCCATGATGTACAGGGCGCCGAAGGCGATCAGTCCCGAGTGCGACCCGATGCCGACTGTCCCGGGCCCGGTATGTACGTGCGGCAGGCCGCCGGCCAGTTCCCTGACCACGCCCGCCACGATCATCGTGATCACCGAGACGGCGAACAAGTAGGTCGGCAGCGCGAAGATCCGGCCCGCCTCCCGGATGCCGCGCAGGTTACCCAGGCACATGAGCATGATGGCCAGCACGGAGATGACCAGCAGGATCTTGGGGCCGATGACCGGGATCCTGGACAGCGCCGGGAACGCGGACACGATCGCCGCGCTGCCCGCGGCGGTCTGCACCGCGACCGTGACCACGTAGTCGATCAGCAGCGCGACTGCGGCGACCTGCGCGACCCGAGGGCCGAAGTTCTCCCGGGCCACCACGTACGAGCCGCCCGCCCGGGTGTAGACCGACACCACCTCGCGGTAGGACAGCACGACCAGCATCACGCCGAACAGGACCAGCAGGGTCAGCGGCAGCACCAGCGTGAAGGCGGCCAGGCCGAAGAACGGGAGCAGCGCGTACAGGATCTCCTCGGTGCCGTATGCGGCCGAGGAGAGCCCGTCGCAGGACAGCACGCCGAGCGCGAGCGGCTTGGACAGGCGCTCGCTGCTCAGCTGCTCGGTCACCAGCGGCGGGCCGAGCAGGCGGCGCTTGGCCGTGTACCACAGGCCATCCGGCAGCTCGGGCACCTGGTGCTGAGGGCTGGTCATACTCCAAGGAAACCGCTGCGCCGCAGGTCACGGCAGGGTCCAAGGTGAGGGACCTTTGGCACCTCCACCCGTGAGCTTGGTCTCTTCCTGACCTGGCCGGCGCTCGGCGATGCTGAGGTTATGCACACCAGGGTCAAGGACATCATGACCACCCACGTGGTGGCGGTGAGGTCCGATGCGTCCTACCGGGAGATGGTCACCCTGCTTCGGGAGCACCGGGTCAGCGGCCTGCCCGTAGTCGACGCCGAGGGGACCGTGGTCGGCGTGGTATCCGAGACCGACCTGCTGACCAAGCGGACCGCGGCGAGGTGTACCGCCGCTGACCTGATGACCTGTCCGGCCGTGACCACGAGCCCGGACGAACTGGTCAGCAGCGTGGCCCGCCTGATGTCCCGGCACAAGCTGCGGCGGGTGCCGGTGGCCGACCGCCAGGGACACCTGGTCGGCATCGTCTGCCGGTCCGACGTGCTCAGCGTGTTCAGCAGGCCGGATGAGGACATCCGCCGCGAAATCACCCAGGACGTGATCCAGGACGGGTTCTTCACCGACCCGGCCCGGTTCACGGTGACGATTAAGGACGGGATCGTCACGCTGGAAGGCGCTCCGGGCAGCGTCGTCCTCGGCCGCAACATCGCCGATCAGGTCCGGCACGTCGAGGGCGTGGTCGCCGTCCGGGACCGGTTCACCTATCCGCGCACCTAAGGGCTTAGGAGGCCAGCATGTCAGCAAAGCCCATCGTGGCCGCTACGGACGGTTCTGTGGAATCACTGCAGGCGGTCGACTGGGCCGCCCGGGAGGCCGTGCTGCGCGGCGCCCCGCTGCGGATCGTCTCCGCCGCGGCGCTGCTGCCCCGGATGATCGGCGGCCACGCCATGTCGGACTACGACACCGTGACCGACACCATCCGCGAGCACCGGGACCAGGCACTGGCCGCCGCGATCGAGCGGGCCGCCCAGACGGCTCCCGGTCTGCTCGTCGACGCCGACCATCTGGACGGGCCGCCCGCCGAGGCGGTCACCGAGGCCGGATCGGGCGCGCTGATGCTGGTCGTGGGCTCCCGCGGCAACGGCGCGTTCGCGGCGATGATCCTCGGGTCGGTCAGCCGCTACGTGGCCACCCACGCGGCCTGCCCGGTCGTGGTGGTCCGCGAGGAGACCGGGGCCGCGCACCGGCAGGTGTGCGTCGGCGTGGGCGACCTGGAGAACAGCGCCTCCCTGACCTTCGCATTCGAGGAGGCGGCGCTGCGCAAGGCCAGCTTGATCGCAGTCCACTCCTGGCACCTGCCCGATTCCGATATATCCCGCGCGGGGTCGATCTTCACCGAACCCGAGAGCTACGTCGTCCAGACCGAAACGGCCAAGCGCCTGGAGCAGTTGCTGGACAACTGGCGGGCCAAGTATCCAGACGTCCCGGTCAGCCAGGACGTTGTCCACGGCCATCCGGGCCGGACGCTGGCCGGCCTGTCGGCCCGCGCCGACCTGGTGGTCCTCGGGCGGCGGTCCGCGCACCACGGTCCCGGCTCGGTCATGCACGCCGTGCTGAACCACGCGCACGGCCCGGTCGTCACGGTTCCCTCCGCTCCGGAAGGGTGAACAGCCGGCTGGGCTAATGCGGCAGCGGCCCGCCCGCCAGGGCGATGGTTAGGCCGACGGCTCCGGCGGCGAGCAGGGTGAGGACCGCGCCGCGGCGCAGACCGAGCAGGAGCACGGCGGCCCCGGCCAGGACGGCGTACTGCCAGGGTTGGATGAGAGCCCGGGCGAGCGGTATCGCGGAGCCCAAGATCGCGCCGATGGCGGCCGGGCCTGCGCCGTCGAGGAACGACTGGGCCTGGTGGTTGCCGCGCAGCGCGCCGAAGTGGCGGGCGCCGCCCAGCACGAAGGCGAAGGAGGGGGAGAACGCGACCAGGGAGGCGAGCAGGCCGCCGCCGATGCCCGCGGCCGCGTAGCCGACGGTGGCCACGGTCTGCACGACGGGGCCCGGGGTGATCTGCCCCAGCGCCACGCCGTTGAGGAACTGACTGCTGGTCATCCAGTGATGGCCCACCGCGTCGGCCTGCATGAGCGGGATGATCACGAACCCGCCGCCGAACGACAGCGCGCCCACCTTGAACGCGGTCCAGGCTACCGACAGGAGCACGCCGCCGCCGGCCATCGCGCCTAGCGTGCGGGCCGGGCCCGCGGCCCGGATGGCCCGCGCCGCCAGCAGCGGCAGCATGGCGGCGGCGCGGACGCCGCCGGGCTGCTGACGGCCGGCCCGCTGCTGGCGGCGGATGGCTAGCTCGGTGACACCGCAGCCGAGCAGGACGAGGACCAGCCACGGCCCGATGGTCGCGGCGGCGGCCCCGCCGGCGAGCAGGTACCCGACCCAGCGCGCCCGCCGGGAACCGGCCGCCCGCGTCCAGCTGGGCGGCACGAGCAGCCAGCCGGCCTGCACGGCGACCGCGGCGACCGCCGCGCCCGCCCCGGCCCCGGCCCCGCGCACCCACAGCGGCGGCGTCCCGGCCAGGAACAGCGCCGACAGGGCCAGGATCACGATCAGGCCGGGCACGATGAACGCGACGCCGCCGGCCAGGGCGCCGAGGCGGCCGCGGACCCGCCAGGCGCAGAAGATCGCCAGCTGAGTAGAGGCGGGCCCGGGCAGCAGGTTGCACGCGGCAATCGCGTCCTCGAACTCCTGCGCATCCAGCCAGCCCCGGCGGTCCACGCATAGCTTGCGCAGCAGCGCGATGTGCGCGGGCGGGCCGCCGAACCCGATGCAGCCGATCCGCCCCCACTCCCGCAGCACGGTAGGCAGGCTGGCCTGACCGCCCGCCCCCAAGCCCGGTGCGGGGCTCTCCCGCGGCCGGTCGCCGGTTTCCCCCGGGTCGGCTGATCCAGGCACCGAGTCAGCCGCGGGCGGGCTGGAACGGCTCGACCCGGTTACCGGCCGGGTCCTCCAGCACGATCTGCCGGCCACCGGGACCCGTCACGACATCGTCGACCACGTACCGGACGCTGGCGATGTCATCGGTTCCGCTTGGCACGGGTAACCTCATCTCCTCTGCCGGGTCAGCCGCATCGCTGATCCGGGCGAGCAGGTACCCGATCCGGGTCCGCAGGTCGGCAGCTACGGCGCGGAACGCCGGGTAGGTGCCGGCGTCGCCGTCGCCCCCGGCTCCCGGGTCGGGGATGCTCCAGTGGATTACCTCGCCAGAGCCGGGAAACTCCGGGCAGGTCTCCCTGAGCCGGTCACACAGGCTGATCACGTAGTCGAAACGCTGCCCGGCGAAGGCACTCAGGTGCCTGGCCTGCCGGCCG
>Ga0335081_10010761_pt1 | contig 14785 bp, 11 predicted proteins | sample Lox_Sample_35_FD_206713 | JGI IMG/M metagenome (GOLD analysis project Ga0335081, IMG submission 206713) | Soil microbial communities from Loxahatchee National Wildlife Refuge, Florida, United States - Lox_Sample_3.5 | ecosystem: Environmental > Terrestrial > Soil > Wetlands | place: USA... | reverse complement strand
GTGGCCGTATGGGCTTGCATCGCCGTGCCCAAGGCTTGGTTGATCGCAGCGATCTGCTGCCACAATAACCGCACTTGGTCCATATACTGCCGCAGCAGCAATTGGTAGATCGGCTCCAAGGACCCCGCCAGCGCTTCTTCCAGTTGTGCTTTCTTCTTCCGCAGCGACGCCCGCGCCTCGCCGACGATCTGAGCCACCGCCGTTTCCCCCTGCACGATCCGCTCCAGCATGGCCCAGCCACTGACCCCAAACACGTCGCTGACCACCGCCGTGAGTTTGATGCCGCCTTGCTCTAGTAGCCCCTCCACCTGGTTCCGTACCACCCCCACCTTGCCTTTCAAATCCACCCGCGTGCGCGTCAGCCAGCGCCAAGCTCGCTGATCGGCCGCGGGGATGAAACTCTCTTCCAGATCCCCCGCACACCAGCGATCCGCCAACCGCTGGGCATCCCGGTAATCCCACTTCCGCCCCCGCGGGGCTTGGGTCTGCAGCGGATGGCTCAGGTGCAGCCGGAAATGCGCCTCCAGCCCGTACCACACCGGCCGCCAGTACTGCGCCGTCGATTCCATCACCACTTCACTCACCTGCTGGTGCTGCAGCCACGCCGCCAGACTCATGATCTCTCTCCGGGTGGTGCCGAACTGCTGCTTCTGGTACTGCGTCCGCCCGTCTGCTTCTTGCCGCACCACCACCGCCAGCATCTTCTTGTGCACATCAATGCCGGCCACAAAACGATATCCTGTAGACACGATGAACCTCCTGGTGATCGTGCGTCAGGGGACCGGTCTCGTTATCTAGTCACCCTCACGGGTTCTCCCGGCTTTGCGATCACCAGGACCCCACTCGTCTTTTCCATACCGCGGCCCCAGATCAAACACTCGTACAGCCTCGCCAGATCCAGTGCATGCGACGACCTTGACTGCCGCAACGATCCACCCTGATTTTCATCCCTGTCCTTGCGCCGTGGCGCAGAAAAACACTCGTGCCTGCCGCGTCGGCACTCCTGCCGACGCCTCCAACCCAGCGCATCGAGAACCAGTGGTGCTGCAGGAGCACTTCCGCCGCCGCGCCGCGCAATTCCGCGGACCTCATTAGAATGTGGGAGTGGCTTCACGGCGGCGGAAGCACGTCAAAACATCCCGCGCGGTACCTGGCCCGGTGGTATTGCCGTTTCTGGAACGCCATGGCCAAGCGATCGCAGTAGTGCTGGTGTTGATCGGGTCGGTAAGAATTGCGGCGACTTATACCGCGTTCAACCAAACCATCGATGAGCCCGGCCACATCGCCTGCGGCATGGAATGGCTGGACAAGCATACATACAACTACTTCCCGGAGCAGCCTCCGCTGGGGCGCGTGGCGGCGGCGCTGGGCCCGTATTTGCTCGGTATCCGGTCGCAAGGATCACCTCGGTCCGACTTGATCGAAGTGTCGGCGGAAGGCGCCGCCATTCTGTACCGCGGTCATCACTATTTCCTGACGCTCTCGGCGGCACGCCTGGGCATCCTCCCTTTTTTTTGGATCGCATGCCTGGTGGTGTACGCCTTTGCCAAACGGTCCCATGGTGGAGCGGTGGCGGCCATCGCGGTTTTTTTGTTCAGCTTTCTGCCGCCCGTGCTGGCGCATTCCGGCCTGGCCACCACCGACATGGCGCTCACCGCGTTTCTAGGAGCAGCGTTCGTAACGGCTGTGCGCTGGTGGGAGCAGCCGACCATGAAGTATGCCGCACTGTTCGGCGCGTCGACCGGCCTCGCGGTACTTTCCAAGTTCTCGAGCCTGGTTTTTTTTCCGGCCGCCGTGGCTGTGTTGCTGATCGGCTATGCCGTTCTCGATCGGCCCAAACTCGCTGCGGTCGCCGGCATGGTGAATGACCGTTTGCCATCCTTCCTCGTGGCTGCCCTGACCGGCGCGGCGCTGATCGCGGCGGGATACCGATTCTCGCTGGCCGAACTTTTCAACGGCATTCGCATGCTGACAACCCACAACGCGGAAGGCCATCCCACGTATTTGCTCGGCCGGCACAGTATGACCGGCTTCTGGTATTTCTACCCGGTGACGCTGGCGGTCAAAACTCCACTTGCTTTCCTGGCCTTACTCGGCCTTGCCGTAGCCTGGGCGCTGCCGCGGCGCGACCGCCTGCGCCGCGACTGGCCCGCGCTGGCATTGGTCACGGGAATCCTGGGGACGGCGTTGTTCAGCCATATCAATATCGGCGTGCGCCATATACTCCCCGTGCATATCGGGTTCTCGCTGCTGGCCGCCGGCGCAGTCGCGGAAATGTTGAAACGCACCCCCACGCAGCCCTGGGCACGCATAGGCCTCGCCGCCCTCCTGTTCTGGTTCGCCGGCTCGTCCCTGCTCTGCCATCCCGATTACCTGGCGTACTGCAACGAACTGGCAGGGAGCCAGCCGGAGAAGATCCTGGCGGATTCCGACCTCGACTGGGGCCAGGACACCAAGCGCCTGGCTCAGCGGCTGCGCGAACTGGGCGCGCGGCAGGTGTCGTTCAATCCGTTCTCCATGACCGATTTCCCGGACGAACTGGGCTTGCCGCGAATTGTGCCATCGAACGCCATCTCTCCGGCGCCGGGATGGAACGCGGTCAGCTTGTCGTACTGGAAGACGCGGCGCATGGGTCTGATCGACACGCATCCCGAGATCACGCCATGGCCGGACCTGGTTCCACCGGGAGAGCGAGTCGGCAAGGGCATCATGCTGTGGTACGTCAGGCCGAATGCGGCTAGCCCGAGATAAGACGGATAATGGAACCTCTATGCTGATTATTCACGTGCATGTCCACGTCAAGCCGGAACGCATCGCGGCGTTCCGGCAGGCCACCATTCAGAACGCTGCCAACAGCGTGAAAGAGCCGGGCATTGCACGCTTCGACGTGATCCAACAATCCGACGACCCGGCGCGATTCGTCCTGGTAGAGGTTTACCGCAATCAGGAGGCCACGCTGAAACACAAAGAGACCGCGCACTACCACGCCTGGACGGCGCAAGTGGCCGATATGCTGGCGGAGCCGCGCTCGCGGGTTTCGTACGGGAATGTGTATCCGGGCGACGAGGGCTGGTAGGGGGTGTGTAGGCGGGATTAGCCAAGCGTCGCGATGAGTCGCGACGCGGCAGACTGAGAGTCCGCGCCACGTCGCATCAGGGCGCGAAGCGCACCTTTGCGTTCTGCTGCGGAAGCTCGTTATGCCTGATCCCGGTATGACTCCCCGTCAACACCTCGAATGAATCCAGCACGTACGGCACGCCATCCGAACCCAACGGCGAATTGGCGTCGCTGACATGAAAATGCAGGTGCGGCTCGGTGCTGTTACCGGAGTTGCCGAGCAGAGCCAGGACCTGTCCGCGGCGCACATGGTCGCCCACTTTCACGCGCAGGCTGCCGGGCTGCAGATGCGCGTAGAATCCGAAGCGGCCGCCGCCCAGGTCGAGAATGATGTGGTTGCCGCCAATGGTTTCGAGCGTGATGGGTACGGCGCGGGAAGTGAGGCCGGGCACGTTCTCGGGGATGCCATCCGTGGCCTCGGAGACGACGGCATCCGCCACTGCCAGCACCTCGTTGCCGTACGCGCGGTAGCTCTTGTTGTCTTTGGCATCGCCGGTGAACCTGGAGGCGTTTGGCCCCACCTGCACCCAGTCAATGGCGAAGCGTTGCGCGATGTGAGCCTGGCCATTCACGGGAAGCAACGCACGGCGGTGGAGGGAATAGTTGGAGGGGCCGTTCGTCGCAAACCAATCCGAGCCACGCAGCGGCGGTCCCAGCACAATTGGTTTCGCGGTGGAGACTGCGGTCGCCCCGCCCTCGACGGATTGCTCTCCCACCGTAACACGGTGGCGCAGGCGAGCGGGCACGGGCGCATCCGTATCCAAGCTAATCCAGAGAAACGCCACGGCGCGGAGACCCGGCCCAATGGTCCGGGCGTCGCTCTGCCCTGGTGCGCCGGGACGATAGAGCAGATGGCTCAGCGCATCGCCCTCCAAGGTAACGAGGGACGCCGAGTCGCCGAGCACTTCGACGCGCTGAATCGGCAGCGCCCACGGGCTGAGATTGGTGATGTGCAGTTCGTAAACCAGGTGCGTTTTGGCATCGGCCGGAAAGGGCGTCGGAGGGACGGGAACCTCCATGTCCAGAGGCACGCCCAGGGGCATGACCGCGGGCGCTTTGGGCGGTTCCGGCGCCTTTGCGGCTTCCTGGGGCCTTGCAATCCGAGTCAGAGCGCCGGCCGCTGACAGCAGCATCGCACATCCCAGTACCAACGAACTCCGTTTCATCTCGTCTCCTTTTCCAGTTCGTCCAGCAAATCGATCTGGCGCTGCAATTGGCGCGCCGCGCCCTGATTCAGTCTCCCCAGCCCGAAATACAGGACCGCGCCCGCAATTGCAAACAGCACTACCACCAGGCCGGCGCTCCAGGACCGTTCGAATCCCGCCATCCCGGCTGCCACCGCGATGACAGCGAGACCCGGAACCATCGGGCCCAGATACCACCGCCAGACGCCGCGCAGCGCGTCGCGTTGCCGTTCGAGTTGTGCGCGGTGAAAGCCCAGGCAGGTCTTCCGTGCCATATCCGCGGGCGCGGCCGCCGCCGAAGCCCGCTTGTGAAGCTGGTACGCGGCGTACAGCAGGCCGGCCACCGTCAGAGCATTGCCCGCGCGCATCACCGGAAACGGGGATTTCCAGGCGTACAAGCCGAACCAGGCGGTCAGCAGCGCCAGCACCAAGAACTCCCGGACGTTTCTCCAGAAAATCGTGCCCCGGAACCGGCGCGCCTGCCTGCGAACCTCCTCCAGCGAAACCGCGGAGTCTTCAGCGCTCTGCTTCTGCCACACGCCTCTCATGTCATCCATGGCGTTCTCCTTCGTGGAAGCGCCGCGCCAGGATTTGTTCGATGCGGTGGATTTTGTTCGCGACGTTGCCGGCCGAAATTCCGGTGATCTCGGCCGTAGAAGCTGCGTCCATGCCCTCGAGGTAAGAAAGGATGACCTCGCGGTCGAGCGGCTTCAGCTGTTGGATCAATGCCAGCAGCCGATCGAGCGCCTGGCGCTCGTCCGGGGCGCATCGGCCTTCGCCCCGATCCGGCACCGCCTCCAGGTCTTCGAGACTCTCCAGCATGACTGCGCGCCGGCGGCGCTGCCGGCCCACGTGCGAGGTTGCCGCGTTGTGCGCCACCCGGTAGACCCAAGTGCGAAGGGAGCAACGTGCGTCGAAGCTCTCGAAGCTGCGCCACAGCGCGAGGTGGATCTCCTGGAGCAGATCCCGGCGCGCACCGGCATCCGCTTCATAGGCGCGCGCCAGGCGGCCGAGTGACGCGCCAAAGGCGGCCGCCGCCCCGCGATACAGTTCCTCCTGGCCCGCGCTGCGCGCCGCGATGGACTCGGTTTCTTCCACGATGAAGGTAGTCGGTGGCTACCGGAGTTTCTTACAAAGTCTAGCAGGGTGCGTCGGACGCGGAGGCGGTACACTGTTGGGGAAGCGGCTGTCACCGCGCGCCCGTAGCTCAGGTGGATAGAGCGGCTGGCTTCGAACCAGTAGGTCGGGAGTTCGAGTCTCTCCGGGCGCGCCAGATTGTAAAACAGTCACGGACTATGAGATCCGTTCCGAAACAGGCCAGTTACCTTTGACCGAGCCGGACATCCTGCGCTTCGCGGCTATTGGCAGCGCAGGCGATGGCAAATCGACGTCGATCGGCCGGCTGCTGCATGACTGCGGCGGCGTTCATGACGACCAGTTGGAGTCCGTCCGAGCGGCTCAACCTGGCGCGCTCGACCTGGCCCTCATCAGCGATGGCCTTCAGGTGGAGCGCGTGCAGGGGCTCACTATTGACGTGGCGTACCGCTACTTCGGCACGTCAAAACGCAAGTTCCTCATCGCGGATCTGGGCCACGAACCAGGCACGCGCAACTTAGTCGCCGCCGCGTCCACGGCGGACCTGTCGTTGATTCTCATCGACGCGCGCAAGGGAGTGCTGCCGCAGACGAAACGGCACGCCTCTATTTCCTGGCTTCTCGGGATCCGCCGCTTTGCCGTTGTCGTTAACAAAATGGACCTGGTGGAGTACCGGCGGCAGGAGTTCGACGTCATCCGGCAGGATTTCGGCCGGTTCGCACAACGGCTCTCCGGCTGTGAGCTCGAATTCTTTCCCGTCAGCGTCCTGGCGGGCGACAACGTGGCGCGGCGCAGCGAACGCATGCCGTGGTTTGACGGAGAAACCCTCCTTTCTTACCTCGAAAACGTCGCGATCGGGCGCGGCGACATGCTGGCGGACCCGGGGCAGCAGCCCTTCCGGGCACGCCACCTGCGAGTCACCCTGGTGTGGATGGCGCAAGCGCCCATGCGGTTGAACCACCCGTATCTGGTCGAGCACGCCGGGCAACGGGTGTGCGCGGCAGTATGCCGCCTGGTTTCGCGGCTGGACGTGGAAACACTCGAGGAACGCGACGCGGCGACATTGTGCCTCGACGAAATCGGGAGCGTGGAACTGGAGACCCACCGGCCACTCATCGCCGATCCTTACAGCCAAAACCGCACCACCGGCAGTTTGATTCTGATCGATCCCGCCAGCAACCAGACAGTGGCTGCGGGCATGATCGCGTCTGCCGAGGAACGGCCCGCGCCGTCGCCATCGGCCTTACGCGGCCTCACCGTCTGGGTTACGGGTCTGAGTGCCTCCGGAAAAAGCACGCTAAGCCGCGCAGTCTATGAGCGTTTGTTGGCGATGGGGCACAAAGCGGAACTGCTGGACGGCGACGCCTTGCGGCAGCACCTCTGCAAGGATCTCGGCTTCAGCAAACGGGACCGCGATGAGAACATCCGGCGCATCGGCTTCGTGGCGGAACTGCTGACCCGCAACGGGGCCGTCGCGGTGGCGGCGGCCATCTCCCCGTATCGCGAGATTCGCGACGAAATACGGCAGAAGATCGGCAACTTCGTCGAGGTTTATACCAACGCTCCGCTCGCGGTCTGCGAAGAACGGGATATCAAGGGTCTCTACAAGAAGGCTCGCGCCGGGCAGATTGCCGCTTTTACCGGCATCTCTGACCCGTACGAACCACCCCTGCGGCCGGAAGTGGAATGCAACACCGATCGGGAGAACCTGGCGGAGAGCGTCGAGAAGGTGATGCGGGCACTGCAGAACCGGTTGCCCGCATAAAAAGCTGCTTGTGAGAATTCCGTTATAATCACGTCGTGCCGCGCCCCCACAACTACATCCTGGTAGTTCTTGATAGCTGCCGTTACGACTCCTTTGTGAAAGCCCGTCCGCCAGTGATGCGGAAGCTCGGCAAGCTGGAGCGCCGCTGGTCGTACGCGTCCTGGACCGCGCCGTCGCATTACAACCTGCTGATGGGGTTAATGCCGCACACCAGCCCCACCCACGTGTTCGCCTCGGAGTATTACAAACGCGATTTCCTGAAATTCAACGAGCGGCTGGGCTTGAACAACATCGGCTTCAAATCGCTGGTTCCCGCGCTCTACCTGCCGCCGTTCCTCAAAGACACGCTGGGGTACGCGACGCACGCCATGGTCTCGCTTCCGGTGCTCAACCCGAAAACGCCGCTGAATCAGGGTTTCGACACCTTCCGCCTGATGGAGCGGCACAACGACATGCGTGCGATGGTGCGGGCAATAAAGTTCCAGGAAGAGCGGCCCTCGTTTTATCTGCTCAACGTCGGCGAAACGCATTATCCGTACGCTCTGCCGGACGAGCCCGAGGACGACTGGCCGCGCATCCACGGCGTTCACGGAGTTTTCAAACATCTGGATGACGCAGTCACCGGCGGCAAGCCGGAGCGGGGGAAAGACAAATTCTTCAACCGCCGCCAGCTCGTTATCCTCCAGGAACGCCAGATAGCTGCAGTGACATACCTCGATAGCGTGTTCGAAGAACTGTTCGACGTGCTGCCGAAGAACACCTACGTGACCATTACTTCGGACCACGGTGAGTTGTTCGGAGAAGAAGGGTACTTTGGGCACGGTCCGATTGTGCACGACAAAGTCTTCGAGGTCCCCTTTATCGAGGGCAAGCTGCGGTGATCGGCCTCCCTTTCCTGCCGGCCTATATAGGGCCCGGCGCGGGCTTCGCTTTCCTCGGTTCGTTTCTCACGCTGCTGAGCGGCCTGGTGACGGGCGCGCTGGCCATCCTGTTCTGGCCGTTTCGCACTCTGTGGCGTATCGTGCGGCGGGGCAGGTCTTACGCGAATGCGAAAGTGCGCAAAGTAATTGTGGTGGGGCTGGACGGTCTGGACCCCGGCCTCACGGAGCGCCTGATGGGCGAAGGCAAACTGCCGAACCTCGCGAAGCTGGCTGCGAGCGGCAGCTACCATCGCCTGCGGACCACCTTTCCCGCGCTCTCTCCGGTGGCCTGGTCCACCTTCGCCACCGGCGTCAGCCCGGCCAAGCACAATATCTTCGACTTTCTCGACCGCGATCTCCGCACCTATATGCCCAGGCTCTCCTCGGCGCGTGTCGGCCAACCGCGCCGGGTTCTGAAGCTCGGCCGCTACCGCATCCCGCTCACCCGCACACCCGTTGAATTGCGCAGGAAGAGCCGTCCGTTCTGGAGCATTCTCGGCGAGCGCGGAGTCGACTGCACGATTCTGCGCGTACCCATCACCTTTCCGCCTGAGAAATTCGCAGGCCGGATGCTCTCGGCCATGTGCGTTCCCGACCTGCGCGGCACGCAAGGCAGCTTCTCCCAGTTCACCACCCGCGTCGAGCACGTAGATTACGAAAGCGGCAGCCGGTATCCCTTGCGTCGCAGCGGCGGCTGGCTGGAAGGGCAGATCGAGGGGCCCGCGGACAGCTTCGAGAAACGCGCCGCCCCGATAGCGATCCCGCTGCGCCTTCGCGTCCGCAACGCGGATCGGGCGGATCTGGAAGCCGGCGGTGGGCGGTACGTCCTGCGCCGCGGCGAGTACACCGAGTGGGTGCCGCTTCATTTCCGATCGGCGCTCGGTCCTAAGGTCTCCGGGCTGGTCCGTTTCCTGCTCACTGAAGCCGGCCCTCACGTCTCGCTGTACATGACCCCGATCCAGCTCGACCCCGAGCGGCCGGCGCTGCCGATCAGCCATCCATCCTGCTATGCGCCGTACCTGGCGGGAATCACCGGCCCCTTTGCAACCGCTGGCATGGCCGAGGACACCTGGGCTCTGAACGAGCGCGTCATAGACGAGGAGGCATTTCTCAAACAAGCCTGGGACATATTCGAAGAGCGTCGCTCCATGTTCCTCTCCGCGCTGGCGACCGCCCGCAGCGGAGTGGTGGCTTGCGTGTTCGACACCAGCGATCGCCTGCAACACATGTTTCACCGGCAGATGACGCGCGCGCAGGATCCGCACGGCGGCGTAATCGAGGAGATGTACGCCCGGATGGATGCCCTGGTGGGCGAGACCTTGCCGTTCGTGGATGACCGGACGGCGCTATTCGTCCTGTCCGATCATGGCTTCCGATCGTTCCGCCGCGCCGTGCATCTTAATTCCTGGCTGCACCAGAACGGCTACCTGGCTCTTGCAGAGTTTCCAAACGCTGGTGAAGCTCCTCAGCCATTCTTCGCCAACGTGGATTGGACCCGCACGCGCGCCTACGGCCTTGGGCTTTCGGGCCTGTATCTGAACGTCCGCGGGCGGGAGGCAAGCGGCATTGTGCCGCAAGGTGACACTGCCGGGCTGCTCCAGGAGATTTCATCCGGGCTGCTTGCGCTGCGCGATGAAGACGGCTCGGCTCCGATATCGCATGTCTATTCGCCAACCGCCCTCTACCGCGGTCCCTACCTGGATGCGGCGCCGGACCTGATCGTCGGCTACGCCAATGGGTATCGCGTTTCCTGGGAATCCGCAGTCGGCAAAGTCACCGGCTCGATTCTCGAGGACAATCCCAAAGCCTGGAGCGGCGACCACTGCGTCGATCCGGTGCTGGTGCCCGGAGTATTGTTTTCGAACCTGCCTCTTGCCGCGGACAACCCGGGTATCGAGGATGTCGCGCCGACCGTCCTCGAACTCTTCGGCGTAACCAGACCCGTGTGGATGGATGGCTGCGCACTCACAGCGTGACGCGCAAACGCTTGCGAAACGCCAGGGCCGTTGCGGCGGAAATCAGGAAGAACCACACCGGCCAACTGGCGGAAATGCCCAGCAAGGCCAAATCGTTGCGCGGATAGCGCATCTCCAGCCAGAGGATCGGTCCGGCGGCTGCCTTCTCGCGGTCCGCTAGATAGTGCAGGCCCGGACGGGCCTCGATCCACTTGCAGGTCCGCTCCGCTCCGGCAGTCACGCACACGGTTCCACTGCCGGCTCGAGAAACACGCAAACGCCAGCTCACTTCGTGCTCCGCCTCGACATGCACCGGGGGCGATTCCACCGGCAGCCAGTCGGGCGCAACCAGGCGCAGTCGGGCGGCAGGATCGCTAAGCCGGGCCGTCAAAACTACCGCTTCACCGGGCGCCAGGGGCACGCGCCCCCATACGGCATCCAACTGATCCCAAGCAAAAAACAGCGGGATGGCGATCACCAGAAACGCTGGCAGCAGCAGCGCCATGTATCGCCCTGTCCCTGCCAGAAGACGGCCCTGGGAGCGCAGAATCAGGAGCGGATCATCCGCAAAAAGCCGGATCGCCAGCAGGTTGACGCGCAGTTTGCGGCGGGCTGATCGCAGCGCGCGCTGATTCGCGGTTGCCTTGAAGACCAACAGAATCAGCACGCCGGCCGCGGCGCTGAAAGCCGCCAGCGTCACCAGAGCCATGTTCAATCGATGTAACCCAGGCCTTTGAGCTTCTGGGCGATTTCCTTATCGCTCTGGGTGTCTTCCAGCTTGGCGAGTTCGCGCTCGAGCACGTGTTCCACAAACTCCTGCGTGGAACTATATCCAGCAGTCTTGGCGCAGCGCTCCAGCCGCTGGACCAAGTCCTTCTTGACTCTAATGGTTCCACTCAACATCGCTCGCTCCAATTCATCATCGCATTCCAGACAGCTTTATGCGGGTTTCACTCAGAACACCGAGCGTCCCTGCATCTCTGGACTTGGCGAAACCCCAAATGCTTTGAGAATCGTGACGGTAACGTCGGCCAGGCTCGGGTCGCTTAGACGGAGGGGCCGGTTGGCGAGCAATACCCCCGGAACCTCGCGCGGGTCCACGCAGTGATCGCCGATCCAGGGGTCGAGGTTGTCTTCCAGGATATTTTCGGGCGTGGCGCCTAGTGCGGTCTGCCAGGAACCCCGAAAGCCGCGGGCATAACCAATGATTAGATCCGGCGCGTATTCGGTGGCGCGCCCGCGAAAAACCTCGCGGGGTTCATACACCCCATCCACAACGGCAGCATTGTCGCGCGGGTCGCGAAATGCGAGCAGCCGTTCGGAGATGCGGCGCAACAGCTCCGCGCGCTCGGCCCCGTCTGGAACGATGCCCTGTTTTTCCCGGCCGCGCAAATTCACGTAGAGCCCGTTGAGACCCATCGCATAGGCTCGGGTGCTGGCCCAGTCGACGTGCGCGAAGCCCTCATCCGCGGCAGACAGGGCGGGGTCGTCCAGCTTCAAAAAGCCCTCGCTGCGCAGCCACGTGTTGACATCGAAGGCGCGATCGAAGCGGGTGAATCCGTGGTCGGACATGACCAGGATCAGGGCGGTACCCGCGTGAGCCATCACCCAGCCGATATCCTGATCGATCGCCCGGTAGGTTTCGAGAAGCTCGTCTTCGTGTTTTCCCCAAAGCACGTGCGAGTTCTGATCCACCGTGGAGAGGTAAACGAACAGGAAGCCCGATCGAACATTCTGGAAGGCCTGCCTGAGCATGTGAGACTGCTCCTGCGCTACCATCCGGCTCTGCGCCAGGTACTCCTGCAGGTCGAAGTAGCCCTGGCGGTAAATCGCCGTATCCTCCGCAATGCCCTGCGTATAGAATGGGCCAATTTGCCCGGCAAGCTGGCTGCTGTAACTTGCGGGAGTGGAAAGCGGCAACTCGGGATCGGCGGGATCCAGGTTCACTGCGGAGACATAAAGCTGAAAAACGGGGTGGTACTGTTTGGCGTAAATCCGGAACATGCCGCGCGCTGACTCTAAGCCGCGAATGAGTGGAAACTTGGCGCGGATCCAGCCCGACCATTCGTGTTCGTTCAAGATGAACTGGATATCTCCCAGGCGGAATCGGGCCGCAGGCTCATCGGGATCGATGTCCACCACCAGTTTCACGGACGGAGGCGCGCGGTCTTTGCGCAGAGTGTTGGGTGGACCGGTAACCGGCACAATCACCCGGCCGTCCTGCCGGCGAACCTTGACGACCCGACCGCCGGGGACGGCATGCGAGCGTTCCTCGGGGTCATCCGTGTAAAAGGAAAAAGTACCGAAGGTACCACCTAGGTCCGGCGTGCCCATACCCGCCAGTGTCTGCGCCTTGCTTTTGGTCGGTGGAAAGTTGTTGGGGACGCGGATGACCGTCGCAGCCACGCCACGATCCTCCAGCAACTGCCAGAATGCCGTCCCCCGTCGCAGCAGCCGGACCCGCCCGGGCGTGAGCGGGAGGGTGTAAGGGCCAATCGCGATGTTGTGAGCCGGTTCGTCGGTAGCCGCAAAGGAGGAGAACGGCTGCATGTTAATTGGGTTGCGATGAACGAAATCGAAAATGCCGTGGCCGCCAGGGTCCTGACCCGTGATGAAAGTCGACCACGCCACCGGACTCTGGGGAGGGATGGTGGTGCCCAGCCGGCGGAAGCCGCCCTGCCGCCGCAATTCTGCCAGATTCGGAAGAGCGTCCCAATGACTTTCGAGGAAACCGGGGTCCATGCCGTCCACGCCCAAGACAATCAAGCCGTAAGACCCCGAAGCGGAGTGCCGGCAGCCCGCCGGAACCAGCAGGGCGGCGAGCACCAGCGCCACCGCCCACAGCGCTCTCCTCTCACCTGTCGTAAAATCAGTCAGATAGCTGCGTATTATGCGCGCCGGCCACATCTTATAAGCCCGTATCATAGCGTCTTTCAGTGGCGTTGCTCCTGCCTCCGGGCAATCTTCCCTGATCCATAGCGGGCTGCAACCTGCTGCGCCTTCACGGCGGCTCCGCTCATAACCTTCCAGGCCTCGCACTTAACCATGGCTCTTGCGGCTGTCCGGACTATCGAGTTTAGGTTAAAAAGGTTAAGAACTGGGTTGACTTTCCCCTTGTTGCACAGCACAATTGTTGAAACACGATTGTTAATTCTTCGCCCTGCCTCCGTTGTGAGGTACGTGGAAGTTGCGGGGTACGTGTGAAAGGGGAGGACGCCATGAGGATTGTGTTAGGGGGTCTAATGAGCGTGCTTCTGTTGCTCGCGTGCGCGAGCTTCACGGAAGCGCAAACCGTTCAAGGCGTGGTCACCGGAACGATCTTTGACAGCACCGGAGCAGTCATTCCAAACGCAGACGTGACGTTGACTAACGTTGGCACGAATATCAGCCAGAACCTAAAAGCCGACACCAACGGAGCTTATCGTTTCTCCCTGGTGCCGCCCGGAACGTACAAACTCGACGTCAAAACCAAGGGTTTCACCGAAAAGCAGATCACGGATATCAGGGTCGATGCGAGCCAGACGGTTTCCCTGAACGTGAACCTGGCGGTAGCGGCGGCAACCGAAACCATCGAGGTTCAGGCGGCTGCCACTCTCGTGCAGACATCGTCTTCCGACCTTACCACCACGGTCAACCGGACGACCATCGAAAGCATGCCGCTGCTGACCCGCAACGTCTTCGACTTGGCGTTCGCGGCCCCGGCGGTGACCCAGGGCATGGATTTCGCTCCGTCCGCCGGGGGCGCCCGCGAGTCCGGGACGACCAACATGCTGAACGGTTCCGACAACAACGACAACTTCAGCGAGGGCGGCTACAACGTCACGCCGCCGATGGAGTCCGTCGCCGAGTTCAGCATGCTCACCAACAACATGAGCGCCGAATACGGACATGCCTCCGGCGCCCTGGTGAGCACGATACAGAAGTCCGGAACCAACGCCTTCCACGGGGCGCTGTACGAATTCAACCGCAACACGGACTTCGACGCCGCGGATTTCTTTGACAACCGCGCCGGCAACCCGAAAGCTCACTATACACGCAACCAGTACGGCGGCGAAATCGACGGGCCTATCAAGAAAGACAAGGCCTTCTTCATGTTCACTTGGGACCGGCTGGACATTCACACCGCCGGCACCATGGTCGTCCAGGTCCCCACGCCCTCCGAGTTGACCGCCATGAAGACCGGCGCCGGACCCATCGCAACGTCGCTGATGAGTCTGTGGAACCCTACGACCTCCACCGCGCCGTGCCCCGCCGAAGCCCAAAACGCTCCCGATGCTATCGGCCACATCGGCTGCCTCAACATCGTCGACCCGAGCCCCACCGGCCAGAACACCATCGTGGGAAGGGTCGACTACAATTTCAGCGCCAAGAACCGGATTAGCTTCACGGCCAACGTGCAACGGGAGAACAACACCGACAAGTGGGGCGGCGGTTATGCAACCGAAGCGAACCCTATCCCCGCCGTGACTGACAACCACTTCCACAACCTGACGCTCATCGATACCCACATGTTCAGCCCCAACTTGCTGAACGAGCTGACCATCGCGCACAACCGCCACTACAACGTATACACGGCCGGCAACGGCAAATATCCTGGGCCGACAATTTATGTCGACGGCGACAATTATGGACTCGGTGTTAACTACGGAGTCTACGAGGGCGATATGGTGCAGGGTTTCACCCAGGACCGCTGGCAGTTCCAGGATAACCTGACCTGGACGAAGGGCAAGCACACCTTCAAGTTCGGCG
>Ga0335081_10010760_pt1 | contig 14785 bp, 12 predicted proteins | sample Lox_Sample_35_FD_206713 | JGI IMG/M metagenome (GOLD analysis project Ga0335081, IMG submission 206713) | Soil microbial communities from Loxahatchee National Wildlife Refuge, Florida, United States - Lox_Sample_3.5 | ecosystem: Environmental > Terrestrial > Soil > Wetlands | place: USA... | reverse complement strand
CAGGGCGTTGCCGTGGTGGCCCACGCCGAACTGGATGTAGGCGCCGTAGTCGTCGACGACGTCGATCTTGATGCCGCGCATGGTGCCGTCCCGCATCATGGCGAGCTCGACGTCATAGATCCGGTCCGAGCCGTGGTGGTCGCAGTTGGCGATGTTGTCGGCCCGGTCTTCCAGGTAGGCGACCTTCCGGCCGGTCTTGCGCGCGCACATCCCCGCGATGACCGCGGGCTTGTTCGCGAACAGCTTGGAGCCGAAGCTCCCGCCGGCCGGCACCGGCCTGATGTCCAGCCTGTTGACCGGCACCTTAAGCGTGCCCGCCGCCATGAACAGGTAGCTGGTGAAGCTCAGCGTGTTGGTGTCGATGGTGAAGCTGCCGGTGCCCGGGTCGTACTCGGCGATCGCGCCGACGGTCTCCAGCGGCTGCCCGCCCGAGCGGTGCCAGCGCAGCTGGTCCCTGACCACGACGTCGGCCTCGGCGAAGTCGCGGTCCACGTCGCCGAAGTCGAAGCTGCGCTCGTAGGCGCAGTTCGACTCCAGGGCCTCGTGCACCAGCGGGGACCCGGCGTCCAGCGCGCGCTCCGGGTCGGTAACCGCGGGCAGCGGCTCGTAGTCGACCTCGATGAGCTCCAGCGCGTCCTCGGCCAGGTACCGGCTGTCCGCGACGACCACCGCGACGCCCTCGCCGACGTAACGGACCTTCTCGGCGGCCAGGCAGCGCCAGGTGTGCTTGGCCGGATCGGGTCCGAAGTCGGGCATCGGGTCGCATAGTTCGGCCGTCTCCGCGCCGGTGATCACCGCGTGCACGCCCGGTGCGGCCTTGGCCTCGGCGGTATCGATCCGCACGATCCTGGCGTGCGGGTGCGGGCTGCGCAGCACCGCGGCGTGCAGGGTGCCCGGGGTGATCCGGTCGGCAATGTAGCCGCCCCGGCCGAGCAGGAACTTCGGGTCCTCGACGCGGCGGATGGACTGGCCCACCCAGCGCCGCTTGCCGGAGTGGTCGCGGACCGGCGGGGCGCCGGGGGCGGCCTGATCGGCGGCGGTCACTGGACGACCTCCTTCGCGGACCGCATCCGCGGGGCCGCGGCGACCACGGCCTCGGTGATGAACTGGTAGCCGGTGCAGCGGCACAGGTTGCTGGCGATGGCCTCGCGCACCTCGGCCGGGCTGGGATCGGGGTTCCGGGCCAGGATCTCGCAGGCCCGCATCAGCATGCCGGGGGTGCAGTAGCCGCACTGGAGTCCCTGCTTGGCCGAGAACTCGTCCTGCAGCGGATGCAGTTCACCGCCGTCGGCCAGGCCCTCGACCGTGCTGATGTCGCCGCCGTCCGCCTGGACGGCCAGGGTGATGCAGGAGCGGATGCTGGCGCCGTTCAGCAGCACGGTGCAGGTGCCGCAGACGCCGTGCTCGCAGCCGATGTGGGTGCCGGGCAGGCCGAGATCCTCACGCAGGAAGTCGACGAGAAGCCGCCGGGGCTCCACCTCGGCTACGTGCGGCTGGCCGTTGACGGTCAGGCCGATGGTGCAGGTATCCGGAGCCAACGGGTTCTCACCTCTCGTTCCGTGCGCGGGTGACCGCCAGTTCGATGCCGCGCCGCAGGTAGGTACGGGCCAGGCCGCGCCGGGTCTCGGCGCTGGCGTGCAGGTCGCCGGCTGGCGACAGGTCGGCTCCGGCTGCGTCGGCCGCAGCGCGGATCGCCCCGGGATCGGCCGCGGGGGCGCCGGCCAGGGCCCGTTCGGCCGACGTGGCCCGTACCGGCACCGGCGCCACGCCGGCCAGGGCCAGGGCCGCGCGCCTTATCTGGTCACCGTCCAGTTCCGCCAGCGCGGCCACGGCCACCACGGCGAAGTTGGCATGGACCCGGGAGAACTCGATGAACGCGTGCCCGCCGGGCCATACCGGCAGCCGGATCTCGGTCAGGATCTCATCCGGCGCGAGGGCCGTGCTGTACGGCCCGCGGAAGAACCCGGCCGCCGGGATGGTGCGGGCGCCGCCCGGGCCGACCGCCACTAGCTCGGCGTCGAGCGCCAGGGCCACGGCGGGCAGCTCGGCGGCCGGGTCGGCGTGGGCCAGGCTGCCGCCCACCGTCCCGCTGTTCCGGACCGGGACGTGCGCGACCAGCCCGATCGCCTCGGTCAGCAGCGGGGCGGCCACGGCCACCTCCGGCGACCGCTCGACCTCCGACATCCTGGTCATCGCCCCGATGACCAGGACCTCGCCCTCGCGCCGGATGCCGCTCAGCCCGGCGACCTTGCGCAGGTCGACGAGGTAACCGGGTTTAGCCAGGCGGAAATTCATCAGCGGGATCAGGCTTTGCCCGCCGGCCAGCACCCGCGGCTCGGCCTCGGCGTGCTCGGTGAGCAGCCCGATGGCTTCCTCCAGGGTGGCGGGCGCGGCGTAGGCGAAGGGGGGCGGTTTCACGGCGACCTCCGGGTATCGCGGCTCCTTCGGCCGTACCGCGGCCGGGTGCCCGGCCACGGGACGGCCCTTCCGATGCTGCCGCCGGGAATGCTCCCCCGCCATGTGCACCAGCCCAGGAATGACCCCGGCATACTGGTGTCCGGCACAAGGGGTCAGGCGGGGACGTCGGCCTGGACGATCTCGCGGATGGTCAGGGCCAGCTCGAGCTCGAGGCGCACCCGGCTGTCCCGCAGGCTGCGCCCGGTGAGCTGCTCGATGCGGCCGAGCCGGTAGTTCACCGTGTTGCGGTGCACGACGAGGGCATCCGCCGCCGCCGCCGTCGAGCAGCCGGCCGCGAGCCAGGCCCGCAGCGTGACCAGCAGATCGCCGCCGTAACGCGCCTCGTGCTCCGCCACGCTGTGCAGCACGTCGGCGGCGAAGCGGCGAAGCGCGCCCGGCGTTCCGGTCTCGAGCAGGAGCGCGGACAGGCCGAGGCGGCCGGCGTCCACGAAACCGCCGCGGCCGCTGGCGCGGCGCAGCGCCGCCGCGCCGCGGGCCACCCGGAACGCGGTCGCGTATCCGGCCGGGTCACTGGCCACCGGCCCGGCGACCACGGTGACCATGCCTCGCCCGCCCAGCGCCTGGTCGGCCTTGGCCTGGATGCGGCGAAGCGCGTCGCCGGGATCGGGGTCGGCCGGCAGCAGCAGGACGTGCACCCCGTCGTAGGGCCCGGCCAGCGGGCCCGGGCCCGGCTCGGCCGCGGCCCGGGCCAGCTCGGGCAGCCGCACGGCAGGCGGGACCGCGGCGTCCGCGGACAGCAGCGCGAGGACGTGCGGCCGGGACAGGTCGTGCCCGAGGGCCGCGGCCCGGTCCAGGACTGGCTGCGGCCGGACCGGCCCGCCGTCTCTGAGCAGGTCGCCGAGAAGATCACCGGAGAGCCTGCTCTGCACGTCGAGCAGGTGCCGCTGCTGGAGCAGCAGCAGCGCGACGACGAGCGCGAACCGCTCGATGACCCGGAGCTGAACGGGCTCGGGCTCGCCGGGCGGATCGGTCACCCATAGGCGCCCGGCTAGTTCGCCGCCGATCACCACGGGGGCAGCCCAGGCCGCCGCGGCGGCTCCGGTCCGCCCGTTCGGCCCGTCGACCGGCACCCGGGCTACCGTGTAGCGCCGGCCGGATGCCTCCTGGGCCTTCAGCGCGGAACGGGCCGCGCTGGCCCGCCTGGCCGCCGGGGCCGGGGGCGGGCGGTAACCCTCGGCGGGCGCCCAGGCCAGCACGCGGGCCTCGGTGTCCTCCACCGTGACCGACGCGCGCAGCGCCGACGCGAGCACGCCGACCAGCTCGGGCAGTTCCACCTCGTCCAGCACGAGCTGCATCAGCTGGTGGTGCTGCTGCTCGGCCCATTCCAGCACGGCCCGCCCGCGGCGCATCTCCTCGTTGGCCAGGGACAGTTCGCGGATGACATCCTGCTGGTCGGACCGCAGCCGCGCCGTCTCCAGGGCCATCGCGGCCTGCCCGGCCAGCAGCTCGATGAGCTCCAGCTCAGGCCCGCTGAACTGCCGCGCGGTGATCGAGTAGGCGACGATGACGCCGGCCAGCTCGCCCGAGCCGCGCAGCGGCGAGGCGAGCAGGGCCCGGTAGCCCTGGGTGGGCGCCAGGTGGCGCAGCCTGCCGTAGGAGCGCGCGTCGCGCACATCGGGCACGACGATCGTGCGGTCTTCCCGGAAGGCGCGGGCGGCCGGGGTGTCGAGGTCGGGTCCTGGCGGGCGGATGCGCAGGCCCTGACCGTCGCTGACCTGGGCCAGGTAATCGGGCGTCAGACCGCTGCAGCCGGCGATATGGAGGCACTCCCGGCGTTCGTCGGCGAGCATCACCGCGCAGAACTCGAACCCGATCAGCTCACAGGCCTGGTCGGCCACCCGGGTGAGGACCCTGGCCAGCGGCTCGGCGGCGTTGACCGAGCGGACGATCTCGCTGACGGCGGACATCCACGACCGCAGCGAGGCCGGCACCTCCGGCACGCTCATACCGCCCCATCCTGCTCACCGGGTCATGGCCTGGCAAGGCCGGGATGTCAGAGGCCTTCGTAGGCGGCTACCACGATGCCCAGTCCGCGGTAGTCGCCGACGTTCTGGTCGAGCATCTGGTTCATCACGTACGACACGGTCATGCGGGCATCCAGGTCGGCCATCACCAGCGAGCCGCCCCAGCCGCCCCAGCCGACGGAGCGCTCGAAGATGCCGTAGCCCATGCCGTAGCGCATCGAGCTGCCGAGGACCTGATCGGTACCGCGGTACTGCTCGCGCCGGGCCGGTTCGCAGCCCGCCGCGGACAGCAACCGCACGCCGCGCGCCGTTCCCCCGCCGGCCAGCACGGACTGCACCGCGGCGACCGAGCGGGCGTTGCCGAACCCGGAAGCGGCCGGGATCTGCGCGCGCCGCCAGGCCAGGCTGTTGGCGTCGCTGACCCGGATCCCGGGGCCGGCGTCGGCGCCCGGCCGCGTGCCCTCGGCCGGGTCCGCGGAGGACGGAGCGGCGGCCGCAAAATCCCCGGACGGGGAGGACGGCGGCGCGATGACCGGCGCCACCCGGTGGTCGTGCTCGGACGGCAGCCCGATGTGAAAGTCCGCGCCCAGCGGCCCGGCCACCTCCTCGGCGAAGAAGACGCCGGCCGGCCGGCCGGTGAGGCGGCGGATTACCTCGCCCACCACGAACCCCTGGGTCAGCGAGTGGTAACCGGCTAGCGTGCCCGGCTCCCAGCGCGGGGCCTGAGCCGCCAGCCTCGCCGTGACGGCGCCCCAGTCATACAGGTCCGCGACGCTCAGCGGGCCGTCGAAATCGGGCAGGCCAGCGGTGTGGGCCAGGACGTGCCGCACCAGCACGCCGCCCTTGCCCGCGGCGCCGAACTCCGGCCAGTACCGGGCGACGGGCGCATCGAAGTCCAGATCACCCCGGTCCGCCAGGAGCAGCGCGGACAGGGCCACCATCGTCTTGGTCGTCGAGAACACGTTCGTGATCGTGTCCCGCTCCCACGGGATCGTGCGGGCCGCGTCCGCGTAACCGCCCCAGATATCGACCACCGGCTCGCCGTCCAGGTAGACCGCGGCCGAGGCACCGACATCGTCCTCATCCAGCGATTCCGCCAGCGCCTGCCGGACCGCGCCGAACCGCTCATCGCACACACCCTGGACCTCGGCCACGACCAGAAGCTACCCGGCCGCCCCCCGGTCAGGGCAACCGATTAAATCACGGTCACACGGGGAGGACCTCGAAGGCGGGGTGCTTGGGCGCGATGGCGCGGAGCTGGTCGTCGCTGGAGTCCGGCCCGGTGCCTTCGAAGAAGATGCCGACCTCGGCTTTCCATCTCTTCAGGTAGGCGCGAAGGACCGGTACTTTCTCATCGTCGGTGAGCTCGCGGCCGCGGAAGCTCTCGGCGCGGCGGCCGACGCGCAGCTCTCCGGTTCCGGCCGCCCGCAGGTTGCGCACCCACTGCGTTTCGCCGCGGGGCGCGACCAGGTAGCGGCGGCCGTCGTGGCTGAGCAGGTTTACCGGCGTGGTCCGCCACTCGCCGCTCGTCCGGCCCTTCACCGCCAGCACCCGGGAGCCGAGGACGCTGATGCCCTGCCGGGTCAGGAACGCCACCAGCTGGTTGAAGACGTTGCGGGTAAACCAGCCGGGCGCGCGGTAGTGATCGGACACGCTGCCCAACCTAGCCGATGCGAAATCCGTTTCCGGCGGCGCCGCCCGCGGCCACCTGCGCGTAGGCCTGGTTGCGGACCGGGTCGACGACGGTGAAGGTGGCCCCGTCCGCGCTGGGTGACCAGGCGCCGGCGATGAAGTGATCGAGCCGCCCAGGCAGCTCGCTCACCGTGCCACCAGGTCGGTCAGCGGCGGGGTCAGCACCGCGGCTCCGGCGCCGAGCAGGTCGGTGATCCGGCGCTGCCCGGCCTCGCTGACCGGGGCCAGCGGCGGCCGGACGTGGGCGGAGCCGAGCAGGCCCGCCTGGCGTAGCACCCACTTGGCCGGGGCCGGGTTGGTCTCGGTGAAGATCACGTCCACCAGCGGGTGCAGCGCGTAGTGCAGATCGCGGGCCTTCTCCTGCTCCCCCGCCGTCCACAGCTCGAACATCCGCGCCACCGCCGCGGGCGCCAGGTTGGCCACCGCGCTGACGAAGCCGACCCCGCCGAGGGCGAGCAGCGGCAGGCACAGCAGCTCGATGCCGGACCAGACCAGGATGTCCCGGCCGCACTGGTGCAGCACGCGGGAGAAGTGCTCGAAGTCCCGGGTGGTCTCCTTGACCCCGACGATGTTGTCGCACTGCCGGCGCAGCCGGGCGATGGTCTCCGGCGCGATGTCGACGGCGGTCCGGGACGGGACGTTGTAGACGACGATGGGCAGGTCCGGGTTCTGGCCGGCCACCGTCGCGTACCACTGGAACAGGCCCTCCTGCGTCGGCCGCGCGTAGTACGGCGTGATCACCAGGGCGGCATCCGCGCCTAGTTCGGAGGCGGCGGCGGTGAGCTGGAGCGTCTCGTCAAGCCGGGCGGATCCGGTGCCGGGCAGGAACGGCACCCGGTCCGCGATCACCCGGGCCGCCTCGGTCATCGCGGTGATCCGCTCCTGGAGCGTCTGCGCGCTCGGCTCGCCCGTCGACCCGCCGAGCGAGATGCCGTGCGAGCCGGAGTCCAGCTGCCAGCTGATCAGGCGCCGCAGGCCGTCGGTGTCGAGTTCCCCGTCATCGGTGAACGGGGTGACCACGGGAGCGATGGATCCGCGCAGGCCAGCCGGGTCGCTGCGGAATCTCATGACGCCTGCTCCCCGAGCCAGGCCTGGTACGCCTCCCGCCAGCGTTCGCCGAGCGGATACAGTCCGTCGAGCGGCGCGCCCGATGCGACCTGGGCGGCGACGAACTCTTCCTGCCGTTCCTGCTCGCGGGCATCGGCCAGGATCTCCGGCGCCAGGCCCGGCGGGAGCACGACCACGCCGTCGCCGTCGCCTATCACCAGGTCGCCCGGCTGGACCGTGACTCCCGCGCAGGCCACCGTGACGCCCCACTCCCACGGGACGTGCCGCCGGCCGAGCACGGCGGGATGGACGGCCGCGTAATAGGTGGGGATGTCCAGCTCGGCGATCCTTTCGGCGTCCCTGATGGCTCCGTCCGTCACGATGCCGGCGGCGCCGCGGGCCTGCGCCCGCATGGCCAGGATGTCGCCGACGGTGCCCGCGGCCGGTTCCTGGCGGGCGTCGATCACGAGCACCTCGCCCGGGCGGATCTGCTCGATGGCCTGCTTCTGGGCGTTCATACCTCCGCCGTACCGCACGAAGAGGTCCTCACGCAACGGCAGGTAGCGCAGCGTCCTGGCGAACCCGGCCATCCGCTGGCCCGGCCGGGCGGGGCGGAGCCCGTCCATGGTCAGCCCGTTCAGCCCTCGCTTGCGCAGCTGGGAGGCCAGCGTGGCGGTGGACGGCCGATCCAGGCCGGCCAGCAGGGCCGCCGACGGGACCGGGGGGCCGCGCCCGCGTGGCCGTTGACGCCGAACGCCGCATCCCGCGCCTCGTCCGTCATCCTCGGCATGGCGCCGAGGTGCGGCAGGCTGTACTTGGCCTCGACGATCGGGCTGCGCAGGCCAGGCCGGGACCGAGCCGCGCTGCATCGCCCGGCTCCGGTAGCTCACGTGCACCGCGATGATCTTCGATGGCGGGGCGCTCAGCACCTTATTGGGCACTACTGGGTGCCCCATACCTCTTCGGCGGTCTCGACCACGAGGCGCAGCTTGGCGATCTGCTGGTCGCGGGACAGCGAGTTGCCCTCCATGGTGGAGGAGAAGCCGCACTGCGGGGACAGGCACAGCTGATCGATGTCCACGAACTTGCCGGCCTCCTCGATCCGCCGCTTGATGTCGTCCTTGGCTTCCAGGTCTCCTTTCTTGCTCGTCACCAGGCCGAGGACGACGTACTTGCCCTTCGGCACGAAGCGCAGCGGCTGGAAACCGCCCGAGCGCTCGTCGTCGAACTCCATGAAGTAGCCGTCCACGTTCAGCTCGTTGAACAGCGCGTCGGCTACGAAGTCATAACCGCCCTGAGCCACCCAGGACGAGCGGAAGTTGCCGCGGCACATGTGCGTCGTGATCGTCATCCCGGCCGGCTTGTCCCGCACCGCCCGGTTGATCGACCTGATGTAGGTCTCGTGCTGGTGCTCGGCGTCCTCGCCGCGCCGGGCGATCTCGGCGCGCTGCCCGGGGTCGTTGAGATACGCCAGGCTGGTGTCGTCGAGCTGGAGGTACGTGCAGCCGATGGCGGCCAGCCGCCGGATCTCGTCGGCGTAGGCCGCGCCGAGGTCCTCCCAGAACGCGTCCATGTCCGGGTAGACGGAGTGGTCGATCGCCGCGGGCCCGCCCCGGTAGTGGACCAGGCTGGGCGCGGGGATGGTCAGCTTCGGGGTGGCCGTGGCGGCGGTGTCGCGAAGGAACTCGAACGCGGAGCCGAAGATGGTGTGGTCCATCCCGAGCTTGCCGGTGACCTTGATGGCGGACGGGGTGAACTCGATGTCGCCGGCCTCGTTGTGGAACACGCTTCGCAGGTTCTGTTCGGCCTTCTGCACGCCGCTGATCTCGTATATGAAGTCCATGTGCCAGGAGGCCCGCCGGAACTCGCCGTCGGTGACCGAGCGGAGGCCGATGTCTTCCTGCATCCGGACCGCGTCGCGAATCGCGTCGTCCTCGATGGCCCGCAGGTCATCGGGGGAGATCGCACCGCTCGCGGCGTCCTCACGCGCCTGCAGCAGGGCGCGGGGGCGGAGCAGGCTGCCGACGTGATCGGCGCGGAAGGGCGGTGTCGTGCGTGCGGACATGAGATCCTCTCTGCGAGATATCGGGCGGGCCGGCAGGCGGTCAGGACCGGGCGGGCGCCGGCACCCGGTCTCCGATCGCGATGGCGTCCAGCGACGTCCAGGGGGTCGGGTCGAACCACGGGGGCCAGCCGGCCTCGTTGGTCACCCGCGCGGCGTCGAGGTTGGCACGCAGCGCGGCCAGGTCGCGGTCCACTTCATAGACGGCCAGGTGGGTAGCGACCGTGGCCGAAGACGGATCGATCACCTCCGGCTCGAGCCGGAACCGCCAGTTCGTCAGGAAGCCTTCTACCTGCGTGTTCTCATCGGCGTGCTCGCGGTACCAGGCGACGAACTCGTCGTTGCCCAGGCCCTCGGGCGGCGCGCTGAACACCAGGTACAGGTGATCGGCCAGGCGCGCCTGCCGGCGCAGCAGGGCCCGCACGATGCAGCAGGCCTGCCGCTCGCTGAGGGAGAGGTCCTCGACAACCGTGGACAGGTCGACCGGCCGGTCGAGCAGTTCCTCCAGGGCAGCCTTGGCCAGGCGCCGCTTCTCGCGGGCCGGGACCTTCGTCCGCCAGATGTCGTCGGCGCCGAGCCAGACATTGTCCAGGACGGAACGGGCCTCGGCGACCAGGACCTCCTGGAAGACGGTGACGATGCCGTGCTCCTGTGCCGCCTTGGGGCTGCGCAGCTGGGCCTCGGCCCCGCCGACCTCGACCCGGCCCGAGTCGGGCAGGTGAACCCCGCTCAGGATCTTGACCAGCGTGCTCTTGCCCGAGCCGTTCTCGCCGGCCAGGGCATGCACTTCCCCCGCCCGCAGCTCGAACGAGCAGTCCCTGAGCGCCTGGGTCGGGCCGAACGCCTTCGCGACGTGCTCCACCCGGACCAGGATGTCGGGCACGCTCGGCGCACCGGGCGCGTCGATGACCGCGGCCCCTTCGTCCGATGTCACCGCGCCGGCTTCCCGGCGATATACGACTTCCGGTATCCGACCCTGCCGACGGGTAGGATGTCCGGCCCCGGGTGACCGCCGCGACGCATCGTCCGGCTCTCGTCAACCTGGTCCCATGAGGCCTGCATGGTGCGGAAAGGGGTGCGGCCACCGCGAGAACCTGTCGGGAGAGCCCTCGTCGCGGCTGTGCTACCTGAGCTCACCATGCTCAAGAACCTCCAGGCTGATCGCCTTATCCGGGGTGAAACATATATGAAACGATAGACCTCCACGCGCGAAGCGTCGAGAGTTAACGCAGGAGAGACAATCACGATCTTGTCTCGCAGCTGACGCCGGCCAGGGGCGGCGAGCCGGGCGAGCGCCGGCCGCAGCCGTCCCCGCCGGGGCCGGGGAGGAGGTTCGGGCATGACAGTTGACCTGGGCAGAGTGGGAATCTGGAGCCGCGAGCTCCGGTACAACCCCGACCGCGGCGCGCGGGACAGCCGCGGCGGCCGAGGTCGAGGATCTCGGGTACGCGGCCATCTTTGATCCACGCGGCGGCCCGCGCCCGCGCGGCGGCGTCGATGAGGTTCGCCGTCCCCCCGCCGGTCACCGACCCCGAAGGGGCGGGATGCGGCCAGCGTCCTGATCCAGTCCGGCAACTCCGGGCGCACCTGCTCCGTCATTCCGGCATCGTATAGCTTTCCGTGAAACACAACCATCGGCGGACGCGCGCGCGACGCGCATGCGTTGGCTGCGGTTACTCTTGATAGCTGTGAACAAGCAGGAACGTACCTATACGATCCTCCGGGACCGGATCCACTCCGGCAGCTTCGCGCCGCTGGAACGGCTCAACATCGACGCGCTCGCCCGCGAGCTGGGTGTGAGCCCGATACCGGTCCGCGAGGCCCTGCGCCGCCTGGAGGCCGAAGGCTGGGTGCGTTTCACGCCCAATGTGGGCGCGGTCGTATCGCCGGTGGACTCCACCTCCTGGGAACAGGCCATGGTGGCCCTGGCCATCCTGGAGGGCGCGGCCAGTGCCGAAGCCCAGCAGCACCTGCGCCGGTCTGACCTGACGCGGCTGCGGAAGATCGCCGCCGGCATGGAGGAAGCCGCCGCCCGCGCGGATCCGCTGCGGTTCAGCAAGCTGAACCGGATGCTGCACGCGGCCATCGTGGCCCGGTGCCCGAACACCTACCTGACCGAGCTGCTCGAGCAGACGAACACCCGGCTCGACCGGCTGCGCTCGACCATGTTCGTCTACCTGCCGCATCGTTCCGAGGAGGCCCTCGGCGAGCATCTCCGCCTGATCGAGCTGCTCGAGACCGGCAGCAAAGACGAGGTGGAGAGCTACGCCCGCTGGCACAAGCTCCGGACCGTCGAGGCGTACCGGGCGATCCATCAGGCCAACGACAAGGTTCTCGCCACCCGTCAGCCCCGCCCGGCGGCCGCGCGCGCCAAGAGCGAGCACGCGGTCGCTCCCTCCTGAGCATCAACCGGATCAACGGTCCGTGGTGGCCGCACCGCTGATCCGGCCGGCCGGCGCTCGTCTAGATGATGAGGGTGCCTGACCCGATGCCGTCTGGAGGAAGGATCGTGATGGAGACAAACGGGGTGCGGACGCTACTGGCCGGCCGGGGCCTGGTCGAGTCGCCGCGCTGGCATGGTGACCTGTTGTACTTCTCCGACTGGTCGGCGGGCGAGGTGCTCTCCGTGGACCTGGCGGGGCACAGCGAGGTGATCGCGAGGGTACGGTCACTGCCGCTGTGCACGGCCTGGCTGCCCGACGGCCGGCTGGTGATCGTGTCCTCGCCGGACGGGCGGCTGCTGCGGCGAGAGCCCGACGGGTCCCTGGTCACGCACGCGGACCTGGGCCGGCCGGGCTGGAACGACATCGTGGTGGACGGCCGCGGCCACGCCTACGTCAACGGGGCCGGGTTCAACCCGATGGCCGGGGAGGAGTTCCGGCCGGGTTCGGTGCACCTGGTCACGGCGGAGGGCGCCGTGCGTCAGGTGGCCGATGACATCGCGTTCCCCAACGGAATGGCGGTGACCGGGGACAACTCCACCCTGATCATCGCCGACTCCTACCGGCACCAGCTGGTCGGCTTCGATATCGGCGCGGACGGAGGGCTGTCCGGCCGGCGCGTCTGGGCCGACCTCGGCGAGGGTGTCCCGGACGGCATCTGCGCCGACGCGCAGGACGCCGTCTGGTACGCCGACGTGCCCGGCCAGCGCTGCGTGCGCGTCGCGGCGGGCGGCGCCGTGCTGCAGACCGTCGGCCTGGACCGGGGCGGCTTCGCCTGCATGCTCGGCGGCCCGGCCCGGGCCACGTTGTTCATCGTGGCCGCCGAGTGGCGGGGCATGACCGAACCGGAGCCGGTGACCCCCGGCAGCGGTCAGGTGCTGGCCGTCGACGTCGAGGTCCCGGGGGCGGGCTGGCCATGACGGCCAGACCGGGGCTCGGGAAGGTATGAATGTGGCTCTCCGCACATTCTTTTGTGCACGTTGCCACATTCATGCACGATCCCCGGAGAAACCGAGTAAGGAGCCGCCGTGTCGTTTGTTCCGGTCGTTGACATCTCGGCCGATCCCGGGGTGGTCGGCCCGGAACTGGACGAGGTTTGCCGCATGGCGGGCTTCTTCCAGGTCACCGGGCACGGCGTCCCCGACGGGGTGGCCGAACTGGCGTGGACGACGGCGGCCAGGTTCTTCGACCTGCCGCTCGAGGACAAGCTGAGCGTGGCCCGGCCCGCGCCGGACTACCCGTACGGCTACATCCCGCTGGCGGGCGAGTCGCTGAGCCAGTCGATCGCCGGCGCCGCCCCGCCGGACCTGAAGGAGGTGTTCAACGCCGGGCCGCCCGCCCCGCCGTCGCGCCCGTTCGCCGATCCGGGCGAGGCGTGGGCCTACTCCCCCAGCCTGTGGCCCGCGGCGCTGCCGGAACTGCGGGCCGCGTGGACGGCCTACTACGACGCCATGCGCGACCTCGGCAACCGCCTGATGTCCCTGTTCGCGCGCGGCCTGGGACTGCCGCCCGGGTTCTTCGCCGGCCAGACCGGACAGGCCGCGAACGCGCTGCGCGCCATCAACTACCCGGCCAGGGACGCGGCTCCGCTCCCCGGGCAGTTCCGGGCGGGCGCCCACACCGACTACGGCACGCTGACGATCCTGCGGCAGGACGCCGTGGGCGGCCTGGAAGTGCTCGGCCCCGGTGACCGGTGGGTGAGCGTGGAACCGGTCCCCGGCGCGTTCGTGGTCAACATCGGCGACCTGATGGCGCGCTGGACCAACGACCGGTGGCGCTCGACCCTGCACCGGGTGGTCGATCCGCCCGATCCCGCCGCGGCCCCCGTCCGCAGGCAGAGCATGCCGTACTTCCAGAACGCCAACTGGTCCGCGGCGGTCTCCTGCCTGCCCACCTGCCTGGAACCTGGAGAGAAGCCCCGCTACGAGCCGGTGCTCGCCGGCCCGCACCTGATGGGCAAGTTCCGCCGGTCGGTCAGCTTGTGACCCGGACGAGCCGCTCCGGCTCGGCGGTTACGACGTGGATGCCCCATTCACGTCGCCGGGACGACCTGAACGCGGCATCCACGCCCTACGGCCTGGTGCGGGCAGTGCCGGAGTGACGGAAGTCCGTTCTCGCATCCCGCGTGCCGCCGTAGCGCAGCCAGAAGCCAAGGGTCATGTCGTTAGGGCGGTGGTTGCGGGCATTGTAAGGGGATGGACAAACGCCTCCGCTTCACGGCTGACCTCATCGAACCGCTGCGGGTGGCCCCGGGAAGCACGGTCAAGCTGAGCCGCGACCATGATCCGGGCTACACCGGCCGGGTGTCCCGGCCGCAGGCCGCCGCCCTGCTCGCTGAGGGGGTCGAACTGCTGGCCGAGTACCAGGACCGGCTCGCCGCCCAGGACATCTTCGGCGTGCTCCTGATCCTCCAGGGGCTGGATGCCTCCGGCAAGGACGGCACCATCAAGCACGTGATGAGCGGCGTCAACCCGCAGGCGGTGGAGGTCCGTTCCTTCAAGCAGCCCTCGGCCGAAGAGCTGGACCATGACTTCCTCTGGCGTTACCAGCGTGCCCTGCCCCGGCGGGGCATGATCGGCATCTTCAACCGGTCCCACTACGAGGAGGTGCTCGTTGTCCGCGTGCATGAGGACCTGCTCACTGCGGAGCGGATGCCCGCCGTGGGCGACCGCGGCATCTGGCCCCGCCGCTACCAGGAGATCAACGACTGGGAACGCTACCTGGTCAGCAACGGCATCCACATCGTCAAGGTCATGCTGAACCTGTCGAAGCGGGAGCAGGCCAAGCGCTTCCTCAAGCGGATCGACCACCCGGAGAAGAACTGGAAGTTCTCGCCCAGCGACATCAGGGAACGCGGTTACTGGAACGAGTACCAGCGGGCCTTCGACGACATGCTGAGCCAGACCAGCACGGATTGGGCGCCGTGGTACGTGGTGCCGGCCGACCACAAGTGGTTCAGCCGCCTGGCCACTGCCGCCATCCTGGTGCGGGCGCTCAGCACGATTGACCCGAAGTATCCGGCCGCCGACCCCGCGGTGCGGGATGAGATGCTGCAGGCCAGGGCCGAGCTCGCGGCAGAACTCGGCGGCAGTACAGCTGCC
>Ga0335081_10010759_pt1 | contig 14787 bp, 12 predicted proteins | sample Lox_Sample_35_FD_206713 | JGI IMG/M metagenome (GOLD analysis project Ga0335081, IMG submission 206713) | Soil microbial communities from Loxahatchee National Wildlife Refuge, Florida, United States - Lox_Sample_3.5 | ecosystem: Environmental > Terrestrial > Soil > Wetlands | place: USA... | reverse complement strand
GGCGGGCCGGCGCTGCTAGCGCACATCGCGGAACAGACCGGAGGCCACATGTTTCTGGCGAATCCCGTGGATCTTCCGGATATCGCCAAACGGATCGGGATCGAGTTACGGAACCGGTACATTCTGGGGTTCTCGCCGAGGGACCAGGCGCGCGACGGCAAATATCATCACGTGCAAGTGAAGGTGGTGCCCCCGCGCGGCCTGCCGCAACTGCAAGCCCACTGGCGCCTGGGATATAACGCCCCGGACCAGTGAAGCGGCCGGCGCCAACTTTGGTTTGCGTCTGATCGGCTGATAACCAAGAGCAATACTCCAATTCCAGTCTTGTCGCGGACCAGGCGCAAACGTACAGTGAGCCTAGGCAAGAACGTCCTTGAGTTGCGCTGGGGGTGGCTAGCCTGCGGCCACCCCGGCAAGGGACTTGGGGCTGCTGATCGACTACCTCCTGCAAACCGCCGTCAGGAAACGAGCGTCCGGGCTACGGTACTCTGCCAGAATCTCCAGACCGCCCTGTTGCGAGAGCAGCCAGCGGAAGGCCTCCGGCGTATAGGTGTACTGGAAGTTCATGCCGATGCGTTCGCCGCGCTGGAGCGGGATTTCCTGGCCGGCAACGGTCGCGGAGAGGTCGCGCTCGGCGCGAAACGAACGCGTGATCAGGTGCAGCCCGCTGTGCCGGTTGTCGCGTTTCAGGTTGAAGCGGATTTCCCCACCATCGTCGCCGATGCCGACGCTGGCCAGCAGCGTGGAGACGAACCGGCGGGCTGCGGGATTGTCGCGCCGTTCCATGGAGAGCCGCTCGTCGTGGAGTTCGCCGTCGATGATCAGGCGGTCCTCGGGTTTCATGCACTGCGCCACGTAGCGGATCTCGGCCAGCGGGTCGAAGGAGCCCATGGTGTTGCCGCTGAGGATGAACAGCCTTGGCGGCTCTGCCGCGTCGGCGGCGTAAACCAGGTGGACGGGGCTTGAGATATCGGCCTTGATACCGACGGTTTCGATGTCCTCATCGTCCGCGCCGGCGCAGGCCATCTCGAGCATCGCCTGGCTGGCATCCACGGGAAAGTAGAAACATTCGCAGCCGGCGTTCTTGAGGGCTGCCATGAGCAGGCGGTCGCGGGCGCCATCGCCGGCGCCAAAGCTGATTACCGGAATGCGCTCGCCGAAGTGCCTGGCGAGGTCGCCGGCATGGGCAGCCAGTTCTTTCCAGGTCTCCGACAGGCCACCGTAGAGCTCGGCGTGGCCGGTGAGCGCGGCCCATTCTGTGGCCGATCGCGGGAACCAGAAGAAGAATTTCTCGGGCAGGTCGCGGGCCTCGATGGCTTCCGCAAATTCCTGCGCGATGTCTGCCTCGGTGAGGACCACTTCCACTTTCATAGGGAACAAACATTATCGCAGGCGAACACCGCAGGCGGGGACTCGGCGCGGCGCCGGCGGGTTTCGGCTAAGATGGCACGAAGGAGATCCGCCATAATGCACCAACCGGAACGACTCCGTATGCGGGCCGTTTTATCGCTCCTTCCCATGCTATGCTCCCTGGCCTCCGCGGCCGGCCAGCCTCCCAAACTGCGCCTCTCCGAAGTGCAAGACGTGGCGCCTGTCCGCTACCAGGTGGACTTGACGCTCGATCCCGAGAAGGACAGCTTTAGCGGATCGGTCGCCATCCAGGTCAACTTGAACAAACCGGCGCAAACCATCTGGCTGAACGCCAGCCAGATCGCGGTCGAGGTTGCCTCTGTCGCGGCGGGCGGCAAAACCTGGCCGGCGAAGCCCCTGCCGGGTGGAGACGATTTCGTCGGACTGCAGTTCGAGTCCGCTGTCCCCTCCGGCACGGCCGAGATCCGCATCCGCTACCGCGGCAGCTTGCGGAAGGGGGGAAGTTCCGGTGTCTTTGGCGCTGATGACGCGGGCAATCACTACATCTTCACCCAATTCGAAGCGACGGATGCCAGAGACGCTTTCCCGTGTTTCGACGAGCCGTCCTACAAGACGCCCTGGCAGCTTACGCTTCACGTTCCACCGCAGGATACGGCGGTCAGCAACACACCCGTGGTCTCTGAGAGAAACGAAAGCGGGCTGAAGACCATGGTCTTCAAAGAGACCAAGCCGCTTCCCAGCTACCTGGTGGCGTTCGCCGTCGGGCCGTTCGATTTCGTGGATGCCGGTCACGCCGGAAAGAACCAGGTACCGGTTCGCATTGTCACGCCCAAAGGCAAGGCGGACGAAGCGAAGTACGCCGCCGAGGTCACCGCGACCATCCTGACCCGCCTGGAAGAATATTTCGGCATCCCGTACCCATACGAAAAGTCGGACCAAGTCGCCGTCCCCGTAACCGTCGGTTTCGGCGCGATGGAGAACGCGGGAATGGTGACGTACGGTCAAACTGCTTTGTTAGCGAAGCCAGCGACCGATACCATCCGCCGCCAGCGCGGTTACGCGACCACCGCGGCGCACGAACTGTCCCACCAATGGTTCGGCGACCTGGTGACCACGGCGTGGTGGGACGACATCTGGCTCAATGAAGCCTTCGCCACCTGGATGGAACAGAAACTGGTGGCCGCGTGGAAGCCGGAGTGGAAGACGCGGGTGAACGACGTGGACGCGAAGTCGGGCGCAGAAGGCCAAGACAGCCTGGTCACCGCGCGGAAGATCCGCCAGGCCATCGAAACCAAGGACGACATCAGCAACGCCTTCGACGGCATCACTTATGATAAGGGCGCCGCGGTCATCGGCATGTTCGAAAACTGGATGGGCGCGGACGATTTTCGCAAGGGGGTCCAGAGCTATCTCAGCCGGTATGCCTTTAAGAACGCCACCGCCGGCGACTTTCTCGATTCTCTCAGTTCAGCCAGCAGGAAAGACGTCACCGCAGCCTTCTCGACATTTCTGAACCAGGCCGGTGTGCCATTGGTCTCAGTGGCGCTGGATTGTACGCAGAAGCCGCCTTCACTGCATCTGGAACAGACGCGATTCTTCCCGCTCGGCTCGAAGGGGTCGGGAGGCCAGAGTTGGAGCATCCCGGTTTGCGTTCGATACGACGGCCACAGCCAGTTCGAATGCGCGCTGGTGACGCGGCCGAAATGGGACATGCCGCTCCAGAGCGCTACGAGTTGCCCGGCATGGGTGGAAGCTAATGCCGATGCGAAAGGGTACTACCTGCCGGACTACCGCGGCGGGCTGCTGGGCGCGCTTACCGGCGCCAGTGCCCGCCTGGAGCCCGCGGAGCGGGTCGATCTGATCGCCAACGTGGAAGAGATGGCATCTGCCGGCAAGCTGCCCGCCGCCGAGGCTCTTGGCTTGGCCGAGGCCTTCCACAACGATCCGGAGCGCCTGGTGCTGCAAAGAGCGCTCGGGGTAGCGCTCTCCTATCGCGAGTATGTGGCTCCGGAAGTGGCGCCCAACTACCAGCGGTTTCTGTTGAAGAACTTCCAGGCCCGCGCGCGGGAGTCGGGCTGGATTCCTCGCGCCGGCGAATCGGATGACGCGCGGTTGCTGCGGACAAGCCTGCTGAGTGCCGTGGCGACCTACGGGGGCGATTCGGACCTGGCACAGGAAGCGCGAAGCCTGGCAGGCCGGTGGCTGGACGACCGCAGCGCGGTTCCCGCGGAAATGGCCGGACCGGTTCTCAACGCCGCGGCCTACTACGGCGACGTGGCTCTCTTCAACCGCTACCTCGCCGAGTTCCAAAAGACCCAGGACCGGCAGGACAAACAGCGCCTCATTGGCGCAATGACATCCTTTCATGACCCAAAAGCAATCGACGCCGCCCTACAGGCAGTGCTTTCGAAATCCATCGCCCTGGTAGACGGTTTCGCGCTGCTGGTATCCGCTGGCCAGGACTTTCCCGATACGCGCAAGATGCCCTTCCAGTTCATCAAGGCGCATTTCGACCAGATTGTGGCGGGCAATCCCAGCATTTTCGGAAACGATCTCGGCTCTTTCCTGCCCTTCGCGGGCGGATCCTTCTGCGATGCGGAGTCGAAGAAGGAACTGCAGGCGTTCTTCAGCCCGCTGGTGAACAAGTACACCGGTGCTCCACGCAACCTGGCGCAGGTGCTCGAGAGCATCGACCTATGCATCGCCAACAAGGCGGCGCAGGCGCCCAGCGTGAATGCCTTTTTGCAGAGGTATTGAAAAGAAGCGATCAGCGGAGAGAGGCGATCAGCAATCAGCCATCAGCGATCAGCTGAAAACCGGTCTGAGCTGAAAGCCGATCGCTGATTGCTGAGAGCTTTTTAATATGCCATCACTTGCATTCCTGCGTCCACGAACAGAGTGTTGGCGGTGACGCCGCGGCCAAGGTCGCTCGCGAGAAAAACGGCGGCGTCGGCCACTTCGGCCGGGTCGGTGTTCCGGCGGAAAGGCGCGCGCTGGGGAACGGTGTCGAGAATGCTGGAAAAATCTTTGACGGCGCGGGCGGAGGCGGTCTTAATGGGGCCCGCCGAGATGGCGTTCACCCGGATGCACCGCGGTCCGAGATCGCTGGCCAGGTACCGCACGGCCGCCTCCAGGGAAGCCTTGGCGACGCCCATCACGTTGTAATTGGGCATAACGCGCGTAGAGCCAAGGTAGGTGAGGGTGCTGATGGAACCGCCTTCGGTCATGAGAGGAGCGGTGGCGCGCGCTACTGCCACCAACGAATAGGCGCTCACGTCCTGCGCCAGAAGGAATCCCGAGCGCCCGGTCTCGACGAACGGGCGCGAGAGGTCTTCGCGGTTGGCGAAAGCCAGGCTGTGTATGACGGCGTGCAGCGGACGGTTGAGCGCCCGGAGTGAATCGGTGAGGGCGGCCAGTTCTTCGTCCTTGGTGACGTCGCAAGGCAGGATCGAGGCCACATGGAAGTCTTTGGAGAGATCTTCGATGGCTTCCTTCTGGCGCTCGCCGAGATAGGTCAGGGCCAGGCTTGCCCCTTCTCTGGAAAATGCTTGTGCAATCGCATAGGCGAGGCTCCACTTGTTTGCGATCCCCAGAATGAGGGCGAGTTTGCCCTCCAACAGTTTGGGCATGAATTTGCATTGTACACTGGCATTGCCGGTACAAGCGCAAGGTTGCGCCTACTCATGGACCTCACAACCCCGCTCACCTACGTCAAAGGAATCGGGCCGGCGCGCGCCACGATGCTAGAGGCCAAGGGCCTCATCACGGTCGAAGATCTGCTCGCCTACGTCCCGTTTCGCTACGAGGACCGCAGCAACATGAAGACTGTGGCCCAGCTTGCTCCCGGGGAGATGGCCACAGTGATCGCGGAGGTCCGGTCGCTGAAGCTCTCCGGCTTCCGGCGGCGCAATCTGGGTTTGTTTGAAGTGCGCTTCACGGACGCCTCGCGCGCCATCCTGGTGGGCAAATGGTTCCACGGGGGCTACCTCGCCAATGTGTTCTCCGTGGGCATGCGAGTGGCGCTCTTCGGCAAAGTGGAATTCGACAGCTATGCCGGCGAGATCACCATGCTGCACCCGGAATTCGAAATTCTCTCGGGGGACGACGAGGACGGCGAAGCTTCGCTCCACGTCGGAAGAGTGGTTCCCATCTATGAGGCGGTTTCCAAGCTCACCACGCGCATCCTTCGCGTCTTCACGCATCGCGTGCTGGAGGCGATCCCCGCGGTGCAGGACTGCCTGCCCGAGCACATCCGGCGGCAGTTCAAGATGCCGGATCGCTGGACGGCTATCCGCGAAACGCACTTCCCTCCCCTGGACGCGGATCTGCGGCTGCTGAACGCGTTCCGCTCGCCGGCGCAGTTCCGGCTCATTTTTGAAGAGTTCTTCTGGTTGGAATGCGGCGTGGCACTCAAGCGGTCCAAGGCCCGGACTCTGCCCGGGATCGCTTTTGAGCTGAACGACCGGGTGCGTGAAAAAGTGAAGGCGATGCTGCCCTTCAAGCCCACGGAAGCGCAGAAGCGGGTGCTCAAGGAAATTGCGGCCGATATGAAGGAACCGCGGCCCATGAACCGGCTTTTGCAGGGCGACGTGGGCAGCGGCAAGACGATCGTGGCCGCGGAAGCCGCGGTGATTGCCATCGAAAACGGCTACCAGGTGGCGGTGCTGGCTCCCACCGAGATTCTGGCCACGCAGCACGGGCTGTACTTCAAGCAGATTCTCTCCCGGCTGGGTTACGTGACGGCGCTGCTGACCGGCTCGTTTACCAGCCGTGAGAAGGTCCAGCTCAAGAAGCTGGTGGCGGAGGGGTTGGCGCAGGTGGTCATCGGCACGCATGCGCTGCTCGAGAAGGACGTGGAGTTCCACCGGTTGGGCCTGGCCATCATCGACGAACAGCATCGCTTCGGCGTGCTCCAGCGGCTCGGCCTGGTGCAGAAAGGCGTGCATCCCGACATGCTGGTGATGACCGCAACGCCCATTCCACGCACTCTGGCCATGACGATCTACGGCGACCTGGATGTTTCGGTAATCGACGAGCTGCCGCCCGGCCGGAGACCGATCAAGACCAAGCACTACACTGACGACCGCATCGAACAGGCCTACAGCTTCATGAAAAGCCAGATCGATGAGGGCCGGCAAGCCTACGTCGTGTACCCGGTCATCGAGGAATCGGAGACCCAGGCCATGAAAGCCGCGCAGAAGATGCACGAGCACCTTTCGCGCGAGGTCTTTCCGACATTGAGCGTGGGCCTGATGCACGGCCGTCTTGGCGCCGATGAAAAAGAAGCGACCATGGAGCGATTCAAGGAGGGACAGATCCACATCCTGGTTTCGACGACCGTGATCGAAGTGGGGGTGGACGTGCCCAACGCCTCCGTTATGGTGGTGGAGCAGGCCGAGCGGTTCGGGCTGGCGCAGTTGCACCAGCTTCGCGGGCGGGTGGGGCGCGGCGCGGCGCAAAGCTACTGCATCCTGGTGACCGAGAAAATGAACGATGCCGCGCGGGAGCGCATCCGCACGCTAGTGGAATCCACGGACGGGTTCTACATTTCGGAAATGGACCTGAAGCTGCGCGGGCCGGGAGAATTCTTCGGGACCAAGCAATCGGGGCTGCCGTCGCTGCGCGTGGCGAACATCCTGCGCGACGGCGAGATTTTGGAGGTTGCGCGCCGTGAGGCGGTGGACTTCATCGCGCGCCCGCCCTCGGAGGATGCGTTGCGCCAAGCTGTGGGGTACATTCGCAGTCACTGGCAGCGGCGCTATGGATTGGTAACGGTCTGATGCGCGTGATCGCTGGAGAATTCCGTTCGCGCCGCCTGCGGAGCATCCCGGGCCAAGCCACCCGGCCCACACCGGACCGACTGCGCGAAACACTCTTCGATATCCTGGCCCCGCACATCGAAGGAGCGATCTTCCTGGACGCTTACGCGGGGACAGGCGCGGTAGGGATCGAAGCTCTCAGCCGCGGGGCTGCGTACGCGTATTTCCTGGAGAAGAACCGGAAGGCGCTGGAGACGATTCGCCAGAACCTGGAGTTGCTGGAATTGGGAGGCCGTGCAATTGTGGTTCCCGGCCCGGTGTTGTTGACCATTCCGCAGTACTCCGCCGCAATCGTTTTCGCCGACCCGCCCTACACGATGGAGCGCGAGTACGCCGGCGTGCTGGGGTTGCTGGCCGAATCGCGGGCAAGCCTTGTCGTTGTGCAGCACTCGGTGCGGCAAGAGCTTGCCGATGAACACGGCGTGCTGCGACGCAAGCGCGTGGTCCGGCAAGGCGACAATTGCCTGTCTTTCTTCTCCTCTCGCCCGCTCCCCGCGGAGTTAATATAGATGCGGACCGCTATGCTGCGTCGAACGATTTGGCTGGGCCTCACTGTGGCTTTCCTGGCGGCCGCCCAGAAGTACGACGGCCCGCGTCCGCCCAAGCCGGACCTCCCTTATCTCAAGCACGCCAGCAACCTGATTCCCACCGAGGCCGCGATGGCCAAGGAAGAAAAGAAGAAGGACGATACGACGTACGTTATCGACGGCGCCAGTTCGTCCGCAAGGACACCGCTGGCTTCGCCCATCTTCCTGATGCAAGCGGGCAGCATTTCGCCGGACAAGCTGGCGCTCTACAAGCTGGAAACCAAGAACGGACATCGCGAGATCTTCTTCCCGGCAAAAAAGCCACCCCAGCCCATCCGCATGGTGGTCACCAAGCTCACCTCCGACGGCTTGTGGAAGATCGAAGTGGACGAGAGCCTGGAGCCGGGGGAATACTCCTTGAGCCCCGAGGGCTCCAACCAGGTGTTTTGTTTTCAGGTTTTCTAACACCGGGTAAGAATAAATCCAGTCGCGACTAGGCCACTCACCCGATTTCCCACTTTCTTTCGCCCTGCTAAGTTCGAGGCGGAAGTGCCATGGACGGAGACAGGCCGGCAGGGCGCATAACGCTGTCGCGGCGCGGATTCGTGTTGGTCACGATGATCGTGAGCCTGGTCGCCCTGTTGGCATTCCTCGGGCTGGCGATCGACGTCGGCTATGAAGAATACGTCAAGACGCGCATGCAGACCGCAGCCGACGCTGCCGCTCTGGGCGGAGCGCAGGAGCTGCGGGCGAGCGGCTCCGCCAATCTGGCGACCGCGGCCAAGGGCGACTCCGCCGGAAACGGCTTCACAGACGGTGTGAATTCCGTGTCGGTGACGGTCAACAATCCCCCGGTGAGCGGCTATTCCACGAGCGATCCGACCGCGGTCGAAGTGATCCTATCGCAGCGCGTGCCCACGTTCTTCATGGAGCTGCTCGGTTTTGCTTCGGGCACGGTGCAGGCGCGCGCCGTGGCGCGGCTAGGCAGCGGGACGAACTGTCTGTATACCCTCGATCCAAGCGCGCCCTCGGCCTTTTCCGCCAGCGGCGGCGCCACGGTTGCCTTCAGCTGCGGGGTGATTGTCGATTCCAGCAGCTCGACAGCTATGTCCGTAAGCGGAGGCGCCCGTATCACCGCCAATTCGGTGAGCGTCGCAGGCAAGGCGTCGATCAGCGGAGGCGCAACGGTAAGCCCCTCGCCCGTGCAGGGAGTCACAGCACAGAGCGATCCGCTGTCTTACCTGACAGAGCCTACAGCCGGCGGATGCAATTTCACCAACACCAGCGTATCGGGCGGCGCCACTGCCACACTCGGTCCCGGAGTGTACTGCAAGGGCATTTCGATCAGCGGAGGGTCGAAGGTCACGTTCACGGCCGGCACCTACGTCCTGAAGGGCGGCCTGTCAGTCAGTGGAGGGTCCAGCATTTCGGGCAACGGCGTAACCTTCTTTAACACCAGTGCCAGCGGCTACAGCTACCAACCGATTTCCATCAGCGGCGGCGCGTCCATCAACCTGAGCGCTCCCACCAGCGGCAGTCTCGCCGGAATCCTGTTTTTTCAGGACCCCAGCGTGGGCTCGGCAGCGCAGAGCTCTATTTCCGGGGGCGCAGACGCCATCATGAACGGCGCCTTCTACTTCCCGACCACGGGCCTGGCGTACTCCGGCGGAACAAGCGGCCAGTATACGATTATCGTGGCGCGCACGGTCAGCTTTTCGGGCGGCAGCAGGCTCAACAGCGATTACTCGTCTCTGCCGGGCGGTTCGCCGGTGAAGGGCGGCGCAACCCTGAGCGAATAGACATGCGGACCAGACGAGGAACAGCCACGGTCGAGTTCGCGCTGATCGCACCGCTGATCCTGCTCCTGACCGCGGCCGTTCTGGACTACACCATGTTGCTGCGCACGGCCATTTCGGTGGCCGACGCCGCGCGAGCCGGAGCGCAATACGGCAGCCTGAGCGCGGCCAACGCCTCGAACACGGCGGGCATGCAGTCGGCCGCTTTGAACGCCGCGCCCGATATTACCGGGCTAACGGCGACGGCAGCGAAAGTCTGCCAGTGCTCCGACGGTTCGACGATCAATTGCAGCGGAACGTGCGCATCCGGCCCGGTGCAGGTCTACGTGCAGGTCACGGCGCAGGCGACCTGCTCCGCCATCTTCAGCTACGCGCCCCTGCCTTTCGGCGGCGTGGTGGTATCCACTGCGAGCATGAGGGCGCAGTGATGCGGCGGGGAAGCACGTTGGTTGAGTGCGCCCTGGTTACCACTGTGTTCATCTTCCTGCTGGTGGGGATCATGGAAATCGGGCGGCTGGGATTCGCTTGTAATTCGATTACGTTTGCCGCGCATCGCGCGGCGCGCTTCGCCGCGACGCGAGGCAGTTCCAGCGGCCACGCGGCATCGGTGTCCGACATTCAGAACGCCGCATTGAGCTATGTGGCCGCGCTGGATACTGCGGCACTCTCGGTAGGCGTCACCTGGACGCCCGACAACCACCCGGGAAGCCAGGTGCAGGTTCAGGTTTCTTACAGCTTTAAGCCGCTGCTCATTCCCTTGTCCGCCAGTGCGCTGACGCTTAAGAGCACTTCGAGCCAGGTGATCACGCAATAGCGAGGTGGGCGGGACGGGGCCGGGCACCGGGCGAGCTGCGTTCGCCGGGACAACGCAGGAGGGTTATCCCACTCTCTGGCGCGGGGCGCCGACGCATCCAACCGGCTGGCCCTTGGTGATGGGCGGAGTGGTCACAATGTACAGCACCAGCCCGTCCAAGGGCGCGGTGATCTCGGCGATTCGCTTTCCGAAGAAGTCGGTGATATGCGCCAGCACGGTTCCCTTGGTGACCGCCTGGTCCGGAGCCACGTGCGGGTACAGCAGGCCGGTCTCTGAGCTAGTCAGCACCTCGGCCGGGTCCAGATAGACCGCCTGCGACAGCGCCGCGGGGCCGGCCGTCAGCATTCCCAATTCACGCAGAACGCCGTGAATGCCCGCCACGATGCGCTCGACCGACTCCTCGTCGGTCTTTCCTAAGGAACCACTCTCAATGGTCATGGCCGGTTTACCGCGAGTGATCGCCGTTGTGGAACAGTAGATCGAGCGGGCGGGATCGGTAGGGCGGTTGCGATCCACGACCACGTGATCGATGCCGAACGCCAGCACCAGGCGCGCGACGGCTTCGTCCATGCGGGCATCGCGTGTGACAGCCTGATACACGTAGGGCCTCAGCCATTCGTTGCCGTCGCCGCAATGGAGATCGAGCACGTAGTCGGCCTTTTCGATCACCTCGGTGGTGATGGCATAGGCGATTCGCTCGGAGACGGTGCCGTCCTTTTTCCCGGGGTAGACGCGGTTCAGGTTCTTGCTGTCCACGGGACTGAAATAGACCATGCGCCCGAGGAACGCCGGCATGTTGGCCACGTGCACCATGACGACTGTGCCAGTCAGCTCGGCGGGATCGATCTGGCTTCGCACCTTCTGCAAAGCAAGGATTGGCGGATACTCGTAACCATGATTGCCGGCAATGAGCGCAAGCACCGGGCCGGAGCGGGAGCCTCGTATGGTTGTTACCGGAATCAACGTGGCAGCGTCCGCCGCAGCAGGAACGTCAATCAAGCGCGATTCTATGGGCATCGCAAGCGCCTCCTTTTTGAGCCGTCCACCTGCCATACTCCCACAGTCGCGATTCTGGTGCTGCTGTAACCCCTGGACCCTCCATAACCAAAGTAAGTGTTACCGCTGGTACGTCCATCTCCTTTGGGGGCTTGGACATCCACGCAACATCGGGTAGTCTGGAGCTTCATCGGAGAAGCCCCCAGATGCCCACTGAACCCCAGTCTCTCTCTCAACGCCTCGCCGAAGGCCGAATGCCGGTTTCCGAAGCGCTGCGGCGCGCGCTGGAAATCTGCCATGCCTTGCGCCGCATTCATGAAAAGGGTTGCGCGCACGGCGCGTTGACGCCGGCATCCATCATCCTCGAAGATTCCGGAGTGCACCTGCTTCCAGCTGAAGCGGGCGCGCGGGAAGAGTTGACGGCGTATACCGCTCCCGAGCGGCTCCAGGGTGAAGCGCCGGACACGCGAACGGACATCTTCGCGTTCGGCGCGGTGCTGTACGAAATGGTGACCGGCCAGCCGGCTTTTGCCGGTGAGCAGTCCGAAACGCTGACTCAATCCATCGCCAACAGCACGCCGCCAGCCACCGGCCAGAGCGCGCTCGACCGCCTGATTTTCAATTGTCTGGCAAAGGATCCGGCGGAACGCTGGCAACGGGTGCAGCAGGTGCAGATGGAGGTCAAGCTGCTGGCGATCTCGGCTCAGGGCGCGGAGTCGAGCCGGGCGTTGCGCGGCCAGCAATTGGAGGCGGCGCTTCGCGCGGAGTTGCGCCAACTGGAGGCGAAGACGACGGCGCGGCTGGAGCAGCAGGAACAGGTCCTGGTAGAAATACAGCGAACACACGCCGAACAGGGCACTATGCTGCACGCGGCTTCGGAGGTGCTGGACGCGGTGCGGGAGAGATTGACCAACATCGACGCTCAAATGGCGGCCATTGCGGAGCGGTCGGCCAACTCCGAGCGGGCCCTCGAGCAATTCACGGAAGGGGCGCGACGCGAAATCGCGGATCTGCAGGTTTCGCTTTCCGGCGAGGTCAGCGCCATCGCGTCGACGGTCAAGTCGCACACCGCCAGCATGGAATCCATGCGCGGGGCCATGGCTCGCACGGACGATTTCATCGAACGAGTGGTGGAAGCGCTGGAATCGCTGCAGGCCATGGTGCTCGATCAGTCGCAGGAGCGAGCCGCAGCGGTCGGCGCGATGTAGACGCGGCGCCGCCTCAGTACCCCGATTGGTATCCGGGGACGCGCTGCCTGCAAAACCATTCATCCGGCGAAACCCTCTTTCCAGCCGAAATCCGGCCGGCTCGTCGCTTCCATTCCCCACCCGGGCACCACGCATGGTACTTTGGCCTCACCACTCATGATTGAAGTCGAGCAACTGCGCAAATCCTTCGGAGACCTCACGGCCGTTGACGGTGTTTCCTTTGCCGCGCGCCCTAGTGAGATCTTCGGACTGCTGGGTCCCAACGGCGCGGGGAAGACCACGACAATCAGTTGCATTTCCGGTCTCCTCACCCCAACCGGTGGCCGCGTCCGGGTGATGGGCCATGACGTCGTCAGCGACGGGCCAGCCGCGCGGCGGGTCCTGGGGGTCGTTCCGCAAGAAGTATCACTTTACGACGACCTTTCCGCCTCGGAAAACCTGGCCTACTGGGGCGGGACGCAGGGCATGCGCAACCCTCTTTTGCGCGAGCGCATCCAGGCAGTGCTCGAACTGACCGGCTTGCAGGACCGCGCCCGCGAGCCCGTCAAACGCTTCAGCGGCGGCATGAGGCGCCGGTTGAACTTCGCCTGCGGCACGATCCACACCCCCAAGGTTCTGCTGCTGGACGAGCCTACCGTGGGCGTCGATCCGCAGAGCCGGGTGCGGCTGCTCGACCTGGTGCGCGCCGAGGCCAAGGCCGGGGTCTGCGTGCTTTATACCACGCACTACATGGAAGAGGCCGAGACTCTCTGCGACCGGCTGGCGATCGTGGACCACGGCAAGATCATCGCCGCGGGCACCCTGGCCGAACTGCGCTCCCTGCTTGCCCAGCGCGACCTGTTGCGTCTTTCCGGAATGTTTCAGCCGGAAGCCGCCAAAGCCGCAATCCAACATATCGACAGCATCGAGGTGGTGCAGTCTGATGAGAACCTGCTGGTTCTCTCGCTGGCCGACGCCTCCCGCCGCCTGCCGGCCATCTTCGCGGCCCTCCAAGCCGCGGGAGCGGACGTGCGGGGCACAACCCTGACCCAACCCAGCCTCGAGAGTCTCTTCATCAAGCTCACCGGCAAGGAGCTTCGCGAATGAACATGCGCTTCCTCTGGATCAGCCTGCGCAAAGACTGGAGCCGCGTGCGCCGCGACCCGTTTTCACTGGGCACCGCGATTGGCATTCCGTTGGTGCTTGCCGTAATGATGAGCCTGATCTTCGGACGCACCCCGGCTGCTCCACACGGCCACCTTCTGATTGATGATGAGGACCAGACCATCGCAAGCAACCTGTTGGCAGGAGCTTTCAACCAGGACCCCCTGAGCAAGATGCTCACGGTGGAAAAAGTGAGCCGCGAAGAGGGGCAAGCCCGAATCGGCCGTGGCGATGCTTCCGCTTTTCTCATCATCCCCAACGGCCTGCAACGGGCGTTTCTGCAGAATCTCCCCTGCCGGTTGCAACTCTTCACCAACCCCAGCGAGCGAATCCTGCCGCAGATGGCGCAGCAGAGCCTGTCCATTTTGACGGACGGCGCTTTCTACCTGCAGCGCTTGGCCGGAGACCAATTGCGCGCGCTGGATGCCAACGGGCCGTCCTCTGGCGACATTGTTTCGCGCCTGGGCGCCTCAGTAAACCTTCTTGTCACCGCCCGGAACAGATACCTCAATCCGCCGCTGATCGACCTCGATACCGAGGTGGTACGCGAAAGAAGACAGACGTTGAGCTTCGCCGCCACCTTCTTACCGAGCATGATCTTCATGGGCCTGCTGTTTATCTCGACCAGCCTCGCAGGCGACATATGGAAAGAGCGTCTGATCGGCACGCTGCGGCGTCTCGCCGTATCGCCAGTGCCGTTGGGAGTGTTCCTGGGCAGCCGGCTGGTGTTTGTTGCCGTCGTGTACGCCATCGTGGCAGTGGTGGGATTGGCGGCTGCGCATCAACTGGCGGGCATGCCTGTGCCAAACCTGCCCGCCGCGGTCCTCTGGATGGTCTTCGTGGGCGCAGCGTTCTACCTGCTGTTCCTGTGGATCAGCCTGATGGCCTCGACTGCGCGGGCGGCCAATGTGCTGGCCAATTTGCTGATCTTCCCGCTGTCGCTGATCGGGGGCTGCTTTTTCCCGTTTGAATGGATGCCGGACTGGATGGCCCGGATTGGCAAGTTCACTCCGAACGGATGGGCCATCATCGAGTTCAAAGCGATTCTCGCCGGCTCGGCCGCCACGCCGCACCTGGCGGCTGCTGCCGCCGCACTGGCAGCGGTCAGCGCCG
>Ga0335081_10010758_pt1 | contig 14789 bp, 12 predicted proteins | sample Lox_Sample_35_FD_206713 | JGI IMG/M metagenome (GOLD analysis project Ga0335081, IMG submission 206713) | Soil microbial communities from Loxahatchee National Wildlife Refuge, Florida, United States - Lox_Sample_3.5 | ecosystem: Environmental > Terrestrial > Soil > Wetlands | place: USA... | reverse complement strand
AATGGACTTCCGGCAAATCAAGACCGGCCCCGAAGACTTCGGTCTCATGACCTACGATCCCGCTTTCATGAACACTGCCTCCTGCCAGAGCAAAGTGACTTTCATCGATGGCGACCGCGGAATTCTGGAATATCGCGGTTATCCGATTGAAGTTCTGGCCGAGCACTGCACCTTCCTGGAGGTCGCTTATCTCCTGCTTTTTGGCGACCTTCCGACTGAGGGCGAGCTCCAGGACTGGGTGAATGAGATCACCCATCACACCATGCTGCATGAGACCACCAAGAAGTTCATGGAAGGCTTCCGTCATGATGCCCATCCCATGGCCATGCTGGTCAGCAGCGTAGCGGCCTTGTCGACTGTTTATCCCGAGGCCCGAGATATTCATGATCCCGCCAACCGTTTGCTGCAGATCAAGCGGTTGATTGGCAAAATGCCCTCATTAGCAGCGATGTCGTATCGGCACAGTCTCGGTTTTCCTTATGTTTACCCTGACAATGATCTGAGTTACGCCGAGAACTTCATGAACATGCTGTGGAAGATGGTCGAGCCTAAATACGTGGCGAATCCGGTGCTTGCGCGCGCCCTCGATATTCTTTTCATCCTGCACGCTGATCATGAGCAGAATTGCAGCACTAACACGATGCGTTCCGTCGGCAGCTCGCATGCCGATCCCTATCTGGCCGTCTCCGCCGCAGCTTCGGCTTTGTCGGGGCCGCTCCATGGCGGGGCCAATGAAGAAGTCTTGAAGATGCTCGACGAAATTGGTTCGAAGCAAAACGTCCCCGGCTACATTAAGAAGGTCAAGGAGGGGCACGGCAAGCTCATGGGCTTTGGGCACCGCGTCTACAAGAACTATGATCCGCGCGCCAAGATCATCAAGTGGACTGCGGACCAGGTGTTCAGCGTAACGGGTCGAAATCCGAAGCTCGATATCGCCCTGGAGCTGGAACGAATAGCGCTGGAGGACGATTACTTCGTTCAGCGCAAGTTGTATCCCAATGTTGACTTCTATTCGGGCATCATCTACCAGGCTGTGGGCTTCAAGCCGGAGATGTTTACTGTGCTGTTCGCCATTCCCCGCACCGTGGGCTGGCTGGCACAGTGGCAGGAAATGCTGACGGATCCGGAGCAGAAGATCGCCCGCCCGCGGCAAATTTACACGGGTCACCGCACACGCCGGTTTGCGGAGATGGAAAAGAGGGCGTCCGCGGACGCGGTGAAGGCATAAGAGTTCAGCGTTATTGCTTAACGACCCACGCTTTGACGCGATGGAGCAGTGACGCGGGAGCATCTGCTTCCAGTTCGGCTACCCCGTCTCTATATTGCCGCGAATAAATTCGCGCGCGCGCTTCGAGCAGCGCCAGCGTTTTGCCTTCTTTCTGGGGGACGCGCAGCAGAACCCGGCTCAACGGATCTTCTTCCAGCATCTGGTCGATGCGGTCACAAAGAGTGCTCAGGCCGGCTCCCGTCGCGGCAGAGATACATACAGTCTTCTCATCATCCTGAAGTGCATCACGACGAGCTGAGGGCAGGAGATCAATCTTGTTCATTACTTGCAGACGCGGCTTGCCCTCCACTTCAAGCTCTTTGAGCACACGCTCCACTTGGGCATCCTGTTCCGCCGACAAAGGACTGCTGGCGTCGGAGACGTGCAGAATCAACGCCGCACGCTGCACCTCTTCCAGAGTCGCACGAAAGGCGGAAACCAGGGTGTGCGGCAGATTTCGGATAAAGCCAACCGTATCGGAAAGCAGGATTTTGCGCCGCGAAGGCAACACCAACGCCCGAATAGTCGGGTCGAGTGTGGCAAACATTTTTGGCGATTCAATAACAGAGGCCTTCGTCAAAGCATTAAATAACGTGGATTTGCCGGCATTCGTGTAACCGACGAGAGCCACTGTCGCCACTGGAACTGATTCCCTTCTTTGCCGCTGCTGCGCGCGAATCCGCCGCACATTTTCGATCTGTTCCTTCACGTGCCGGACACGCCGGTAAATCTTGCGCCGGTCAGTTTCGAGCTGAGTTTCGCCGGGGCCGCGTGTTCCAATTCCTCCGCCCAGCTGAGACATCTCGACTCCGCGCCCGCCCAGACGGGGCAATAAATACTCGAGCTGCGCCAGTTCCACCTGCAACTGGCCTTCTCGGGTTCGGGCATGTTTGGCGAAAATATCGAGGATCAACTGGGTGCGATCGATGACCCGCGTGCTAACCACATTCTCGATGTTGCGTTGTTGTGATGCAGTCAGATCATGGTCAAACACAATCAGGTCCGCCGAAACCGAAGCGGCCGCTCCGGCGATTTCTTGCAGCTTGCCGCGCCCGATTAAAGTCGCGGGGTCGGGCCGGTCACGGTGCTGGAGAAATTCGCCGGCAATCTCGGCTCCCGCGCTGAGTGCAAGCGAACGCAATTCTTCGAGCGACTCTTCGGCGCTAAAGTCGGGAATAGAAGGTGGCTGGGCCCTCATTTTGCCCTGATCCTCGCGCCTTGACGTGTTGCTGGCAGCGGAACTTCGGACTGTACGGCTGGCTCGGGGGCGCGCCCGGTACTCAACGCCCACCAGAAATGCGCGTTCACGGTTTGAGTGACCGCTGTTGGTCAGCGCGCTTTCAAGATGGAAGGACTTAGCTTCTCTACGGCTCAAAGGAGTGGGTTTCTCAAATTAGAGTTCAGCGATAGAAGTTACTGTGAAAAGGCAGAGTCGCCGTACGCTTGGGTTGCGTTCGCACGACAACGTGCGCTGCCGTTTACTTGCTATCCTTCCGTGCCCGAAGGCCGCCCATCCGTTAGTGGTTCGAGACTTTCCGCGGCGTTGCCCGCAGAAGAGGCAACAACAGTTGGCCGGTCGGCGTGCCCGTGCGCGACTCTGCCCATGGAGACTGTCGAGATCGCATGTTTGAAGATCAACTGCTCCTGATTATTGGTCTCGAGCACAACAGAGTATTTATCGAAGGAGCGAATGCGGCCCGTCAGCTTCACTCCGCTCAAAAGATAAATCGTGATGCTGCTCCGCTCTTTGCGGGCCGTGTTGAGAAAGGAATCCTGAATATTTTGCGCCGGCTTGTTTTCCATCGCGGTCTCCTCGCTTGGTGATGCGGCTCTCTTTCGCTAGGGGCGGACGGAGCTGCCGGAGGATGAATACCTCGCCAACAGGTCCCTAACCAATAGTCTCAACGTTCGCTGACGCCAAGGCAACTTCCGTACAATACGGGGTTAGCGCGCACTTTTCAAGCCTGCAAGCGGCTTTCGGCAGATTGCATTTTATTGACACAACTGCAACAAAATGCAACCATTTCTGCGCTCCTAAACCCTTCCAAAGGAACCACCATGAACCTGCCCGCGATTTCCTCAGCTGCCCTCGCTTTTGTCATGCCAACCCACACGCCGACCGAGGCTCTTGCCTTTCTGCTGCGCTGGGTGCACTTCATCGCGGGAATTACCTGGATCGGCCTGCTTTATTTTTTCAACTTGGTCAATGTGCCTTTCATGAAGCAAGTCGACTCCGCCATGAAGCCCAAGGTTTTCCAGTACATGACGATGCCCACTCTCAATCTGTTCCGCTGGAGCGCGCTGCTCACCGTTTTTGTCGGATTCTGGTATTGGGGGCAAATCTACGTTGCGCCCGATGCCGCGCGCATGGGGGTGAGCGGAGGGACCACGATTGGTTTGTTTTTACTGGTGTGGACCGTGGCTTGGGCCATTTTGTTTTTCCTGATCAAGAAGATGAAGCCGAGCGGCTACTTGCTGGGCGTGATCACGGCCATCGTCGTGATCGCGGCCGCGTGGCTGTTCGTGAATTTCACCCCCGTAGGACGGGACGATAACCACGTGCTTTGTATTGGCGTTGGCGGCGGATTTGGCTGGGTCATGCTGTTCAACGTGTGGGGCCTGATCTGGCCCAACAACAAGAAGATCATCCGCGGTACGCTGGCCGGAACTCCGCCGGCGGACGCTGCCGATTTGGCCCGTCAGGTTTTCCTGGCTTCTCGGATTAATTTCTTTCTGTCAGTTCCGTTATTGTTCTTTATGGCCGCCAGCTCGCACTACACGTTGTTCGGAAGCTGACCCTGCAGCGGCTGCACTGGGGGGGAACATGGTTCTGAGAGTGGATTCGAGCGCTGACGCTATGAAGTTCCGGCGTCGCGCTCACTGACCCATTGCCAGGTCCGCCGCTCTTTTTCGTTAAGGGTGAAGCTGGCCTCTCCATAATTGGCCAGCCGGTTGAGAACCGTGGTCACAGAAGCCAGCGGATCTTTGTGGCGCGCCAACAGGGCCGGGCTCCGTTGCCGGATACATAAGCAAACCTCTCTCGCCGTAAGCGGGCGCTGCGCTTCCATCAGCACCAGGCGGCAAGTTTTGGTGAAACCGGTTTGCCGCTCCTGCGGCCTGCGGTCCACCAGCTCCATGAGTTCCGGGCCGAGGGCTTCTTCGCCAAACACGTTGGCTAGTCCGACGATCGTCTGCCGGATGGTGCCGATGCGCTTCACAATCTCCGCCCGATGCCTGAGCAATGCATCCAGTTCAGCGTGCACTTGAGCGATCACCTGTTGCACATGAGCGCCACCTTCGCTGTGCGCCAAAGCCAGTCCTCCCATGGTTTCTCTCCGGTGAATCTGTGCGTCTTACGCCTGCCGAAACAGGCTCTGCGACATTGCTAGACACTATCTTGGACGTACAGAGGTGAAACACGGTTGACGCAGGGGACGAGCACAGTGCGGCAGGGTGCCAGTGCACGATTCCAGGTGATTGCGAGTCACGCTCATGCCCGCGCCAGGTGGGCAACAAAAAAAGCCGGCCTATAAAGGCCGGCTTGGTAAAGGGTTGTTTTGGTTTAGAAGTCGAAGCGGAGCGCCAGCTGCGTCACACGCGCACCGCCCTGGCCAGGCTGGTAGGTTGCAGTCGCCTGCCCGAACGTGGAGCTGATCGGGTCTGTATCGATCGCCGTGAAGTTCGGGTGGTTGAAGATGTTGAACAGATTGGCCTGGAAAGTCAGCTTGGAACTCTCCGTGATCTTGAAGCTCTTGCCAACCCCGAAATCGGTATCAAAGAAACGCGGGCCAACGAGGGCATTGCGGCGCATCTGAAACACTGACGGACCTTCGCACCACAAACCCAGGTTCTGGCTGGCAGGGCAGGGCAGGGCAGCCGTGTTCGGCATTGCCCATCCGGACGTTACCAAATAACCGTTGGCCGGGCTGTCCTTGTGGTTAATTGAGTTCGTAATCGGACCCCCACCCAGCCAGCTAGCGCGGTCATTGAGTTGGGCATCCTTGTTGCTGTCGGTACCGGGACTCGAGATCGAGAAGTTGGAGCCCGATTGCGCGGTCACAATGCCGGTCGTGCTCCATCCGCCCAACCAGCGATTGGTCTTGGCAAAGGGCAGTTCGTAAGTGAAGCTGCCCACCAGCCGGTGACGGGCATCGAAGTCCGCCGGACCGTAGTCGAACTTTGGATTCATGCTGTCGGTCGGGTAGGCGTTTGCGCTCGCATTCTTCGTTGTAAACGTGTCGCTGATGTCATCCAGCGCTTTGGAATACGTGTAGTTGACGTTGAACTGCAAACCAGAAGTGAAGCGTTTACGCAGCGTAGTCTGGAAGCCGCTGTAATTGGAATTGCAGCAGTTGGTGCGGAAGCTGATGTTGCTGTAGATCGGATTGATCGGGGTGTGAGGAAAACCCGCTGATTGTTTACCATCAAAGGTGTTGTCGCCAAGCACTCCGAGCAACTTGTGGCCGAAGGTGCCCACATAGTTTGACTCCAGCACCATGTCCTTGCCAATCTGATATTCGAAACCTAAATTAGCCTGCTCATAGTACGCAGTCACCAGGTTCTGGTCCATCGCCCGCAGGGAGGGGGTCAACTCCGAGCCGCCAAAGGCCGCCGTACTGGTGAAAGGCGCAGAGTAGAGGCCCGGCGTATATAGACCGCCGATGGGGTTCCCATTGATCGCGGCTCCGATCAAAGAGAAGGCAAAGAAAGGCGGGTTGAAACGGATGTTTTCAAAAATGTTGTTGTACATCCGGTCGTAGCCGATTCCGTAGCCGCCTCGGGCAACGAACTTTTGGTTTCCCATCACATCCCACGCAAAACCTAGGCGTGGCCCGAAGTTGTTCAGGTCTTTGTTCCAGATGTCGTGGTTACGTTGCTGCGCCACGCCGGTTGCGATCCCGGCATAGAAGGGGTTGGTCACGGGCATGAAGGGGTTGCCGCTGCCTGTGAAGGGAACGATCGGTACGCCGGTATAGAAATTGGAATCGATTCCCGGCTTGTAGTTGTGCGGTGGTCCGAAATATTCCCAACGCACACCCAGGTTCAGAGTCAAGCGGGTTGTGGCCCGCCAATCATCTTGCACGTAAAACGCCACTTCGTTGGCGCGGTAGCCGCGGTAGAAATCCGGCAATTGGCTGGTCACCGGGTTGATCGAAGCTTCAGCTTCGAAGATCGAACCGTTCGTTTGCCCAGCCACCGCGTCCGCCTGATCGTCGAATCTCATGTCGGTGACCAGATCTTCGACAGAATTCGGGAGAAAATACCCGTTGCGTATCGCCTCGAATCTGCTGCCGTTACGCGTGCGGCTATATTCGCCCCCTCCCTTCAAGTTGTGCTTCCCCTTGGTCACGGACAAATCGTCTCGATATTGGAACTCATTCTCAGTGAAGAACTGAGGCAAACTGGAACTGTTACCATAGGCAAATAAGGGCTCGTCAAAAGCAACTTGCACCGAAGGGAACCCAGCGACAGTTGGGTCACCCGGGAAGTTGGAAGTGTGACGAACGTAAGCCATGCGGGCCTGGTTCAGCACAGTGGGGCTGAAAGTGTGCAACCAGGTCACGCCAGCATTCTGCGCACGCGCATGCACCGGTTCGTTCGGCCCGCAACAAAACGCACCATTGTCTCCACCTTCGTAGGCAAAGTCGCTGTCCTGGTTATCGTAGAGATAAGCAGCGTTGATTCGGTCTTTGTTGCCGATGTTCTGGTCGACCTTGCCGCTGTACCGCCATTGGTTTAGAGTGGCAGGTGCAGACACTGTTACCTGTCCGTAAACATCCACCGGGTACACCAAACCAGCCGTGTATAACCCTTGGCCGATATTCGTCAGGCTCGAGGCCAAGCAACTAGGAGATCCAGGTACACATAACGGCATGTGTTGCCCGTTCTGCAAAGTGCTGAACACGTGGCCCAGCGTCGAAGACCCCGGCGTGGCCACTGGAGTTGTGGTGGGGCCAAACGCTCCGGGACACGCAGCTCCAAACACCGACACGCAAACGCCGGCGGGGTCGCTTTCCTGAAATGTCTCAAACGCTCCGCTGTTGACGAAGTTGACAAAAGAGGAGGTCATCACAGGTCCGGACAATGGAGAACTGGAACGTACCTTGTGGCCTTCCACGGTAAAGAAAAAGAACGATTTGTCTTTGACTATTGGGCCACCGAAAGACCCGCCAAACTGGTTGCGAACCAGGTGGTCCACCGAATTCGAGCGACTATCGAACCAGCTGTTCGCTGCCAGGGCCTGGATTCGATTGTATTCAAAGAGCGAACCATGCCACTGGTTGGTGCCGCTCTTGAGCACCGTATCGGTTACGAATCCGCCGGCTTTGCCGTACTCCGCCGGAGGAATGTGCTCGATGACGCGATATTCCTGAATGGCGTCGGGAGAAATGGTCGTGTTGGCACCGCCCGCTCCGGTGAACGTCGAAGATGATGAGCCGCCCCCGAGCCCCTGATCGTTGTTGTCAAAGCCCTCCACCAGGAAGTTGCCCGTCCCGCTGCGGGCACCGTTCACCGCAGCGCCGCGGTCAGTGGTCAAATTGGCCTGAAGGGCCGGTTCCGCTCCCGCCAGCAGACCGATGAAATTGTTCTGGCTGCGCGCTTCGAGAGGCATAGACTGCCACACTTGACGGTCAATCAAGCCAGAAACCGAGGACTCGGTGGTCTGCACCTGCTGCGCCCCAGCCTCTACTTCAACTGTCTCGGTCGTCGTGCCAATTTGGAGCTTTACGTCCTGGTTGGTGATCGCGCCGACGCTGATGATGATGCCGCCGACTTTGTAAGTCCTGAATCCTTGCGCTGTCACCTCCAGCGAATACACGCCTACGACAGTCAGTGCGGGAAACCTATAAGTGCCCGCTGACGTGGTTTGGGCGACCAGCTTCTGGCCCGTGGCGCTATTGGTCAGCGTGACCGAAGCGTTGGAGACAATGGCCCCGCTGGGGTCTGTGACCAGGCCGGTGATCTCCCCGGTTCCGCCTTGACCAAACGCGGGACTCAGAGCCCATGTTAGTAAGCCAATCATGATAAAGACTTTGAGCCAGGCTGCTCGATTCATGGTTTCTCTCCTGAAAACGAAGTGCGAATCTCTCTGTCGCTGCTGATTCTCGAAATTGGACAGGATGATGGACATCATGTCGATGGCTTTAGCGGTGCAAATAACATTCCAAAACGTTTCTATATAACATTGTTTGTTTTCATTGGCTTGTAGGGATGTCAACCTTGTAAATTATTGAAAACTGGATGTAAGCGGGACGGGAAGCTATGGAATCCTGTATACAGTCTGGCTGTGGGATGAAATGACTTATTTATGAACCTCGACCACTTTGAAGAGGGAATCAGGTTGTTCAACCGCAGGGCGTTTTTCGAAGCCCATGAAGCGCTGGAAGATGTTTGGCGGGCCGCACCCGAGCCCGAGAAGAAGTTCCTTCAGGGTTTGATTCAGGTGGCGGTGGCACTTCATCATTATGGCAACGGAAACCTCGTTGGGGCACGATCGTTGATGTCGCGCGCTTCGAGAAACCTTTCGGCATATCCCAAGCAGTATGCGGGCATCGACCTACAGCGCCTGCGGCACACTCTGGGACGCTGGGAATGCGCACTCGCCGAATCCGCGCCGGCGCCAGAACCGCCGACACTGTGAAAGCTTCACGCGCGCGACGAAGCAGATGGCAGTTCAGACAAACGCAACGCTGACATTTCCTTAGCTGTTGCTTTGAACCACGTGGAGTCGCAGGTTTTGCGGGGAGAGGACAGCGGCCGGCACCTGACACACGTCGCGGTCGTGCAAAGCCTTACGAAAATCGGCAAGCTGGAAAAAGGCAAGAGCTTTGATCGAGATGTCGAAGTGAAGGCCTGGAAAAGAAGAAAACCGCGCTTCCATCGGTTCATTTCTTCCGGTGCTTTTCGCCAGGCAGACGTGCTTGCGGTTTTTCTCCCGGCGCCAGCACCCGCCGCACGATCGGCGTATTCAGCTTGTATTTCCTCTCGCTCACGTTGCCATTCTCATCTTTCACGCGTATGACAAACACCGGTAACGTGCCTTCTTTGTCGAAATTTTCCTGCGATACGGTCACAGGCAAAACGCCCGTCAGATTGTGTTCGCGGTAGGCGGTTTCGTAGCGATGGCGCCGCGTGTTCCAGGTGAATACGCGAATCTGGTTGAAGTCGAATGGCATGCCATCTTTGTTCTCAGTCAGAAGGACTAGATATTGTGAGACCTTCTGATCGCCATCCGTGACCTGATCAAGCACAAATGAAGCGACGATGCGCTGGCCTTCCGCGTACTGCGCGATCTCAAGCGGCACATCGACATCAATGAGCCGCGCCAGCACCCAGCCCACGTGACCGTCCACGTCGCGCACCAGCCACCAGTCTTCGATAACGGGCGGCGCGGTCGTTCCTTCTTCGGTCACGGACTTGGGAGACTCGCCCGGCAGGGTCTTTTCCGTCGTGGCACGCTGAAAAATGGAGAGCTTCGCTCCCTGATCGACCTGGTAAAGGTGATCGGCGGTGCGGTTGGGATCGAGATGAATATTGGTTTGGGTGCGTGTGGTTCCGGTAGCCTGCACCGGCGCGTTCTGCTCCTGCTGGGCCAGCTTCTGGAATGCGTCGTAGACCTGCTGAGGCACGAGATAACGCTGTTCGATCCATCCTTCAGCGCCCGCCGAAGTGCGCACACGCACGAAGCGCCGTTCGCGCGCCAAAACTTGAACCGCTTCGCCATTCTTGACTGTGCCAGTCTTGTTGTAAACCACTGCTACCTGATCACGTAGGAAGGCTTGCGGAACAGCAACGTAATTGATTTCATGGCTCGGGCGGACTCGGGAACACGAAGGTAGCAGAAGGACGGCAGGGAGAAGAAGCAAGCCAAGTCGCCGACAGGGCTTCACAAAAATACTATAGCAGCCACGGAGAAGTTATCTTCGGTCCCCATCCTTTGAAACCGCGAAGAATGGGGCAACTTGTGTTCGCGCCGTCACAGCTTATTTAGCCCATCCAAAGCGGCAACCTTGTAGGCTTCGGCCAAAGTGGGATAGTTGAAGACGGCGTCGCGGAAATACTCGAGGGTCCCGCCCAGCGCGAGCACAGCCTGGCCGATGTGCACGATTTCCGTGGCACGATCGCCGATGGCATGTACCCCCAGCAATTTCAGCGATTGCGGATCGAACAGGAGCTTCAACAGGCCTTGTTCGTCGCCGAGCATTTGTCCCTTGGCCAGTTCGGCATAGCGGGCGAGGCCAACTTCGTAGGGAACCTTGTCGCGAGTGAGTTGCTCCTCAGTTTGCCCCACCATGGAAATTTCCGGGATGCTGTAAATCCCATAGGGAATTAAGTTCGGCGGCATCTTCGTAGCGGTGCCAAACATATGGCAACTGGCCAGGCGGCCCTGCTCCATAGAAGTGCTGGCGAGCGCGGGAAAGCCGATGACGTCTCCGGCGGCGTGAATGTGGGGGACCGAGGTTTGAAAATATTCGTCAACGTTGAGTTTTCCCCGGCCATCCGGCTGGATTCCGGCCGCTTCAATGTTGAGCTGGTCGCTGTTGGCTTGCCGGCCGACGGCGTAGAACAAAGCCTGCCCATGAACGTTTTTGCCGCTTTCGAGCCGGGCAAAAACGCGGTCGCGCTGCTCATCAAAACCGACGCTGACGACTTTTTCGCCCAGGCGAAACACGGTTCCAAGTTGCCGTAGCTGGAAGCAAAGACTTTCGACGATTTCCCGGTCGGCGAAGTCCAGGAGAACCGGGCGCTGATCGAGCAATGTGACTTTGACGCCCAACGCGGCAAACATGGAGGCGTATTCCAGTCCGATGATGCCAGCGCCGACGATCACCAGCTCGCGCGGCACTTCTTCAAGCTCGTGCAGTTGATCGGAATCAAAGATGCGTTTGCCGTCGATCGGGATATCGAAGCTGTGGGCCGGCCGGGTACCGCACGCGATGAGGACGTATTGGCCTCGTAGAAGTTGCACGCCATCATCGCTTTTGACCTCGATGGTGTGAGGGTCTACGAATCGCGCATCGCCTTCGAATGTGGCGACGGAGTTGCGGCGCAGTTGAGCTTTGATGACTTCGATTTCGCGCGCCATGACCGCCTGCGCCCGAAAAATCAAGTCTGCCATCGCGATTCGGTCTTTGACCACGTAGCTGCGCCCGTAAAAGCTGCGCTGGCGAAAGCCGGTCAGGTAAAGCACTGCCTCGCGCAAGGTTTTACTGGGGATGGTCCCGGTGTGAACGCAAACGCCACCGATGGTTTTCTTGCGGTCAATGATGGCGACTTTCTTGCGTAGCTTGGCCGCGCAGATGGCGCCCTTTTGCCCCGCTGGCCCGCTGCCGATGACAACCAGATCGTATTCGTTCGCATCCATGGGTTCCTACGGAGGGGCTCAACTTTGGGAGAAAGTATAGCTTGTCAAGGCAGTGTGTCCCCTATGGTCTTTTTGCACTTTGGTTCTGGCCTGTTCTGTGGCTTGCCTGTTTTTGAAAAAGTATCGATTAGAGAACAGACGCGCTGGTCGTACGTTCACCGCCTCGCAATGAAACTGGAATCAGTGTGGGTGGATGTGACTTCACTGCCCTGTGGTGTTTACCGTGATGCTTAGCGCCCCCGTATTGGTCAGGCTATCGCTGGCGCTTATGGTTGTTGAACCGACGGTTAGAAAGTTCGCTATGCCGCTCGTAGCGCCGATGCTCACGACATTGCTGTTGCCCGAAATCCAGCTTACAGTGTTGGTGTCTGGAGAGCCGTTGAGCAAAGCCGTAAACGACTGCGAAGTCCCTACTTTGAAGTTGCCGTTAGCGTTGAGGCCGCAGGGCGTAATAGTAAGACCTGTCGGCGGAACCGGCGTTGCTGTGGCCTGGACTCCGTTGTAGACTGCCGTGATCGTAATTGACGTTCCGGTGCCGATTGCTCTCGCGAAGCCCGGCGGCGCCGAGGTTTTGGGATTCGAACTGCCGATGCTGACGGAGCAAGGGGCTGAGCTCGTCCACAAAGCACTCTGCGTCACATCGGAAGTAGTGTTGTCGCTTAGGGTGGCGACGGCGGAGAACTGCTGAGTGCTTCCCTGGCTCATCGTTGGACTGGCAGGAGTAATGGTCATCGCCGAAGGCTGGTTGACAAAAAAGCCCTTGCAACCGACCGCCACAGCCAGGGCAAAGAGCGTTGTAAGTGCAAGCAGGATTTGGAGTTTTTTCTTGATACCCATCGATCAAAAAGCCTCGGCGAACAGTCCCCAGCAGCCCTCAAGACGCCCTATGACGCGATTGTAGCAGAGAATTTTGGGCGCGGCCCCAGTCATGTACCAATGTGTGCAAACCTGTTGACCCAGTGAGGTCGCGACCTTCATGTGAGTCGGGGGAGAGCCATCAATTCCAAGAACGGACTGGGCAGTGGGGCTTGCGCCGAAAATTGCTTCGATGTTGTAACTGCTATGTGGGCCGAGACAGCCGCATCTGCTAGCCTTAAAGAAAGATTGATGAAAAGGTGCTTATACTCAGCCGCGCTTTTGCCTCTCTGTCTCGTCATCGTTCTGATCGCCTCTTCAGCCTGGCGCCAGGCGCCTGCAGCCCGAACGGCCTCGCCGACTGCCGGCCCGTCCCCTGGCGCGCGACGGACGGCACGCCCGTCCTCAAGCGCCGAGGCGAAGATGATCTGCACTCGTTGCATTCGAGCGAACATGGATTTCCTGGCTTCGGATGCGCTGCGGGGCCGCGGCAGTGGAACTGCTGATGAGCTGGTGGCGGCAACCTACATCGCGTCGCAGTTGCAGGCTTACGGTGTGGACCCGGCCGGAGACAATGGTGGTTATTTGCAGCGGGCGACGATTGTGCAGCGCAAGTTTACGGCTGCGCCGCGTCTAACGGCAGGCCAAGGGATGTCTGCCTGGATTTATGGCCGCGATTTCCTGACGCTGCAACTAAGCCAGGCGGAATTTTCCGGGCCGCTCCAGAAAATCGAGATCAGCGATTCGGATGATGAAAAGGAACTGCAAGTTAAATCAGGCGCGATCGTTCTGATCACAAGCAAGACCGCCGACAAATTCGACATGCGGCAGGCTGCTGTGCGGGCACAATCGGAAGGCGCAGTAGCGGCGATGGTGGCTTTTCCTGATGAACCCGACCTTTTCACTTCCGACGCAGACCTGCCTTTGCTGCAACCGGAACTCGAAGGCGAAAAAGAGCGGCCGATGGGGGGCAACTTCAATTTACTGGAGTTGAGCACGGGCGCGGCGCGAGCAATGGCGCACTTTGGTGACGGCACAGAGCTGCAATTTGGCGGGCCGACAACTGTTGAAAAAGGCCATACCTGGAACGCGCTGGGAATACTTCGTGGGAGCGAGGTCAGACTGCGTGATTCTGCCGTGGTGCTCTCTGCGCATCTTGACCATTTGGGAATTGGACCACCGGTGGCAGGAGACAATATTTACAACGGTGCAGACGATGACGCTTCCGGCGTGAGCGCAGTGCTGGAACTGGCGCGAATCTTGGCTTCCGGGCCGCGGCCACGGCGGACCGTGATTTTTGCGCTTTTCGGCAGCGAAGAAAGCGGGGGATTGGGCTCGACTTATTTCAGCGACCATCCTTCGCTACCTCTCAGCGAGATGTCACTTGATATTGAGTTTGAAATGATCGGGCGGCGCGATCCTGCCGTTCCTGGCGACGACGTTTGGCTCACGGGCTGGGATCGGTCGGATCTGGGGCCGACGTTGAAATTGCACGGCGCGGCGGTAGTGCCTGATCCGCATTTGGCACAGAATTTTTTTGCCCGCTCCGACAATTACGTTCTGGCAAAGAAGGGAGTCGTGGCGCAGACCATCGGCAGCTTCGGGCTGCACGAGGACTATCACCAGCCCAGCGACGATCTGGTACACATCGACTTCAAGCACATGGATGCGGTGATTTCAGGACTTGTCGTTCCCATTGAGTGGCTGGCGAATTCGGACTACCTGCCCATGTGGAAGAAAGGTGGAAGACCGTAAGAGCTGTCAGCCTTCAGGAAAACCGAAACCCTGAACCACGGAGGACACAGAGCAGCACAGAGTTTCGAGAGAATCTCGGGATTTCCTGATGGCAGAGGGCTGCTAATGTGTTCTCTTCGCCTTCGCGATGCGCTCATCGATCCGCTTGCGGCCGGCAAAACCTTCGCTCACGCCGTGCCAGTGAGTGATGGATTTTTCTCCCAGTTTCCAGCAGAGCAGAACCGTGCGGCCTTCGACTTCGCAGGGGAAGTCGAGCAGGCCGATATCGAGGTCTTTGACCTGCACGCCGATGGCGTCGATTTCGGCGAGCGAATCTTTGACTTTCTGCACTGCTTTCTCGCGCTCCGCTTTGCGGCGGGCAAGATGGACAATGTTAAGGAACGTGCCGCCGTTGAGAAAAACGCGATGGGCGACGGACTGAAATTCAGCATCGACGGACTCGATCAGTTTTTTACTGTCAATACTGGTACGGAGAAGAGATTCGAGGACAGGTAGAAGAGATTGGGCTTCGTCGAGAGTGAAAGTGCGGTCGGCCATACGCTCATT
>Ga0335081_10010757_pt1 | contig 14790 bp, 14 predicted proteins | sample Lox_Sample_35_FD_206713 | JGI IMG/M metagenome (GOLD analysis project Ga0335081, IMG submission 206713) | Soil microbial communities from Loxahatchee National Wildlife Refuge, Florida, United States - Lox_Sample_3.5 | ecosystem: Environmental > Terrestrial > Soil > Wetlands | place: USA... | reverse complement strand
ACCGAGCCTGCCCTGTTCCGGCTGCTCGACGGGGGTGGCGTCGACGTGATGGTGCTCGACGGGGAGGCCCAGCCGGCCGGCGGGATGGGCGTGTGCCGCCAGGCCAAGGACGAGATCTACAACTGCCCGCCGGTGCTGCTGGTCATCGGCCGCGCCGACGACGGCTGGCTCGCCACCTGGTCGCGCGCTGACGCCGTGATCAGCCATCCGATCGACCCGGTCGCGCTGGCCCACGAACTGGCCGCACTGATGCGCGAACGCACCGTAACCAGCTGACCCGCCGCGCTCTTATTTCTTTTGCCTCCCCCCACTCAGGAGCTGCCATGGATGCCCGCACGACGTGGCCCGCGCTGCTCGGCGCGTTGATCCGCGGCGACTCGCTGACCGCGGACGAGAGCGAGTGGGCCATGAACGAGATCATGGAGGGCGCGGCGACGCCCTCCCAGATCGCGGGGTTCGGGGTCGCGCTGCGGATCAAGGGCACCTCGGTGGCCGAGATGACCGGACTGGCCCGGGCCATGCTCGCGCACGCCACGCCGATCCACGTGACCGGCCACCTGACCGACCTGGTGGGCACCGGCGGCGACGGGGCGCGCACGGTCAACGTGTCCACCATGGGCACGATCGTGGCCGCCGCGGCGGGGGCGCGGATGGTCAAGCACGGCAACCGGGCCGCCTCGTCCGCCTGCGGGGCCGCGGACGTGCTGGAAGCGCTCGGCGTGATCATCGACCTGCCGCCCGCCGCGACCGCGGAACTGGCCGACGAGGTGGGGGTGGCGTTCCTGTTCGCGCCGCTGTACCACCCCGCGCTGCGGTACGCGGGCCCCACCCGCAGCGAACTCGGCGTCCCCACCGTGTTCAACTTCCTCGGCCCGGTGGCCAACCCGGCCCGGCCTTCGGCCCAGGCGGTGGGCGTGTTCGACCCGGTGATGGGCGGGGTCATCGCGGGGGTGCTGGCCGGGCGCGGGTGTTCGGCCCTGGTTTTCCACGGCTCTGACGGGCTGGACGAGCTGACCACGACCGGCCCGTCCGAGATGTGGGTGGTACATGACGGCGAGGTGGCCAAGACGGAGTTCTCGCCCGCCGAGCTCGGGCTGGCCCCGGCCACGCTGGCCGACCTGCGCGGCGGCGACGCCACGCAGAACGCGGCGGTGGCCCGGGCCGTCCTGGCCGGCGAGCGCGGCCCGGTGCGGGACATCGTGCTGCTCAACGCGGCCGCCGCGCTGGCCGCGGCCGCGGGCGTGCCGGGCCCGGAGGCGGTCACCTCGGCGCTGGCCGACGGCTACGCCCGCGCCGCCGAGGCCGTGGACTCCGGTGCCGCCCGCGCCCTGCTGGACCGCTGGATACAGGCCAGCCGCCGCCTGGACCCCAGGGACCGCTGACCGGACCCCAAGGACCGCTGACCCGGGGCGCCGCCCGCGCCGCCCTGGTCCGCCCTGGTCCGCCCTGGTCCGTCAGGCCTCGGCGCCCAGGCCCAGGGAGAACGCGGCTTCCAGGTCGTGCCGGGAGTAGGTGCGGAACGCGATGTGCGTCTCGGTGTGCGACACTCCGGCGACCTTGTTCAGCCGGCCGGGGATGACGTCGGCCAGTTCCTCGTGGCTGCGGACCCGGACCATGGCCACCAGGTCGAACTCCCCGGTGACCGAGTACACCTCGCTGACCTCGGGGATCTGGGCGATCATCTCGGCCACCTCGGGAATGCGCTGGATCTCGGCTCGCACCAGAACGATCGCGGTGACCACTTGATGCCTCCCAGGCTGTCTTGGCTGGCGCTTACGTTACTACGTCGGGCCAGGCCCGGAGCTCATCCAGGGTCCGGATGCCGTGGTGCGTCAGCCGCCTGATCAGCCAGCCCAGGACGTCGGCGGTGGCCCGCGCGTCGGCCAGCGCCCGGTGCGACGGCGCCGTGCGGGCCCGGAAGAACCCGGCCAGCGTGCCCAGCTTGCAGTCCGGTACCTCGTCCGGGTCCATCAGCTGCCTGGCCAGCATGACCGTGTCCAGCACGGTGAAACGCGGCCAGGCCAGGCCGCATTCGGCGCACGCGGCCCGCAGGAAGCCGACGTCAAACGGCGCGTTGTGCGCGACCAGCACGCACCCGTCGGCGAAGTCGAGCAGGCCCGGCAGCACCGCCGGGAGCCTCGGGGCCGCGGCCAGCATCCAGTCGCTGATCCCGGTCAGCTCCTCGATGCCCGGCGGCACCGGAACCCCCGGGTTGACCAGCGAGGCGAACTCGCCCTGCCGCCGTCCGCCGCGCACCCTGACCGCCGCGATCTCCGTGATCGCCGCCACCCCCGGCGACCACCCCGTGGTCTCCAGGTCAATCACCGCGAACTCCAGCCCCCCGATCTCCACCTCCGCCGGCTTCACCAAGGCCAGCTTCGGCGGCGCGACCGTCCCCCGGACGAGCGGTACCGCGCTGTACCCGTGTCCGTCCATCGCCTGCGCGATCACGTTCGGCCTCGTCACGCACACCACGGTAGAGCCACCCACCGACATTTCCGCCGCAGCCCCACGCCTACCACCCCACCCGGATAGCAACTCGCGAGGCCAACGGGGCAGGCGCTGCCGGGTGCGGCGGCAGGTCCCGTCCATCCCGCCGCGTCCCCTCCCGGTCCCGGTGCCCCGGGAAATGTCAGAGGGCGCCCTTAACGTGTGTCTGTCCAATTCACCGAATGCAAAGGGGGCGCCCCCGATGAATGATTGCCGACGTGGCATGATGTGCGAGACCCGCTGCCGCGATTGCACTATTGCGGTCACCGAAACACGAAACGTGACGAGTCGTCTCGGGCAGGACGAACTGCGGGCACTTCGCGTTCTCGCCGACGCGGGGCTGGTGCCGCCGCTCACCAGCTCAGCGGCCCGGAGCTGGGTCTTTCCCGACACGAAAGCATCGTGATGATAGCGGGCCGATGGCGTTCCTGCTAGTGAATCGCGGCATCGTAATGGAGCAGTTGGAATTAGGGGAATCGGTTGAATCGCCCAATTGCCTTCACTACGCTTGCCCCGAATGTGCCCTGATCAGTGACCAGCTTCCTGGGCCTGGACGACACGCAATGACGCGTGAGATGACAAGGAGTGTGGTAGGCACGTGGGTACGCGGCCAGCGGGCGGTGCGTCCCGGTTCCGCCGCGGTATCGCGATCGCCACCGGGCTGGTGGCGATCGCAGGACTGGCCGTTTTCGCCTCCCAGGCCGGCGCCTCTCCGCAGCCGACCGTGGCCCAGGTCCAGGCCAAGGTCAATCAGCTCACGTCGCAGTACGACAAGGTCACCGAGCAACTCGACCAGGTCGGCGAGCAGCTTTCCGCCGCCCGGACCAGGCTGTCCCAGATCCGCGCGGACGTGAAACACGCCGACGCCCAGTTCCAGGCGGCACGTACGACCGTGGCCCAGATCGCCGCGGCCGCCTTCGAGGACACCGGCGCGACCTCGATCGCCGGCGTGCTGACCTCGGGCGATCCCTCGGTCGTCCTCCAGCAGGGCTCGCTGCTGATCGAGCTGACCGGCAACCGCAACGCGGAGACAGCGCAGTTGCTCACCGACGCCAGCCAGCTGACCAGCGTCGAGCAGGAACTGCAGCGCACCGAGAACGGGATCGCAGCGCTCAAGACCCAGCTTGCCGACCACAAGAACTCCCTGAGCAAGCTCATCGCCACCGAGCAGGCCACGCTGGACAGCCTGACCGTGCCGGAACAGCAGGTGGTCAAGAGCAACACGATCGGCGCCAACGGCAGCGCCCAGAAGGTCACCTACACCGGGCCCACCTCGACCCAGGCGGACCAGGCCGTCGCGTTCGCCTACGCGCAGCTCGGCTGCCCCTACGTCTACGGCGGCACCGGGCCGTGCCCGCTCGGCTACGACTGCTCGGGGCTGGCCCAGGCCTCCTGGGCCGCCGCGGGCGTGGCCATACCGCGCGACAGCTACGAGCAGTGGGCCGAACTGCCGCACGTCTCGGTCTCCGCGATCGAGCCCGGTGACCTGCTGATCTACAACGGCGAAGGCCACGTCGCCATCTATGTGGGCGGCGGGTACATCATCGACGCGCCGCAAACCGGCATGGACGTGGAGCGGATCCCGATGAGCACGCCCTGGTACGCCGATAACCTCGACGGAGCGGTCCGCCCGTAACCGCGCCGCGCATCCCGCCGGCGACACCAAGCCGCGGACCAGGGCCGCGGGCCGGGGCAAGCCCGCGGGCCGATGCGGAAACGGGCCGTGGTACGGCACTGTTGACCTATGAAGCGGCACGGGGACCGTAGGCGCGTGGCCGCGGTCCTTCTGGGCCCGGCCGTGCTGGCCGCGTACCTGCTGCCCGGGCTGTCCGATCCCGGGGCACGCTGGCCGCTGTGGGATGCCCGGGTGTACTGGTGGGGCGGGCAGCAGGCCGCCCGGGACGCGGCGCTGTACGCCTCGGGAGGGCGGTACAACTTCACCTACCCGCCGTTCGCCGCGTCGTTGTTCCGGCTCGGCGCGGGCGCGCCGGAGGGCTGGCTGGCCGCGGTCATCACCGCGGGGAGCATCGGCGCCCTGATCGCGCTGTGCTGGCAGGCGCTGGGCGCGGCCCGGATCCGGCGGCGGCCGGGAACCGTGTTCGCCGTGGCGGCGCTGGCCCTGCTGACCTGGCCGGTCGACTACACGCTGCACCTGGGCGAGGTCAACCTGATCGTGGCCGCGCTGGTCGGGGCGGACCTGCTGGCCCGGCGGGACGGTGCCTGGTGGCAGGGGATCGCCACCGGGCTGGCCGCCGGGATCAAGCTCACCCCGCTCATCTTCGTGGCCTACCTGCTGCTCACCCGCCGCATCCGGGCCGCCGTGACCGCTGCCGCCACGTTCGCGGCCACGATCGCCGTGGGCCTGGTCCTGCTGCCCGCCCAGTCGCGCGCCTTCTGGCTGAGCGGCGCGTTCGCCAACCCGAGCCGGGTCGGCAACCCGGCCAATCCCTCCAACCAGGCGCTGTCCGGGGCGATAGCCCGGCTCGCCGGAGGCCTGGACGGGGTCCGGGGATGGTGGCTCGCCGCGGCGCTGCTGACCGGGCTGGCCGGTATCGCGGTCGCCGCGTGGGCGCACCGGCGCGGCCACCGGCTGGCCGGGGTGGTGTGCTGCGCCATCACCGGCCTGCTCGTCTCGCCGTTCTCCTGGACCCATCACTGGGTCTGGACCGTCCCGCTGCTGATCGGCCTGGTCGCGACGGCGTGGCGGCGCCGCTCGCCGGTCTACGGCCTGGTCGCGGTGACGGTCGCCGTCGCGTTCTCCGGCCTCGTCCCGCTGCCCTGGCCCGGCCGCCCGCCCAGCCCGGTCCTGCTGCTGGCCGGCGACCTGTACGTACTGTGCGGCCTGGCCGTGCTCGCGGGCACCGCCCTGGTCCTGGCCCGTGAGAGCCTGGTCACCGTGCCGGGCCGCGGGCCGCGAGCCCGCGCCGCGGCCGACCGCGCTGGCCCGCCGGGACGCAGTTGGCCTAGCCTTATCGGGTGGACGATGGCCTGGAGTCCGGAAGTCCGCCTGCCGTCGCGTCCCGAGGGCCGCACGGGCCGCTGAGCCGGGTGCGCCAGATCGCGATGATCCTCGTCTTCGACCTCGGCGGGCCGCTCCTGGCTTACAGCCTGCTGCGCTCGGGCGGGATGAGCACCGTGGCGGCGCTCATCATCAGCGGGATATTCCCCGCCCTGGGCATCGTCATCGGCGCCGTGGTCGACCGGCGGCTGGACATCATCGGGGTCGTCGTCCTGGCCGGCCTGATCGTCGGCACGGTGGCCGGCCTGGTCAGCGACAACGCACGGCTGTATCTGGTCGAGGGAGCGGTGCCCTCGCTGGTCTTCGCGCTGGCCTGCCTGGGCTCGCTGCGCGGCAGGAAGCCGCTGATCTACCGGTTCGCGGTCGAACTGCTTGGCCCAGACACCTCCAAGGGCCGCGAGGTCGCCGATGCCTGGCAGTACCCCGGGTTCCGGCGGGCGTTCCAGGTCGTCACGGCCGCCTGGGGCATCGCCTACCTGATCGAGGTCGCGGCGCGCCTGGTGGTCGTGGAGACCACCTCCACCGGGATCGCGCTGCTGTTCTCCAAGCTGGTGCCCTACGTCTTCGCCTTCGCCCTGTCCCTGTGGACGCTGGGCTACGGCGAGCACGAGAAGAAGAAGGCGGTGCAGCTCGCCGTCACCGCTGATACCGAACGGTGATGGTCCGCGCCTGTACACTCGTCCGGTGCGCCGCACGCTGATCGTCACCAACGACTTCCCGCCCCGCCGGGGTGGCATCCAGTCGTTCGTGCACGGGCTGGCCACCCGGCTGCCGCCGGGCACGGTGGTGGTGTACGCGCCGGCCTGGGACGGCGCGGCCGAGTTCGACGCCCAGCAGCCGTTCCCGGTGATCCGCCATCCGACCTCGCTCATGCTGCCGGTGCCGTCCGTGTCCCGCCGGGCCGCGGCCATCGCCCGCGAACACGGCTGCGGCACGGTCCTGTTCGGCGCGGCCGCGCCGCTCGGCCTGATCGCCCCCGCGCTACGGCGGGCCGGGGTGACCAGGACGGTCGCGCTGACGCACGGCCACGAGGCGGGCTGGGCGGCCTTGCCGGTCGCCCGCGGCCTGCTCCGCCGCATCGGCAACGAGGTCGACGTGGTGACCTACCTGGGTGAATACTTCAGGGTCCGGCTGGCTCGCGTGCTGGCCCCGGCCGCGGCCGAGCGCATGGTACGGCTGGCGCCCGGCGTCGACGTGACGTTCTTCCGCCCCGGAGCGGGCGGCACCGCGGTCAGGAACCGGCTGGGCCTCGGTGACCAGCCGGTGGCGGTCTGCGTGTCCCGGCTGGTCCGGCGCAAGGGCCAGGACACGCTGATCCGGGCCTGGCCGCGGGTGCGGGCCGAGGTGAGCGACGCGGTGCTCCTGCTCGTCGGCGACGGACCCTACGCGAGCCGCCTGCGGCGGCTGGCGGGCCAGCTGGGTGTCAGCGACGCGGTCCGGTTCACCGGGCCGGTCCCGTGGCCCGAACTCCCCAGCTACTACGACGCGGCCAGCGTGTTCGCCATGCCGTGCCGGACCCGGCGGGCCGGACTCGACGTGGAGGGGCTGGGCATCGTCTACCTGGAGGCGTCGGCCACCGGCCTGCCGGTGATCGGCGGTGACTCGGGCGGTGCCCCAGACGCCATCCTCGAGGGCGAATCCGGCTATGTCGTCAGCGACGTGGCCGGCACGGCGGACCGCCTGATCGAACTGCTCGGCGATCCGGCCAAGGCCCGGGCCATGGGGGAGAAGGGCCTGGCCTGGGTGGACCGCGAGTGGCGCTGGGAACTGGCCGCCGCCCGGCTGTCCGCGATCTTGGCCGGCTAAGGCCTCACGAGTACAGCATGTCGATATCGGCGGCGAAGTCCTTGGCCAGCACGCTCCTGCGGATGCCCAGCTTGGCGCTGAGCTGGCCGCTCTCGACCGTGAAGTCCTCGTCGAGGATGCGGAACCGCCGGATGGACTCAGCCCGGGACACCGCCTGGTTGGCGTCGTCCACCGCCGCCTGCACGTCGGCGACCAGGGCCGGGTCGTCGCGCAGCGACGCGACCGTCGCGTCGGCCGGCTTGCCGTGCCTGGCCTTCCACGGCCCGAACGTGTCGGCGTCCAGGGTGATCAGCGCGGCAACGTACGCCCTGCTGTCCCCGACCACCATGGCCTGGCTGACCAGCGCGTGGCTGCGCAGCCGGTCCTCGAGCACCGCGGGCGCGACGTTCTTGCCGCCGGCCGTGACGATGATCTCCTTCTTCCGCCCGGTGATGGTCAGGAATCCCTCGTCGTCAAGCTGCCCGACGTCACCGGTGCGGAACCAGCCGTCCTCGGCGAAGGTCTCCTTGGTCGCCGCCTCGTTCTGCCAGTAGCCAGGGAAGACGATCGCGCCGTGGATCAAGATCTCGCCGTCCTCGGCGATCTTGATCCCGACCCCCGGCACCGGCTGGCCGACCGTGCCGATCTTGTTCCGGTCCGGCCGGTTGACGGTGGCCGCGGCCGTGGTCTCGGTGAGCCCGTACCCCTGCAGTACGGTGACGCCCACGCCGCGGAAGAAGTGGCACAGCCGGTCGGTCAGCGCGGCGCCGCCGGAGACGGCGTAACCGGCCCGGCCGCCGAGCGCGGCCCGCAGCTTGGCGTAGACCAGCCGGTCGAACAGCGCGTGCTGGGCCCGCAGGCCGAACCCGGGACCTCCGGGCGAGTCGAGCGCCTGGCTGTAGGCGATCGCGGTGCGGGCGGCGCGGCCGAAGATGGCCCCCTTCTTCTCGCTGAGCGCCTTCTGCTCGGCGCTGTTGTAGACCTTCTCGAACACCCGCGGCACCGCGAGGATGAACGTGGGCCGGAAGGCGGCCAGCGCGGGAAGTAGCGCGTTCAGGTCCCCGCAGTGCCCGAGGACCAGCCCGGCCTCGATGCAGCCCACCTCGATGACCCGGGCGAAGACGTGCGCGAGCGGCAGGAACAGCAGCGTGCCTGCGTCTTCCGCCCCGGTGAAGGCCACCAGCGGGCCGAGGAACGCGTTGCGCACGGCGGCCAGCAGGTTCTCGTGGGTGAGCTCGCAGCCCTTGGGCCGCCCGGTCGTGCCCGAGGTGTAGATGATGGTGGCCAGGTCGGATGCCTTGGCCGCGCCGGCCCGGGCGGCGATGACCTGGTCCTCGACCGCGGCGCCGGCCTCGGTCAGCGAGTCCAGTGACGCCGTGGCTCCGGCCGCGCCCGGCTCGATCCGCCAGATGTGCTCGAGGGCGGGAATCCGGTCCCGGAATCCGTCGATGACCTGCTCGAAGGCGGCCGTCTCGACGAAGCAGGCCCGCGCGCCGGAGTTGCTGAGGATCCATTCGGCCTGCTCGGCCGAGGACGTCTCGTAGACCGGCACCACGATGGCGCCCGCGGTCCAGATCGCGTAGTCGATCAGCGTCCACTCATACCGGGTGTGCGACATCAGCGCGACCCGGTCCCCGGCCTCGATGCCGGCCGCGACCAGACCCTTGGCCAGCGCGGTGACCTCGTCCTTGAACTGGCTGGCGGTCACGTCCGTCCACTCCCCGGCCAGGCCGGCCGGTCCGGGTCGGCGCAGCATCACCGCCTGCGGCTGCTCGGCCGCCCGGCGGAAGATGGCCTTGGCGAGGTTCGCGGCGGCGGGGATTTCTGCCAGGGTCGGCATGCCGTACTCCCGCATGGCACCTCCATCCAGGTCGATATTCGGTATAACGCCCACGGCCAAGCTTAAGCCGCTGGCCGGCCGTTTCCGGCGGACCAGCACGCGGGCCATCTGGCATCCGGCGGGCCTTACCGTGGTGGCATGCGAGTTCACGTGGTGAGCGACGTGCACGGGCGGGCGGATGCGCTGGCCGGCGCGGGGCACGGGGCCGACGCGCTGATCTGCCTGGGCGACCTGCTGCTGTTCCTCGACTACGCGGACTACGGGCAGGGCATCTTCGCCGACCTGTTCGGGGCCGAGGCGACCCGGGTCTACGTCGAACTGCGCACCGCCGGGCGGTTCGACGAGGCCAGGGAGATGTCGGCCCAGCTGCTGGCGCAGAAAACCGAAAGCCGGGCCGTCCTGTTCGAGGCGGCCATAAACAGGCAGTACGCCGAGCTGTTCGGCGCCCTCCCGGAGCCCGCTTACCTGACCTACGGCAACGTGGACGTCCCCGGGATGTGGGAAAGGCACGCCAAACCCGGGCACCAGATCCTGGACGGCGGCACGGTCGACCTGGACGGATGGAGGTTCGGTTTCGTCGGCGGCGGGCTGAAGTCGGCCTACCGGACGCCCAACGAGATGACCGAGGAGGAGTTCCGGGCCAAGCTCGAGGCGGTCGGCGAGGTCGACGTGCTGTGCACGCACATCCCGCCCGCCGTTCCCGAACTCCTGTACGACACCGTGGCCCGCCGCCTGGAGAAGGGCAGCATGGCCCTGCTGGAGACGATTAAGGGCATCCGGCCGAGGTACTCGATCTTCGGGCACGTGCATCAGCCGCTGGCCCGCCGGACCAGGATCGGCGTCACCGAATGCCTGAACGTGGGACACTTCCGCGCCACTGGCGCCCCCTTTGTCCTGCAGTGGTAGCGGTACGATCGTGGGTAGGAGGCATTAGGTGTCGGAATCCCGGGATGATGGCCAGCCTGACGGCAGCGGCCAGCCCAGAAGCAGTGACCGGCCGGGTAACGGCGGTCAGTCGAAAAACAACGGCCAGTCAGGTGGCGGCAGCCCGCCCAGGTCGAACCGGGGCAACGACCCCTTCGCCGATTTCCAGCGCTGGCTGATGCGCGCGGGCGCGCGCAGCATGGCTAACCAGGTCGCCGACCAGGTCCGCAGGACGATCGGCCAGGAGCGGCGCGACCGCGGTGACGTGTGGGACACGGCCACCAACGAGCCGCCGCCCGAGGAATCGCCGGAGTGCCAGTGGTGCCCGATCTGCCAGGCGGCCCGCGCGGCGCGCATGGGTAGTTCCGGCGGCCTGATGTCCAGCCTCGCCGACGCCGGCGGAGCCCTGGCGTCGATGGCCCAGGACGCGTTCTCCGCTTTCGAGCAGATCATGAAAATCCAAGATCAAAATCGATCTACCGAACGGACCGGCGCTCAACGTCCCGCTCAGCCTCCACGCCCCCCCGAGACTACCGAGCCGACACCTTGACCCTTGCCATCGGCGTCGACGTCGGTGGTACCAAGGTTGCGGCCGGGGTGGTCGACGAGCACGGCCGGCTCATCGCGAAGCTGAAGAGGTCCACGCCCGCCGCCAGCCCGTCGCTGACCGAGCAGGCGATCGCCGACGTGGTGACCGAACTGCTCGGCTGCCACCGGGTCACCGCCATCGGCCTCGGCGCCGCCGGGTTCGTCGACGGGGCCCGCGCCACCATGCTGTTCGCGCCCAACCTGGCCTGGCGCGACGAGCCGCTCAAGCAGCGAGTGGAGGAGCGTCTCGGCCGCGCGGTCGTGGTGGAGAACGACGCGAACGCCTCGGCCTGGGCCGAGGCGCGGTTCGGTGCCGCCCGCGGCTACCGCGACGTGATGCTGGTGGCGGTCGGGACCGGGATCGGGGCCGCCATCATCATCGGCGGCGAACTGTACCGCGGCCGATGGGGTATCGCCGGCGAGCCCGGGCACGTCCGGGTGGTCCCTGACGGGCGGCTGTGCGGGTGCGGGAACCGGGGCTGCTGGGAGCAGTACGCCAGCGGCAACGCCCTGGTCGCCGAGGCCCGCGAGTTCGCCAGGCGCACGCCGAAGGGCGCCATGAGGCTGCTCCAGCTGGGCGGGGGAGTGCCCGAGGGCATCTCCGGCCCGGAGATCACCCAGGCCGCGACCGAGGGCGATCCGGCCGCGCTGCGCTGCTTCCAGACCGTGGGCGGCTGGCTCGGCCAGGGCCTGGCCGACCTGGCCGCGGTCCTGGATCCGGCCTGCTTCGTGATCGGTGGCGGCGTGTCCGAGGCGGGTGAGCTGCTGCTCGATCCGGCCCGTACGGCCTTCGAGCGGGCCCTGACGGGCCGGGGTCACCGGCCGTTCGCGGAGATCAGGGTCGCGCAGCTGGGCGAGGACGCGGGCATCGTCGGCGCCGCCGACCTGGCCCGGGCAGCCAGCAACGTCGCTCTGTCCGCTCCGTCTTCCCCGCTCGCCTCCAGGCGCCCTTTGAGGCGCTTCCTTCCCTCGTCGCTCCTTCGTCGCCCCTGGGGTGGGCCCGTGGGGAAGAACGGAGTCCAGGCAGCGCCGGCGCCCTCCAGCTCGCGGGGCCGCTAGACCACCGCGCCGTTGTCGCCGTCGTCCGGGCCGCCGGGGCCGGGGTCGTGCATGCGCAGCACGAGGATGGCGAAACCGGCCACGAAGGCGGCGACCGCGCAGAACGCAGCCAGTCCCGACACCGACCAGCCTGCCGCCGTGGCCACCATCAGGTAGCCCGGCCCGCCGAACAGCCCCACCCAGGCGCCCTTGGCCAGCGGGTCCAGCTTGGGCAGCGGCGGCGGGGCCGGCGGGATGAAGTGCTCCTCGTCGTCGGCCGGCGTCTCGGCGGGCGGGACGCCGCGCGCCACCGGCCCGCGGATCCGCCGCGGCACCTGGATCACCTCGGGATCGGATGCCCCGTCAGCGTCCAGCCTTCCGTGCCGGCCGGCCGCCCCGCCGTTCATCGCACCCGGCTCATCGCGGAACCCGTCGAGTCCGTGTTTCCCGTTCGGCCCGCCCGGGCCACGGTCTACGCCGGCCGCATGCCGTCCGGGTTCCCCCTCAGCGGCGTGCCGTCCGTGCTCCCCGTCGGCCGCGTGCCGTCCGGGTTCCCCGTCCCCGGCGTCAGTCTGCGGCCCCCGGTGTTTCCCGTCGGCCCCGCGCGCTTCATCAGCCCCGCCGGTGCCATCGGCTTCGCGGCCCGGCTCGGGCGGCATGTCTTCGCGGGCCGGCCACGGAACGGGCTGCTGCCCGGTCAGCGGCGCATCGAACCTGGCCACAAGGTCACGCCATGCCGCGTCCTCGTCGCGCTCTCTGCTCTCGGTGTTATCCCAGTCCGGCACGTCCCCACCGCTGCGTATCGAAGCTTGCCTCCACGATAGCCGCCTCCGGCCCGGTGCCGGGAGGATAAATCGCGGCATGGGACCACCTATCCGGGCGGCTAGCCGGCGTGATCCTGCACGAACTTCACGCTGCCCTCGAAGATTGCCTCCGCGTCGTTGTCGAGGGTCGCGACATGATAGCTGTCGGCGCACTCGCGCACCGTGACCTGGTCCTTAGGCAAGCCCGCGAGCAGCACCTTCATGCTGGCCGGGCCGACGACATGATCGACCGTGCTGCGATAGACCAGCACCGGCTGCGTGATGTCACCTAGCTGGCGGGTGGTGGCTCCCCACAGTTGCGGCAGCGTGGCCGCCGCGCGGATCGGCACCCGGTCGTAGCCGATCTCGTGCCCGCCCGGCTTCTTGATGTCACTCGCGATGCCGGGCACCGACGGCAGCACGTGCTTGAGCACCGGAGCGAGCAGGAAGAGCTTGGTGTCCGGGGCCAGCGACGGGTTGACCACGACCAGGCCGCGTACCGCCCTGCCGTGGACCTCGGCCAGGCGCAGCGCGAGGCAGCCGCCCATCGACAGCCCGAAGACGAAGGTCTGCTCGCACCGGCCCGCCAGTTCGCCGAACGCCCGGTCCACCTCGCCGTACCAGTCCTGCCAGCCGGTCCGGGCCAGATCCTGCCAGGTCGTGCCGTGCCCGGGCAGCCGGGGCAGGCTGACCGTGAAACCGTGGGCGGCCAGGTAGTCCGCCCACGGCCGCAGCGTCTGCGGGCTGCCCGTGAAACCGTGACACAGCAGCACGCCCACCGGACCGCCCCTGTGCTCGAACGGCTCCGTACCAGGAAGCGATGAAGACATGCAGGAATCGTCGCACGCCACTGGGTGCCGGCGCATCCGGGGCGGTGACCGTAGCCGCCGGACGTGGGACGATGAAGGGGTGTTCTACTGGGTGACGAAGTACACGCTGGGGCTGACGCTGAAGGTCGTCTTCCGGCCCCGGGCCTGGGGGGTCAAGAACGTGCCTCGCCGGGGGCCGGTCATCCTGGCCAGCAATCACCTGTCGTTCTCCGACCACTTCTTCGGGCCCTTGCCGGTGCCGCGCAAGGTGATCTTCCTGGCCAAATCGGAGTACTTCACCGGGCGCGGGCTGAAGGGCCTGATCAGCAAGGCGTTCTTCGCCGGGGTCGGCCAGATCCCGATCGACCGGGCCGGGGGAGCAGCGGGGGAGCAGGCGCTGCGGACCGGTCTGCAGGTGCTGGCGGCCGGGCGCGTGCTCGGCATCTACCCGGAGGGCACCCGCAGCCCGGACGGCCGTCTGTACCGGGGCAAGACCGGCGTGGCCCGGCTCGCCATCGAATCCGGCGCCCCGGTCGTCCCGTGCGCCATGATCGACACGTTCGAGTTCCAGCCGCCCGGCACGATCTGGCCGAACTTCCGGGTCCGGCCCGGCGTCAAGTTCGGCGAGCCGCTCAACTTCTCGCACTACCGCGGCCAGGCCGACGCCATGCTGCTGCGCACGGTCACCGACGAGATCATGCAGGCGATCGCCAAGCTCTCCGGTCAGGAGTACGTGGACATCGACGCCCGCCGGGCCAAGGCCGAGATGGCCGCCGCGGCCCGCGGTCAGCGGGACCAGGAAGCAAACCAGGACGAGGCCGGCTGGCAGGACGGTAACGAGACCGCCTGACCGCTCGCCGGGCCGAGTTTTACCTCGGCTGATGCCACATGCATCCGCACGGGGCTTTCTCGCCTACTAAGGTTGATGCCATGCGAGTGGGAGTCCTAACCGGCGGCGGCGACTGCCCCGGCTTGAACGCAGTTATCCGTGCCGTGGTCCGCAAGGGCGTGCAGGAATACGGCCTTGAATTCGTCGGGTTCCGCGACGGGTGGCGCGGGCCGCTCGAGGGCGACACCGTGCCCCTGGACGTCCAGGCGGTGCGCGGCATCCTGCCGCGCGGCGGCACGATCCTGGGCTCGTCCCGGACCAACCCGCTGAAGAGCACGGGCAGCGGCGGCCGCAACGGTATCGAGCGGATCAAGGACAACCTGGCTGGCCTCGGCGTCGACGCGCTGATCGCCATCGGCGGCGAGGACACCCTCGGCGTGGCGACCAGGCTTGGCGAGCAGGGCGTTCCCGTGGTCGGGGTGCCCAAGACGATCGACAACGATCTCAGCGCCACCGACTACACCTTCGGCTTCGACACAGCCGTGAACATCGCCATGGAGGCGATCGACCGGCTGCACACCACGGCGGAAAGCCATCACCGGGCTCTCATCGTCGAGGTGATGGGCCGGCACGCCGGCTGGATCGCCCTGCACGCGGGTCTCGCC
>Ga0335081_10010755_pt1 | contig 14790 bp, 8 predicted proteins | sample Lox_Sample_35_FD_206713 | JGI IMG/M metagenome (GOLD analysis project Ga0335081, IMG submission 206713) | Soil microbial communities from Loxahatchee National Wildlife Refuge, Florida, United States - Lox_Sample_3.5 | ecosystem: Environmental > Terrestrial > Soil > Wetlands | place: USA: Florida... | reverse complement strand
GCTATTGTGGAGAGCATGAGGGTCATCATCAGGCGCTGGCGCCTCAGGGCCCATGAGAGGCTCCTCTGATAACCGCTGTGCATCATGTCGAACAAACGTGCGCTCAGATTAAACAGCCTGCCGTGGGTGCGGGGTCCCTCCTGTTTCAATAGGTAGGCGCACATCATGGGGGTAGCTGTCAGCGAAACGACAAGGGAGACCATGATCGCCGCAGACAGTGTCACTGCGAACTCGCGGAACAGCCTGCCGAGCATACCTCCCATAAGGAGGATGGGGATGAAGACCGCAACGAGGGAGACGCTGATGGAAAGCACCGTGAAACCGATCTCCCGTGCTCCAATGAGGGCGGCCTTGTAGGAGGGGACGCCTTGTTCCAAGTGACGGGTGATGTTCTCAAGAACCACGATGGCATCATCGACGACAAACCCTGTCGCGATTGTTAGTGCCATGAGTGACAGGTTGTCGAGGCTGTAACCGCACAGGTACATGACCCCGAAGGTGGTAATGAGCGATATGGGCACCGCAATGCTCGGGATGAGGGCGCTCCGCACATGCCTCAGAAACGCAAACACAACGAGAATAACAAGTATGCCGGAGATCACCAAAGTGCGCTCGACATCCTTTAACGAGGCGCGGATTGTCGTCGTCCGGTCGAGAACGACGGAGAGGTTGATCGCGCCGGGGATGGCGGCTTCCAACTGCGGCAGTATCTCCACGACACGATCCACGGACTCGATGATATTCGCCCCTGGCTGACGGAACACGATCACCATCACGGCGGGCTTACCGTTCACCAGTCCAGCATTGCGCATATCCTCGACCGAGTCCTGGACGTCGGCAACATCGGAAAGCTTCACCGCAGCCCCAGACTGGTAGGCAACAATAATCGGGCGATACAGCTCCGCCTTGTGCATCTGATCGTTAGTTTTTATCTCCCATGTCTTTTCACCGTTCGCGAGCTGTCCCTTGGGGCGGTTCACATTGGTCGTGGCAAGGACGGACTGCACGTCACTAAGACCGATCCCGTACTTGCTCAGCGCGAGGGGGTTTAGTTCCACGCGAACCGCAGGCAATGAGGCGCCGCCGACGATCACCTGGCCCACACCTTCGACCTGGGAAAGTTTTTGCGCGAGGATGGTCGATGCTGCGTCATACATCTGCTCTTTTTTGACTGTATCGGAGGTAAGAGCCAGAATGAGGATAGGCGCCTCCGCCGGGTTTACCTTGCGGTAGTTCGGGAGCGAAGGAAGCGCTGCGGGGAGGTAGCTCTGCGAAGCATTGATCGCAGCCTGGACGTCACGAGCCGCTCCATCGATGTTGCGGCTGAGGTCGAACTGCAGGACTATTGACGTGGAGCCAAGGTAGCTTGTGGAAGTCATCTCCGTCACGCCCGCAATGTGGGCAAACTGCCGCTCCAAGGGCGCAGCGACGGAGGTCGCCATCGTCTCCGGACTCGCACCCGGAAGGGTTGCTGATACCGAGATCGTCGGATAGTCTACCTGCGGGAGCGGAGATAATGGAAGCAGACGAACGGCGATCAGCCCCGCGAGAACCATCCCTATGGTGAGGAGGGTTGTCGCCACGGGTCTCCGGATGAAGGGGGCTGAGATATTTCCACCGATCATGTTTCGATGTCCTCGTTATTCGCTTCAATAGTGCGTGGTCCGCTGAAGCGCAGCGCCAACCTGTCGAACCAGAGGTATATGACAGGCGTCGTGTACAGGGTGAGCACCTGGCTGAATACCAGACCGCCGATGATGGAGATGCCCATGGGACGGCGAAGCTCTGAGCCCACGCCTGTGCTTATGGCAAGCGGCAAGGCCGCCAGGAGCGCCGACATGGTGGTCATCATGATGGGCCGGAACCTGAGGAGACAGGCCTGATAGATGGCATCGACAGGGTTCTTCCCCTCCTTGCGCTCTGCGTCGAGAGCAAAGTCCACCATCATGATGCCGTTCTTCTTGACAATGCCGATCAAGAGGATGACGCCGATCAGTGCGATGACGCTGAACTCCGTCCGGCATATTATTAAAGCAAGTAGGGCTCCGACGCCCGCTGAAGGCAGTGTGGACAGAATCGTGACCGGATGGATATAGCTCTCATAGAGCACGCCGAGGACGATGTAAACCGTTACCAGCGCCGCGAGTATCAGGAGAGGCTCGTTGGCAAGGGATGACCGGAAGGCCTGGGCTGTGCCCTGGAAGCTCCCCCGGATGCTCGCCGGCATGCCGAGCTTCTTCGTTGTCTTATCGATTGCATCCACAGCATCGCCCAAGGACGCGTCCGGCGCGAGATTGAAGGAAAGGGTCGTCGCCGGGAACTGCCCTATATGGCTGATGATGAGCGGTCCCATGGTTTCCTTATACTGGGTGAACGCGCCAAGAGGCACCTGCCCGCCGCCAGTGCTCCGCACATAGAGTGTGCCCAGTTTATCCGGGTGTGTCTTGAATTCGGGTTTGACCTCGAGGATAACACGATACTGGTTCAACTGCGTGAACATCGTCGATACGAGCCTCTGGCCGTACGCGTCGTAGAGCGCGTCATCGATGAGCTGCGGCGTGATCCCGAGACGCGATGCCGTACTTCTGTCGATCTGGATGGAGGCCTGAAGGCCGTAGTTCTGCTCATCGCTGCTCACGTCGCGGAGTTCCGGAAGCTCCTGGAGGGCTTCCACAAGCTTCGGCGACAACACGCCTAACTCTTCGGGGTTCGGGTCTTCCAGGCTGTACTGGTACTGCGTGCGGCTCACGTGGCTCTCAACGGTGAGGTCCTGGACAGGCTGCATGTAGAGGCTGATCCCTTTGAGGTTCGCAAGTTCGGTCTGCAGACGGCGAATAATCTCGCTCGCACTTGCCTTACGCTGTGCGAGGGGTTTCAGGTTGATGAGGACGCGACCGCTGTTCAGGGTCGTATTGGTTCCGTCCACACCAATAAACGAGGAGAGGCTATCCACAGCGGGGTCGCGGAGGATCGCAGCGGCCAAGGCCTGCTGGCTTTCCGCCATCGCCGTAAACGAAGTCCACTGCGGCCCTTCTGAGATGCCGAGGATGAGACCCGTATCCTGCACGGGGAAGAAGCCCTTCGGGATGACTATGTATAAGAGGATGGTAAAGATGAGCGTCGCCACCGCCACGATGAGCGTCGCCGTCTGGCGCTTGAGCACCCATTGCAGAGACCTGCCGTAGGCCGCGATAACGCGATCGAAGATATGCTGGGACATTCTGTAGAGTTTCTTCTGCTGATCCTCCGGTCTGTGCTTCAGCAGTTTCGCGCACATCATGGGTGTAAGCGTCAGGGAAACGATTGCGGATATGAGGATCGTGACACCGAGGGTGACGGCGAACTCGCGGAAGAGCCTGCCTACGACATCACTCATGAAGAGGAGCGGTATGAGGACGGCGACGAGCGATATGGTCAGAGACACGATGGTGAAGGCGATCTGCTCCGATCCCTTGAGGGCGGCCTCGAGAGGCGAGTCGCCATGCTCTATGTAGCGGGCGATGTTCTCTATCATGACGATGGCGTCATCGACGACGAAGCCCGTCGCGATCGTGAGGGCCATAAGGGTAAGGTTGTTCAAGCTGAACCCGAGGAGATACATGATCCCGAAGGTGCCAACCAAAGAGAGTGGGACGGCGACACTCGGGATGAACGTTGCCGACAGAGTGCGCAAAAACAGGAAGATGACCATGACAACGAGGGCAATGGCAAGCATAAGCTCAAACTGCACGTCTGCCACAGACGCGCGGATCGTTGTCGTCCGGTCCGTCAGTATGGAGAGGTGAATGGAAGAAGGGAGCGAGCTCTGCAATTGCGGGAGCAGCCTCTTCACACGGTCGACAACCTCGATTACATTTGATCCCGGCTGGCGCTGAATGTTCACGATCACTGCGGGCGTTTCGTTCATCCACGCCGCAAGCTTTACGTTCTCCGCATCGTCGATGGCGTCAGCTACATCGGAAAGCAATACGGGGGCGCTGTTGCGGTAGGCGACTACGAGAGGCCTGTACTCCTTGCTCGAAAGCAACTGGTCATTGGCCCCTATTATGGAAGACTGGCGCAGCCCGTCGAAGCTGCCCTTCGCCTGATTTACGTTGGCTGCAGCGATGGCAGCGCGCAGATCATCGAGGGTTAGGCCGTAGGCAGCAAGAGCCGTTGGGTTTGCCTGAATCCTGACAGCCGGCCTCTGCCCGCCGCTGATGCTGACGAGACCGACACCGGAAAGCTGCGATATCTTCTGGGCAAGACGCGTATCCGCGAGGTCCTCGACCTGCGGGAGCGGCATCGTATCCGAAGTGAGGGCCAGGGTAAGTACAGGTGCATCGGCGGGATTGACCTTGCTGTAAACAGGCGGGTTCGGGAGATCCCGCGGGAGAAAGGTGGCTGCCGCATTTATCGCCGCCTGGACCTGCTGTTCCGCAACGTCTAGACTGATATCAAGAGTGAATTGAAGTACGATCACCGAACTTCCGCCGGAGCTCGTCGATGTCATCTGCCGAAGGCCCGGCATCTGCCCGAATTGGCGCTCGAGAGGGGCAGTTATAGAAGAAGCTGCAACGTCGGGACTCGCGCCGGGATAAAAGGTCAGTACCTGAATGGTCGGATAATCGACCTGCGGCAAGGCGGAGACGGCCAACTGGTCGTATGCAACAAAGCCCGCAAGAAGGATAGCAACCATCAAGAGAGTGGTCGCGATGGGCCTCAGGATGAAGATGCGGGATGGATTCATTACTTGCCTTTGCCGGAGGTGTTGGTGCCCTGACCCTGCAGTTCAACCGTGTTTCCCTCCCGCAGCCTGTCTGCCCCTTCAACCACAACGATTTCACCGGGCTGGAGGCCTTCGTCGATTGAGACGTTGTCGCCCTCGGTGGGCCCGGCCTTGACCGGCCGCACTTGTGCCGTCAGTTCCGGAGTCACCACGTAAACGAAGGTGCCGCGAGTGCTCTGCTGCAGGGCAGCCGTGGGCACAATGGTAGTATCTTTCCTGACACCGATGAGGAGACGTGCATTGACAAATTGGTTCGGGAAGAGCTCATTGTTCTTATTCGGAAAGAGCGCCTTCATCCGGACGGTGCCGGTAGTCGGATCTATCTGATTGTCAACGGTAAGCAGGAATCCCTCGGCGACCTTCTTTGTCTGCTCGCGGTTGAGGGCGATGACCTGCATGCTTTGCTTCGCTTTAAGCTTCGCCAGCACGGGAGGAAGGCTGTCTTCAGGGATTGTGAAGATTACTGTGATGGGCTGCAGTTGCGTTATGACGGCAAGGCCGTTTGTGTCCGTGGCATGAATGATGTTGCCTTGGTCAACGAGACGGAGGCCGATCCTGCCGCTGACGGGCGCGGTGATGCGTGAGTAGATAATCTGGAGCCTCGCAGTGTCGATCTGCCCCTGGTCGACCTCGACGGTACCTTCGAGCTGCTGCACCAAAGACTTTTGGGTATCATACTGCTGCTTGGCGATGGAATCTTCTGCCACGAGATCGTGATACCGCTTCAGGTCCAGCTTCGCATTCGCGAGGAGCGCTTGATCGCGCGCAATCTGCCCCTGGGCCTGGATAAGCTGTGCCTCAAACGGGCGCTTGTCGATCTCCGCGAGAAGAGCGCCTTTGTCCACGACCTGTCCTTCCTTGAATAAGACAGTCATCAACTCTCCGTCAACACGGCTCTTAACAGTAACTGTGTTGAGAGGCGTTACGGAGCCGAGGCCGGTAAGATAGATATTTATATCACCCTTTACTGCGGTTGCTGTGACAACGGGCAAGGCTCTCACAGTCGGGCCTGCACCTCTCTTGTTCGCGATAGACGGTGCCCTTCCCGAATATAAAAAGTAGGCATAAATACCGCCGATAACGACAATCAAGATGCCCAAAAGCCAGAGCCATCTGCGTCCGGAGAATACCTGGATAATTTTCTTGAATCGTGCGGCTTTTTTCTGTTCCGTTTTCGCTTCGGTTTTAGTAATTTCCGTTTCATTCATCGGTCGATAACCCCCAAACCCGCCGGTCGTCGTTACAAAGCAAAAAATTAATCGCATTTTAAATAACACCTTGAAGATAAAATTATCAAGGAAAATTGTAAGTTGCGTGAGCGAGTGCAGGACCTCAGTCCTGCTTATATTTTCGTCATTCCCGCGAAAGTGGGAATCCAGGATTCAAAAAACTGGAGTCCCGCTTTCACGGGAGTGACATAGTAGATTTTGAAAAGTACATATTCATGCAACGCATTCTTTCCCCTTCATTAAAGCCATCATTCCTTACTTTCCCTTTCTTAAAAAATATCCAAGCATCCGCTTCCGCGAGAGTGACATGGTAGTGGTTTAAAAGGGGGCACGGGGGGGCGTGTGAAAGCTCAAGACAAAATCCACCGTGCCCCCTTTAGAGAAAAGGAGGTAATGTGTGAGTAGAGCAAGAAACATACCCGCTATGACTGTAATCACCAAGTATCAAGAATAATAAGATATATCCCGATTGGCCAATAATAGTTTTGGGCTACATTGGCTAAAAATTATCCGCCGCACGGTATCCACCGACTAAAAAGTATCCACGGGCTTCACTCAGCTGAAAAACGAGTTCTGTCCCTTGAGAAATCAGCATTTTATCCCCGGTCGATTAGTGCTTGCATAAACATGACGTATAATTTAAATAACTCAAGCATATTCAAATGAGGGGAATCTATGAAATCACGCCTGGAGAGCATTCTGCTTGCATCAATCATGGCAATCGTGTGCCTGAATCTTATGACGCCCGTATCCGTACAGGCTGCAGAAACGATCAAGCTGGGAGTGGCCGTACCGCTCAGTGGTGATATCGCTTCGTACGGTATCCCCAGCGCAAGGGCAGCGGAACTCGTGGCAAAAGACATCAACAGTAAAGGAGGCATTCTCGGCAGAAAGGTGGAGGTACTTGCCGAGGATGATGTCTGCAAACCGGAAGTAGCGACCAACGCCGCAACGAAGCTTGTCACCAAAGGCGCAATCGTAGTTGTCGGACATATCTGCAGCGGCGCCACCAAAGCGGCCCTCGGCATCTACAAAGAAGGGCATGTAATCGCCATGTCACCCTCGGCTACAAATACTGAGCTGACGTTAAGCGGCAAGTATCCCAATTTTTATCGGACCATTGGTTACGACAAAAACCAGGCAAAGCTCGCCGTGGATTTTGCCCTGAAGAATCTCAACCTCAATAAGATAGCGATCCTCCATGACAAGGGAGACTACGGCAAGGGATTCGCGGAAGAGACCAAGAAAAATATCGAGGAGTCGAAGAAGGCAACCGTCGTCCTCTTTGAGGGAATCACGCAGGGCGCCGTCGACTACTCCGCAGTAGTGCAGAAGATCAAGCAGTCCAGAGCAGACGCAGTCATATACGGCGGCTATCACCCGGAGGCCGCTTCCATAGTGACACAGATGCGGAAGAAGGGATTAAAAACCCTCCTCATCTCCGACGATGGGGTCAAGGATAATACTTTTATTAAAGTTGCCGGGAAATATGCCGAGGGGGTTTATGCGACGAGCCACAAAGATACATCGAAGAATCCTCTGGCCATCGCCGCCATAGAGGCGCACAAGAAGACATACGGCTCCGAGCCGGGTGCGTTCTACCTCAATGGCTATGCGGCTGCGGAGGCGTTGCTCTATGCCATCAAGAATGCGGGCTCCACGGATTACGAGAAGATAAGAAAAGCCCTCCGCACGTATTATGTCGATACTCCTCTCGGAAAGATAAAGTTTGACAGCAAGGGAGATGCGATCGGTGTGGGCTTCTCCGTATATCAGGTAAGGAACGGCGTGTACGTGGAAGTGAAATAGCCGGCACACTCCCGGCCTGCACTACGTTCCTTTGAAGATACGCTGCATTCTTCTCTAATGTAGTGCAGGTCTTTAGTCCTGCCTGCATAACTGCCCCCTTTTCCAACGGGGTGTTCACATAGTATGAATTATTTTCTAGAACTCTTTGTCGGCGGCCTGACACGCGGCAGCATCTATGCCCTCATTGCCTTAGGCTACACGATGGTCTACGGCATCATTGAGCTGATAAACTTTGCCCACGGCGAGATCTACATGATCGGCGCCTTTACTGCCTTGATTGTCGCGAGCGTCCTCGCCATCTCCGGGATGAGCGGCCTCTCCGTCCTCATACTCGCATCAGTGGTCGCCGTTATCTATTCCGCCGCCTACGGGTTCACCGTGGAAAAGATCGCCTACAAGCCTCTCCGCGAGGCCTCCCGCCTGTCGCCTCTGATCAGCGCCATCGGCATGTCCATCTTCCTCCAGAATTACGTCCTCATCGCACAGACGTCGGAATATCTCCCCTTTCCCAACCTCCTGCCCGATCTGCCATTCCTGGAGTCCTATACCGGTCTCATCGGCTCAACGGAGTTCATCATCATCGCAACTACGGCAGTGATCATGGTTATGCTGACCGTGCTCATCAAATTCACAAAAATGGGGAAAGCCATGCGGGCCACGGCGCAGGACAGGAACATGGCCAAGTTGGTAGGCGTCAATGTGAATCGCGTAATCTCTAACACCTTCATCATAGGTTCGGCGTTGGCCGCCGTCGGTGGCATATTGATCGCCTCCCACATAGGACGAATTAATTTTTATATCGGCTTCCTCGCCGGGATCAAGGCCTTTACGGCGGCGGTCCTCGGAGGAATCGGGAGCATACCAGGGGCGGTTCTGGGGGCACTGGTTCTTGGTTGTACGGAGAGCTTCGCGACCGGTTACATATCGAGCGATTACGAAGACGTCTTTGCCTTCGTCCTTCTCATCATCATCCTGATAGTCAAGCCCTCCGGGCTTTTGGGCCATAAGACAGCACAGAAGGTGTGAGCTTTTTTGAACACAGCAAAATACATAGAAGGTGTGAAACAAGCCGTCGTTGTCTCATTATGGTTTATGTTCCTCACCTTCCCCATCATGGTAATCAGGGTTGACACCATCGAGAAGACCATCCAATGGCGCTTGATGAACATGGTTTACGTGGGACTCGGCAGCTTTGTCCTGTCGTTCGTCTGGCATTATCTGTTGGCAAAAGGCGTGTCCAATAGGAAGGTACGCGCCGATGATGAAAAAGGACGGATGTCTTTCGTGCAGCGCGTCGCAAGCGAGAAAAGACTGTCTGTCCACGCCATCGCTATCGTGGCGGTTGTGGCCGTAGCCTTTCCCTTTATCTCGTCCACATACCAGACAAATATAATGACCACGGCACTCATGTATGTCGTGCTTGGTCTCGGCCTTAATATAGTTGTCGGTCAGGCGGGCCTGCTGAATCTGGGCTACGTGGCTTTCTATGCGGCGGGCGCATATACCTATGCCCTCCTGTATTACCACTTCGGCGTCGGTTTCTGGCTGGCCCTCCCCCTGGGGGCGCTGGCAGCGACAATCCTCGGCATTCTTCTCGCCCTCCCGGTGCTGCGGCTGCAGGGCGATTATCTCGCTATCGTAACTCTCGGGTTCGGCGAGATCACAAGAATTGTCCTTGAAAACTGGAACGAGTTTTCCTTCGGCCCGAGCGGCATCTCGGGAATCCCGCGGCCCGGCCTTTTCGGCATGGAGCTCGGCATGCAAGAAGCGCAGATATATCTCTATTTTCTGATGATCGGTCTCTGCATCGTCACAATCTTTGTGGTGAATCGCCTGCAGGATTCGCGGATAGGAAGGGCACTCCTCGCCCTACGGGAAGACGAGATAGCCTGCGAGGCCATGGGCATCGACAAGACTAGGGTGAAGCTGACCGCGTTCGCCTTGGGCTCCACCTGGGCTGGTCTTGTAGGCGTCATCTTCGCGGCCAAGACGACTTTCGTCAATCCCGCGAGCTTCACCTTTCTTGAATCGGCCATGATTCTCTCAATCGTCGTCCTCGGAGGCACGGGATCCATCATAGGCATCGTTATCGGCGCCCTCGTTTTGATACTGCTTCCGGAATACCTCCGCGCCTTCAGCGATTACAGGATGCTTCTGTTCGGCATCATCATGGTGATCATGATGGTCTTCCGTCCCCAGGGGATCGTGACGGGCGTCCGCAAGACGTACGAATTTCACACGGAGGATGACAAAATAAAGAGATTATGAGCGCCATCCTTGAAACAAGAAACCTCAGCATGAATTTCGGCGGACTGAAAGCGCTGGACCGCCTGAACATTGACATCCCCCCGGGACAGATCACGGCCCTCATCGGCCCAAACGGAGCGGGTAAGACAACATTGTTCAATTGCATCACCGGCATTTATTCCCCGACAGCGGGCGATATCTTTATTACACCTCCAGGCGGGAGAAGGAAGCAGATGACAGGCCTCAACATCCACAGGGTGACGGAAAGCGGCGTCGCCAGGACATTTCAGAATATACGCCTCTTTCCCGGCATGACTGTACTGGAGAATGTAATAGTCGGCCGCCACTGCCGCACGAATTCCGGCATACTCGGCGCCATCCTCAGAGACAGGAGCACGATGGAAGAGGAGAAATCGACTGTAGCGAGAAGCTATGAGATACTGCAAAGTATGGGGCTCGCAGAACATGTGAATCTCCTGGCGAGAAACCTGCCCTACGGCCTGCAGCGGCGCCTCGAGATAGCAAGGGCCATAGCCACGGAACCTTTCCTCCTTCTCCTCGATGAGCCCGCCGCGGGGATGAATCCCCAGGAAACCAAAGACTTGGAGTCCCTGATAATAAGCATCCGCGATGAATGGCGGATATCGGTTTTTCTCATCGAACATGATATGAGACTGGTTATGGGGCTTTCGGATTCTGTTTATGTCATCGACTACGGCGAGATGATCGCCTGCGGCACACCGCAGGAAATCAGGCAGAACCAAAAAGTGATAAAGGCATATTTGGGAGAAGACGTCAGTGCTTAAGCTTTACAACGTCCAGACTTTTTACGGCAACGTCCAGGTATTGAAGAATCTCTCCATAGAAATATCCCATGGAGAGATCATCACCCTGATAGGTGCCAACGGCGCGGGCAAGACGACCACGCTCATGTCCATCTCCGGGATTGTTCCTCCCAGGGCCGGTGAGATTATTTTTGACAACAAACCAATACATAATCTGAGTCCCGCCGATATCGTCTCGTCGGGAATTTCTCTCGTGCCTGAGGGACGCCGCGTATTCCCGCGCCTCACGGTAATGGAGAATCTGGATATGGGAGCATTCCTTCGCAAGGACAAGGCGGACATAAAGAAAGACATGGATCACGTCTTCGAACTCTTTCCCATCCTCGCGGAGAGACGCCATCAGCAGGGCGGCACCCTGAGCGGTGGCGAACAGCAGATGCTCGCCATCTCGCGGGCCCTCATGGCGAGGCCGCGCCTTCTTCTCCTCGATGAACCGTCCTTAGGGCTCGGGCCTATTTTCGTCAAACTAATCTTCGATATCATCAGAAAAATAAATTCAGAAAACAAGACAACCATATTCCTCGTGGAGCAGAATGCCCACATGGCTCTCAAGGTCGCCCATCGCGGCTATGTCATGGAGAACGGCCGCATCACCATGGAAGGGACTGCCGACACCCTCCTCCATAAGGAGAATGTGAAGACGGCCTACCTGGGAATGTGAATTGTATGACACACAAGATCGCATTTCCTATACTTTTTTCATAATGAAAAGAGATCTCGTAGACATGTGCACTCAAACGATTAATCTACCAGTGAAAGACATTGCAGCTTTTTGCAAGTGCCATCGTTTCCGGGAGCTTGCACTTTTTGGGTCGGCCGCCAAAGGCAAACTGCGCAAAGGAAGCTACGTAGATTTGCTGGTAGGATTCGAGCCTGACGCGCAAGTGGGTATTTAAGTCTCTACCGTATGCAGCACGTGAGCTTTCAGACCTCATTCAGCGTAAGGTGGACCCGGCCCTCAAGGGAGGTTTAAAGCCTATTTTTAGCAAGAGATCCCTATTGCGTGGACAGCAGCAACAAAAGAAGTGCCTGCCTGAGACGTAAGATCGCTGCTATCATCTCAAAAATCGAATAAACAATCAAAAGACAGAGTACACGGGCAGAGGAAAGATTACTTTAGCTTCTTTTCTATCTCTTTCCAATTCTCGACGATTTCTGCGTCCTCAACGGAATCGAAACTGAAAGCAATCGGCTTGTACATCTGAGCAGATTCAATCACATCCGGCCCCCCAATAACCACCTTAATCCGCAGATCGATTTCCCTGATTTCCTTAAAGACATCACCGCGACCCCAAGGCAGCACTGGGGCGACGGGGAAATTATTTTTCTTCAGCCATGATCTCACGGATTCCACACTCAGAAGACCTTTTTGGAGATAGACTATGGGATATCTTTTATGGATTCTTGTTACGGCCTTTCCGCTGTCCGGTCTCTCCCTTTCCCCAAAAGGCCCTTCCAGCAAAGACCCTTCAACATCAATGAAGACTATCTGTGTTTTTCTCTCCAGTGCCAGGAGCACACCACTATCCTTGTCATCGCCGGATTTTACGTTTATTTTGTAGAGACCTGTTCTTGACGGGAAGAATCCTTTGACGGCAAAGCCGTCTGTGCCGGAAAGGTTTTTGCCGATAGGCCTCCCATCGACGAAAAACTCCACAACCTCCCCACCCCTACTGAACAACGTTCCCCTTGTCTCTGCTCTGAGCATGACCTCCCGGCCATTTAAAGCGACGTCATCATAGAAAAATACTCTGGATAGGGCCGCATCCGGACATACGCCAAAGAGAGTGAGAAATAAAATGAAGGCAAAAAGGATTCTCATACGGTGCCTCGTCAGCAAAAACGAAAATGCAATGGAAGGAAATGATCATTTTAAAGTGAAGTTGATTATTACTTTCACTCGTTTACTCGGGAGATTATGGGAAATAATACAATTATCTTGCCTGCCTTTTTCATGGCTGAATCCTGCCATAATTATATTTTGTAGCTGTAATATCGAAGAAGAGACGAGAGAACGGATTGGTTACCCCTTTAGGACAGAATCCAGATCATAGGTTTTTGTCAAGTCTATCGCGATACGCCACATATCTCCTTCCTCCTGCACTCGAACAACATTGCCGATTAAGTCTATTTTCCCGTGATTTCCAAATTCGACGGAGATGCTTACTTCGCCTGGTAGGAAATGTGTCTTTGAAAGAACACATAAACCACCCAGTGAGAAATCCACTAACTGCACTGATATACCGCTAACTTTGACTTCGCCCTGAGCATCTTTGACATCATTTGCAACATAACGTTGGTATCTGCGGCGTTGTGTCATCCAAGAATCTCCTTTAAATTTGTGTCTCGCCTTCTATTCTTAATCCTAAGATTTGAAGCGCAAAAAAAGTTTTATTGGGGCTGGATTAAGGGATGATTTCTCGGCCTGGTTTCTGCCAAGCCTTTTAGCAAGCTTGATCCGCCCGATCCATCATGGATTCAAAACTTTCGCTGCCTCCTACCAATTCAGCTACTCCAATACTTATCTTTACGCTGATATCCTTGCCGTAAACGCTCATTATATGCTTTGCAACTCTCTTGCGGAGCCTTTCGGACACGGTAAATGTTTTTTTGAGGGTCGTAATCCACCATTGTTATAACGGACTTCTCACCCCAATTCGGCCCAACAAATCATATGGTCGAATACCATCCTTGCAGATTGCAGCCAATCCTTCGATAACAAGATCTCCCATAGCATGCCCATAGGTATCATTAATTATTTTGAAGTGGTCAGTATCTATCATGGACACTGAAAAAAGGGTTCGAGAATGATGGACACGATTCATTTCTTTTTCACTGCGTTCGATAAAGTGTCGACGGTTATAAATGCCGGTGAGAGAATCTGTAATAGCCGGAAGTTCCAGCTTTCCCTGAATAGCTCATTATCCCAAAAAACTCTTATGACCGAATTGCAAAGCTATGAACCTATGCCCATATGAATATGGCTTGCTTTTTTATATACCATTTTAACTTGAACTTCTGTAGCTATTTTCTTGGCTACGATTCGAAATGTTGAATGGACAGGCAAAATCAGAAAACAACCTCACAGAAAGGAGCAATCAACCGTCGAAAGATCAATTTTTCAAAATCGGCCCATGGAAGAAGATCATCTCTTTCCAAGAAAAAGCGCGACTTGCTGCAGTAGCTTCCATTATTGCTTGACGTCAGTTAAAAAGCCCCTATGTTCCTTTTCTTCTCATGAGCCAGTATGAGTCCTTAAAGATCATCTTCAATGTATTCAGGTTCGCCAACTGCAAGGTTAACTCCTGCTTTTATAAATTAATTCTCTTCGTTTCATCTCAACGGAAGTAAATAAGTCCCGAATACCTGCCCTAAAAGAATCTATATTTTTCATAGCCCATCCAATCATCGTGTTAATTTCTACGTAACAACATTTCTACTAGCAGAAATCATCTATAAAATGAAAAGTCGCCAGAAAATTCTTTTAGCCAAAGTGATTTGCGTTTGAAAAGGTAATTTTCAGTCGAAATTACTCCATTTTCTTTCTCAGAAGAAGAAGCTGATAACCCACGGAGTGAGTCTGTTTTGTTCACTCTCAAGCAACGTGAAATTGGGAAGGCCGTATTGGGAAGGGCGTTGACATTTTTCAATTTCTGTAATAGGATTTTACGCCTTTGGGTGTTTGATTATGAAACAATTAATTGTAAGAAATATTATCGAGCCTAACAGCGGCAAAAAAAGCAGATGCCTTGCCTGCGGTGCCATGCTGAATACGTCCAGACGCAAATACTGCTCCATGGAATGCAGGAAACGTCTCCATTATAAATTGGAAGTGAGAACAGGCCTGATAAGGGCCCTGAATGCAAAGTATGCGACGTTCTATTTTTCCGAG
>Ga0335081_10010754_pt1 | contig 14791 bp, 14 predicted proteins | sample Lox_Sample_35_FD_206713 | JGI IMG/M metagenome (GOLD analysis project Ga0335081, IMG submission 206713) | Soil microbial communities from Loxahatchee National Wildlife Refuge, Florida, United States - Lox_Sample_3.5 | ecosystem: Environmental > Terrestrial > Soil > Wetlands | place: USA... | reverse complement strand
CGATCCGCAATTGGCTCAAAGTCCAGGCCGTTTTGCCGCAACTGCCTGAATTGAGAAAAATGCTTATGAAGCTTGAGAAACAAGTTGCCGAACTGCAGGAAAGCATATCCATGAGGAAAAAGGGAGGACAGTCATGATCGGAATTCAGGAAATTATGGAAACCATTCCTCACCGATATCCATTTTTGCTGGTTGATAAAATTGTCGAGATGGAAATAGGAAAGAGAATCGTGGGTATCAAGAATGTAACCATGAACGAACCTTTTTTTCAGGGACATTTTCCTGGACATCCGATTATGCCGGGAGTGCTCATTCTTGAGGCAATGGCCCAGACGGGTGGGGTGCTCGCTCTCAAATCGGTTCCTCCAGACCAGGCCAAAAACAAGGTTATATACTTCATGAGCATTGACAACGCGAAATTCCGTAAGCCGGTTATTCCGGGAGACCAGCTGCGCTTCGAACTCGATGTAATCAGGCAGCGATCCAATATCATGAGTTTAAAGGCGCTGGCCCTTGTCGACAATGCGGTTGTTGCTGAGGCAGAAATGAAAGCCATGATCGTGGATAAATAGGTATGAAACATACTTTGGAGAACGACTTGAAAATACATCCGACGGCTATCGTGCATCCGAACGCTCGGATCGCGGAAGGAGTCGAGGTCGGCCCTTATGCGGTCATCGGCGAGCACGTCCGTATTGGCAGGGACACGAAAATCTGTTCACACGTTCTGATCGAGGGCTGGACCACGATCGGCGAGCGAAACCATATTTTCTCGTTTTCTAGCATAGGGACTGCACCCCAAGACATCGGCTACCGGGACGAAGAGACTTATCTGATCATCGGTGATGACAACGTTATTCGCGAATGCGCGACGGTTCACCGTGCGACGACCAAGGAGGACCGGAAAACGATCATTGGCAACAAGAACTTTCTAATGGCCTATTCACATGTAGCCCATGACTGCAGGCTTGGCAATAATATTATTATGGCGAACTCCGTGGCACTTGGCGGACATATCGTAATCGGCGATCACGCTATTCTCGGTGGAATCGTGGCCGTGCACCAGTTTGCGAGAATCGGGCCCTACGCTATTATCGGCGGTCAGTCGGCTGTTACCCTGGATATTCCTCCTTACGTGAGCGCCGCGGGAAATCGCGCACAGCTCTATGGACTGAACCTGATCGGGCTCAAGCGGAAAGGTTTTTCCGAACAGTCCATTTCAACACTTAAAAAAGCGTATAAAATCATTTTCCGATCAGGACTGACCCAGGATGAAGCGATCCAAAAGACGCTGAATGACTTTGCCGATTCACCGGAAGTAAACGTGCTCATTGAATTTATCCGAACTTCCAAACGCGGTATTACGCGGTAACGAGAATGAGACAGCGGTATTCGGCAAACAGATGGCAATGAATCATGGATAAAATCGGTTTAATTGCAGGCAACGGAAATTTCCCCATAGTCTTTGCGCGCGCTGCGCGGGAAAAGGGGATGCAGGTCATCGCGGTGGCACATGAAGGTGAGACCCTGCCGGAACTTGCGGATTGCGTTGATAGTATCACTTGGATAAAAGTCGGACAACTGAGTAAACTTATCAAGACGTTCCAAGACCAGGGAGTTCGTGACGTGCTCATGGCCGGAGGAATAAAAAAAACCCGCCTCTTCAAAGGAGGAATGCCAGACTTCCGCGCTGTGGCTCTGCTCACCAGGATGATTCACAAAAAGGATGATTCCATCCTCCGAGCCCTGGCGCAGGAGCTTGAATCAGAAGGAATCACGGTACGCGAATCAACGCTCTTCCTCGACAACATTGTTGCTACAAATGGTAATTTGACGAAAAGAAAACCGACGAAGGAAGAGAAAAAGGACATCGAATTCGGCTGGCAAATGGCGAAGGAGATTGGGAGACTCGATATCGGACAAACGGTCGTAGTGAAAGACCAGGCCGTACTAGCTGTGGAAGCCATCGAGGGAACCGACGAGACCATACGACGGGGCGGCACTTTATGCGGCGGCGGTGCGGTCGTAATTAAAGTCTGCAAACCCGACCAAGACCTGCGGTTTGATCTTCCTGCGGTCGGCCTACTGACTATAAAAGCCATGGAACATGTCAAAGCCTCCTGTCTTGCCGTGGAAGCGGGCAAGACCATTATCATTGACCGGCAAGCGGTGATCAGTGATGCTGAAAGGGCTGGAATTGCGATCATAGCAATGCATGACTCGAAGGAACTCGCATGAAGAAAATCAGAGTTGGGGTGGTCGGGGTAGGCTATCTCGGACGGTTCCATGCAGAAAAATATGCAGGTCTTTCCGATGTGGATCTCATCGGGGTCGTGGATACAGATCAGAATAGGGTTAGCCAGCTCGCAAAAAAAATAAATACGCGCGCTTTTACCGATCCGATCGAATTATTCGGCCTCGTTGACGCTGTTAGCATTGTCGTCCCGACGGTTCAGCATTATCGCATCGCTAAACTGTTTATTGAAAAAGACGTGCATATCCTGATCGAAAAACCTATTACCGCAACAATCGAGCAGGCTGATGACCTGATAGCTCTCGCGGCCAAAAAAGGAGTAATCATACAGGTAGGACATATCGAGCGGTTCAATCCGGCGGTGACAGTTGTCCGGTCGATGATCAAGTCTCCTCAATATATGTTTGCGGAGCGGGCGGCGCCTTTCACCATCCGGTGTACTGATGTGAGTGTTGTGCTCGATCTCATGATCCACGATCTCGACGTTGTAATGGACTTGGCCGGCTCCGCGCCTAAAGAAGTCAGCGCGGCCGGTGCAGCCGTGATAACTAACGAAATCGATATAGCAACGGCACGAATTGTCTTTGATAATGGCTGCGTTGCCGATGTTTCTGCAAGTAGGGTGTCGGATGAGAAAAAGCGCACACTTCGCGTTTTTGACGGGGGGAACGTCTATCTCTCGGACTATCAGACCCAGCATGCGTCCATTTCGCGAAAAGGGAAATCTCCCCTCTCCGAGTTTGTTGCTAATCCGATTGAAACAGACAGACGCGATACTCTTGCTGATGAAATACGGGCTTTCGTAAAGAGTGTGCAGGAGGGGACTACGCCCCTCGTGTCAGGCATCGAGGGCAGACGAGCGCTCGCCTTAGCGACGACCATTGCCGGGAATATTACGGAGAGGATTACCGGCTTCGTCCCAGTCCCTTAGCAATATTATGAAGCCCTGCTGTGGCGGAAATTATAGAATGAATGGGGAGAAGGAACGATTAAAAGTTGTCTCCCTGTTCCCTTAGGTCAGAAGAGAGGAGTTTTGGCAACATGTCCTTAACGGTTCCCATGGTAGATCTTAAGATTCAGTTCAATGCAATAAAACAGGAAGTAACCACCGCGGTACTCGATGTAATGGAAAGTACCCATTTCATCCTAGGGCCCCAGGTGAAAGCTCTCGAGGAAACAATAGCCGCCTACCATGGGGTGAAATATGCCGTGGCTGTGGCGTCAGGCACAGATGCGCTGCATTTAGCCCTTCTTGCTGCAGGGATCAAGCACGGTGATGAAGTCATTACATCTCCTTTCACATTTATCGCCACGGCGGAAGCCATTTCCTACATTGGCGCAACTCCTGTTTTTGTCGATATTGATCCCCAGACGTTCAATATCGATATGAGGAAAGTAGAAGCGGCGATCACCACTAAAACAAAGGCCGTCATCCCGGTTCACCTATATGGACAACCCGCAAAAATGGATGAGCTTTTGAAAATCACAAAAAAAAGAAACTTGCGCATTATCGAGGACTGCGCCCAATCCTTTGGCGCCGAGTATCAGGGTAAAAAGACAGGAACCTTCGGCGATTTCGGATGCTTCAGTTTTTTTCCGAGTAAGAATCTCGGCGGATATGGTGACGGCGGCATGGTGATCACTGATGACCGAAACTTGTCTGAGCATCTTCAGAAACTGCGGAACCATGGTAGTCACGTGCGGTACTATCACGACGAGATCGGGTTCAACAGCAGGCTCGACGAAATTCAGGCAGCCGTACTTCTGATCAAATTCAAGCATATTGATGAATACAACGAAAAACGTAGGAAGAATGCACGGCTTTATAATGCGTCCTTTGCGGGCTCCGGTATCGGGACACCTACTGAGCTGAAGGACACGAACCACGTTTTTCACCAGTACACTATCAAGATCAAAAACAGGGATGCGGTCAAAAGAAGGCTCGATGACGACAAGAAAACGTCTTCCATGATCTATTACCCCGTTCCGCTTCACCTTCAGAAAGCATACCAACATCTTGGTATGCATGCTGGCAGCATGCCCGTTACAGAACAGATCTGCCAAGAAGTTATATCGCTTCCTATGTATCCCGAACTGAGTGAAGCACAGATCAAGCAGGTGTCGGATGCTGTAAAACAAGCGCTTTAATTCAGATGCAAGGGGTCGGAAGACAGTATATAGAAAAAGAGATGAAAAAAATACTGATTATCGCCGGTGAAGCATCAGGCGATCTTCACGGAGCCAACCTGGTGCGTGAGATCCGGCAGCAGGACTCTTTGATTGATTTCTTCGGAGTCGGCAGCAAGAGGATGGAGGAAGCAGGTGTCCGTCTTCTGGCCGATGCGTCAAAAATATCGGTGGTCGGCGCTACAGAGGTGTTGACTCATCTTCGACCGATCTATCGGGTCTTCAGCATGCTCAAACGGTTTCTTGTAGAAGATCGGCCGGACCTACTTATCCTGATTGATTTCCCTGATTTCAACATCATGCTCGCCAAGAGGGCGAAGAAGATCGGTATTCCGATTTTGTATTATATCAGTCCGCAGGTCTGGGCCTGGCGAAAAAATCGGATAAAAAAAATTGCCAATTTGGTCAAAGCCATGATCGTCGTGTTCCCCTTCGAGGTTGAGCTTTATAAAAAGGCCGGCGTGGACGTCCGTTTTGTCGGGCATCCGTTGACCGATATTGTGCAATCCGGGTATAATCAGGCAGAGGCAAAAGCACATTTCGGGTTGGACCCGATGAAGCGCACAATCGCAATACTGCCTGGAAGCAGAAGAAAAGAAATATCGACTCTTTTACCCGATATGATTGGTGCCGCGAATATTCTTAACAGACGATTTCAGGACTTGCAATATATATTGCCTGTTGCCGCGACGCTTTCGTCGGATTTTATAAGACCGTTTATCAACAAGAGCCCGGTCCCGGTGACACTAACAGACGGCAGGGTCTATGATGTCCTGCGCGCTTCCGATGCAGCACTAGTGACCTCCGGAACGGCGACGCTCGAAACCGGGTTGATGGCAGTACCCATGGTCATTGTTTACCGCATTTCCGCTCTGTCCTATTTCATCGGCAGCTTGCTTATCGATGTGGACCATATCGGGTTGGTCAACATTGTTGCCGGGAAGCGCATTGTGACCGAACTGGTTCAGCATGAAGCGACATCGCGGAACATGGCTGATGCCCTGACGGTCTTGCTGACTGATCGGGATCATTATCAAAACGTCCGGACCCAGCTGGGTGGCATACGAACGCAACTGGGGGAAAAAGGTGCCAGCGCACGTGTTGCTGGTGTAGTTCTTGAATTCATAAGAAGCGGTTCGCATTCTTCCCATGGAAATATATAAAAGACTATTAACATATTTGAAACCTTACAAGATACGGCTTCTCTGGTCCTTCGTTTTCATGGGGATCACGAGTGGCCTGATCTCTATCCAGGCTTATCTTGTGCAACCCGTCTTGGACAGCGTGTTTTTGAAGAAAGACATCAAATTGCTGCTCCTCCTTCCGCCGGCGCTGATGGTCGTCGTCATCCTGAAGGGCGCTGCGGCATATGCGCGCGATTACCTTATGGGATATATCGGCCAGCGGATCGTGAATAATATTCGCGATCAGCTCTATTGTCACCTGACCGAACTCTCTTTTTCGTTTTATGCTAGGACCCCTACCGGAGTTCTGATTTCCAGAATCATCAACGACGTAAACCTGGTGCAAGGCGCACTAACGAGGGCTCCTTCGAGCTTGGTGCAGGGATTGCTTACCATGGTCGCCCTCACGGTATATGTCTTGTATAAGGATTGGCGGCTCGCCCTCTTCTCCGTCGTGGTAATGCCCTTACTAGGCATTGCGTTGTCCAAGTTCAGTCGGCGTTACCGCCGCGCAAGCACGCAGATGCAGGAACAGTACGGCGATCTCACCATTCACCTGCACGAAACAATTTCTGGCATTCGCATCGTTAAGGCCTTCGGTATGGAAGCTTACGAAAATAGAAGGTTTGCTGAACGGAACAAGGGTCTTTTCAACTCCCTCATGCGACAGATCAAAGTCAGCGCGATCGCCCATCCAATCATGGAAACCATCAGCACCTTCGGTATCTCGATTGTAATTCTCATAGGCGGCTACTGGATCATCGGCGGCAGGATGACTGTCGGGGAATTCTTCTCCTTTATGGCCGCCCTGTATTTTTTGTATCGTCCGCTCAAGGAGTTGAATGGCGTAAACAACATGGTCCAAGACGGGGTAGCCGCAGCGAAGCGTATTTTTGAGGTGCTCGATACGAAACCGGAGATCAAAAATCGTCCTGGGGCTGAACAAATTCAGAAAGGCTTCAAAACCATAGAATTCCTGAACATTTCATTCCGATATGAAGACACGCTAGTTCTGAAGGATATTTCGCTCACCGTTCGCGCAGGAGAAACTATCGCAATCGTGGGCAAGAGCGGTGGAGGAAAAACCACGCTGGTTAACCTCATTCCCCGCTTCTTTGATGTCTCCGAGGGTGCCATACTCATTGATGGACGGGATATCCGCGACACGACCCAGGAATCTCTCCGATTTTTGATCGCCATTGTAACACAACAAACCATTCTGTTCAACGACACGGTCAGGAACAACATCGCTTACGGGAATATGGCAAAATCCTTTGAGGATGTTATGAATGCTGCAAAATCAGCATATGCCGATGATTTTATCGAAAAGCTTCCGCACAGGTATGATACGATCATCGGCGAAGCAGGTGTCAAACTCTCGGGAGGCCAGCGGCAGCGAATCGCCATTGCGCGAGCGCTTCTCAAAGACGCCCCCGTACTTATCCTTGATGAGGCAACGTCATCGCTCGACACACAATCCGAACGGGAGGTGCAGAACGCTCTCGACAGGCTCATGGTAGGCAGGACAAGTTTTGTCATCGCCCACCGACTCTCTACGATTATGAACGCCGACAGAATCATTGTCCTGAAAGAAGGACGGATCGTAGAACAGGGACGGCATGATGAACTACTGTCGCGAGGAGGAGAATATAAAAACCTCTATGAACAGCAGTTTCGCGAGGAAACACCCTCGAGGGCGATGTGATGTTTAGGGCACGCATATTATCCCTGATCGCCTGGGAGTTGCTTTCGATCTGGAGCAGGACCGTTCGCGTGCACTTTATAAACAAGGCGATACCGGAGGAACTTTCCGCAGAAGGGAAGAACATTATTTATGCTTTCTGGCATGGAAGGCAGTTTTTGTTATTCCATAACCATCGACATTCAGGAATCGTTATTCCCGCTAGTGAAAGCCGGGACGGAGAAATTCAAGCGGGCATTCTGCATCGGTTTGGTTTTGAGGTTGTGCGAGGATCAAGCAAACGAAAAGGTGACCGTGCACTTCTTGGTCTCGTCGACGGTCTAAGAAAAGGCAAAAGCATCGCGCTTGCTGTAGATGGCCCTCGAGGTCCTCTCTATGAGGCGAAACAGGGTGTGACCTATCTAGCCGGAAAACTGAAGAAACCCATAGTGCCGGTAGTTACCGGCGCGAAGCACTACTGGACCCTGGAAAAAATCTGGGATAAATATCTGCTTCCTGTTCCTTTTACGGAAGGGATCATCATGTATGGTGAGCCGATTATTGTCGAGGGGACATCCAAGGAAGAGCTCGAAATTAAACGCAGGGAATTGGAAGTGTCCTTGAACCGTCTTATGGCCCGTGCAGACAGGTATTTTGAAAAAACAGCTCAGGAAACCTGAAGGGAGTGGCGAACAGAAGATTTTACGGCTAAACTCAGATTATGCGATCTTCTGTGTTTTTGTGTCTACAATGATCCTTTGTAATCTGAGGCTAATTTTAGGACCTTCCGGAACGAGTGTGGGTAGCCCCAAAATGTAGCACGGGAAACAGAGTATAAACCCTGGCTATTAAGGGCGAAATGCCCGCGATCTGAGTCGATTACAAAATCTGAGGTCGCTAAATGTCTGCAATACCTATGGTGGCATATCACACTCAACCCGGAAACGGCAATTTTATTTTAGCTTAGTCCACGCCAAAAGGTATGCGCTTTCATCTTGGGATAGTTTTTGACCGCTGGAAATTTTGAATTTTTCTTTTGGCGCGGGAAGGTGATATATGTATGTAATCTATAATCTTTTTTTAATCGTCGCCACAATCGTGCTTTCACCGGTAATTCTGTTCAAATTGATTACCGTTCCCAAGTACCGGGGGGGCTTGACACAAAAACTCGGCCGCCTTCGAAAAAGCGTCATGAGAAACATCAAAGGGGCCCGTCCGATCTGGGTTCACGCCGTATCAGTCGGCGAAGTAATGGCGGCGCATCCCCTTGTCCGCGAGCTCAAAAAAAAATATCCAAACCGAAAGCTGATCCTTTCAACGGTGACTGTCACGGGCCATTATACTGCTCGGCGACGCGTGCCTGAGGCGGACGCCGTCTTTTATTTCCCTTTCGATTATCCCTGTATCGTACGGCACGTTATTCGCAGCATTAACCCCGCGATTGTTCTGGTCGCGGAAACGGAATTGTGGCCTAACTTCTTTCGTGAACTCAAGCAAACAGGGATACCTTCCGCGCTCATCAACGGCAGGATCTCATCGAAGTCTTACGGAAATTACCGTAAATTCAAGACATTTTTCAGCCAGGTCTTTGGCCAGGTAACGCTGTTCTGCATGCAATCAGATGAGGACGCTCTTAGAATCAAGGACATCGGAGCGGATCCTGAAAAGGTTATAGTGACCGGGAATCTTAAATTTGATCAGAAAATCTCCCTTTCCGGTTTAAACCCGGTCAGCATCCAGGCCGGGAAGAAAGTCATTACAGCAGGGAGTACCCACCGCGGAGAAGAAACAACGCTTCTTGATGTTTTCACTCGGTTGCGGGAAAAATATCCAATGCTTACACTGATTGTCGCCCCACGTCATCCTGAGCGCTTCGACGAGGTGGAGGGGATTATCAATAGCGCTGGCTACGAATGCCAGCGCCGGACCACTCTGAAAGGGCCTGTAAAGGACGTTCTTCTCCTGGATACTATCGGTGAATTAAGGACCTTTTATGCACTTTGTGACATCGCTTTTGTCGGCGGGAGTCTTGTCAAGGTTGGAGGACATAACCTTCTCGAACCAGCGGCGATGAAAAAGCCCGTCATTTTTAGCCGTTTCATGTTCAACTTCAAAGAAATATCTGAGGCGCTTATGTCCTCGGGCGGCGGGATTATGGTCAAAGATAAAAGCGAGCTCTATGAACAACTTGACGGCCTGCTCTCCGATCCGGAACGAGCAAGGAATATTGGCGAGCGGGCGTTTCGCGTAATTGAAGCCAATTCTGGCGCCGCAAAAAAAACGCTTGACGCTATAGGCAGGTTAATCGTTGCTCAATAAATCCTTTGTCGTTGATGTAATGTACGGGAGAAAGAAGTCGCTTCTGCTCGGCGCAGTCTTGTATTTATTCTCCCTAGTGTATCGAGCCGTAGTTAGTCTGAGAAAGATTCTTTTCCGATATGGGATGTTAATGAGCAGATCGCTGCCTTGCAAGGTCGTTTCCGTCGGCAACATTACCCTCGGAGGAACTGGCAAAACCCCTCTTGTTGTTTCCCTTGCCGGTTTTCTGTTGGGAAAGGGGATGCGCCCAGCAGTTGTCAGCCGTGGTTATGGAAGAAAAGATGAATCACAAATGCTGATCGTGTCGGACGAGCGAGCAGTTCTCACCGACACCGCAACAGGCGGCGACGAGCCGGTCCTGATCGGGTCTAGGCTTCCCGGCGTTCCAGTTGTAGTCGGCTGCAATCGCAATGCCGCAGCGCAAAGCGCGATACAACGTTTCAATTCCGGCGTGGTAATCCTCGATGACGGTTTTCAGCATTTTAGGCTAAAGCGGAATCTTGATATCGCGCTGGTGGATGCCACCGATCCATTCGGGAACGGAAAAATTTTTCCCGCAGGAATACTGAGGGAGCCTATCGGAGGCCTCCGTCGCGCACATGCGATCATCATTACCAGAATTAACGCTGTAGCATCGGTAGAGGCGCTCAAGTCTAGGATAGCACGGATCACTTCTGCCCGGATCTTTACGTCCTTTCAGCGTCCGCTTGACCTGGTTGATGATCTTACCGGTGAACTCAAACCGCTGTCTGTGCTGCGCGGAACAAAGGTTCTGGCGTTTTCGGGCATAGCTCGTCCGGAATCCTTCACGTCGTTACTGAAAGCGCTCGGCGCTGTTATATCGGGAGAACGCATTTACCCTGATCATTATGAGTTCACGAAGGCGGATCTGTCAGAGATATTCAAGAAGGCGGCAGATGATCGAGTAAACATGATTGTAACCACGGAAAAAGACGCTGTTCGGCTTCGTACACTCAAACCGGACGGCATCTGGGCGCTCCGCATTGAAATCATGATTAATGAGCGGGAAGAATGGGAAACATTTATTCTGAACAACTTATGAACAGAGCAGTATTTCTCGATCGAGACGGTACGGTCAATGTAGAAGTGGGGTACCTCAATAATCTGGACAAGCTCAGTCTTATTCCCGGCGCCGGCGCGGCTATCAAGCGTCTGAACGAGAAAGGCCTCAAAGTCGTTCTTGTCACGAACCAATCTGGGGTGGCGCGTGGGTATTTCTCCGAATCCTTTGTCCAAGAAACCCATGTTCTGCTCAAACAAATGCTTTTGAAGGAAGGCGCGAGAATAGATGGCATTTACTACTGTCCACACCATCCTAGGGCAGGTAATTCCCACTACACGACAGCATGCGATTGCCGTAAGCCTGGGACCGGTATGATTGACCGTGCAGCGGGGGACTTAAGCATTGATGTGAAACGATCTTTTGTCGTCGGAGACAAATGGAGTGATGTGGAACTCGGGCAGCGGGTAGGGGCGAAATCTATCCTCGTAAACTCCGGCTTTGCTCAAGATGACGCAGGAAATGAAAGGCCCGGTTTTCTGAACGAGCCTGATTTCATTGCCCATACCATCACCGAAGCAATTGAATGGATCCTCCTGCAGAGCTCGCAGGAAGAGCGATGATATTGAAGGCTGACAAAATACTTGTTCTGCGCTATCGCTTTATTGGCGATACGGTCCTTACTGTGCCGTTTCTAAGAAACCTCCGCGAAGCTTTTCCCTCGGCCCGCATCGACTTGTTGCTCGAACCATTCTCCGGACAGGTCCTCGAGGGCTGTCCCTATGTAGATCGGATCATCCCGTTTGAAATAAAGACAATCCACCGCTACAGCAATCGTTCGGAACAAAATAAACTCGCCGGCTATATGCGGTACTGGCGGAAGATAAAAGAGGAGAGATATGATACCGCCTTCGTTCTGAAGCGATCCGTATCAAGCGCTCTACTTGTCTGGGCAGCGAGAATCCCGCGCCGCATCGGGTTCGCCACTGAAGGACGGCAGCTCTTTCTTACGGATTCTGTGACTTACAGAAATGACCAACATGAAGTCAATAACTTTCTTGACTGTCTGAGGATGCTCAATATCCCGGTTCGGACCCAACACCTTGAACTTTGGCCATCTCCGGAAGGAGAGGCCAAGGCACACTCTCTTTTCAACGGAAAAGGTTGGAAACCGTCTGATCTAAAAATAGTCATCCACGCTGCAGCAAGTCTTTCTGCCAAACAGTGGCCGCTTGACCGATTTAGCAAAGTGATGCGAGTGCTGCAGCGGCAATATGGGGCGCACTTCATATACACCGGCTCAAAGGAAGATGCGGTGCTGTATGACGAGATCGAAAAACAGGGTCCTTTTGATGGTTTAAATCTGTGCGGGGTAACTAGCCTGCGAGAGAATATATCAATTTATCGTGGATCAAACCTCTTTTTCGGTGTTGATTCCGGCCCCATGCACATGGCTGCTGCGGTCGGCGTGCCGGCAGTAGCCCTTTTCGGTCCTACAGATGAACGAAAATGGGGGCCTTGGGGAGAGGGACACCGGGTCATAACCAGACGGCTGTCGTGCTTTCCCTGCAAACCGAACAAGTGTGTGAATAATGAATGCATGAACCGGATCAGCGCCGAAGAGGCGATTGAAGTATTAGAACAAAAAATAAAAACTCTCTCACTAAACGTTTCATCATAAATAACATGTTGCCCAAATTATCAATTGTGATTATCACCTATAACGAAGAACCGAACATACGGCGCACTCTGGAGAGCGTTAGGTGGGCCGATGAAATCGTTGTCGTCGACTCTGGAAGCACTGACAAAACTGTCGCAATATGCAAAGAATACACGGATAAAGTCATTTATCGGGAATGGCTCGGCTTCAGTAGCCAAAAGAACTTTGCTATCGACAATACTAAAGGAGAATGGGTTTTGAGCCTTGATGCAGACGAACCGATCGAGCCAGAACTTGGTGATGAGATCCGCAGGATTGTTGCATCAACTGACGCGTTAGACGGATACCGCATTCCAAGGAAAACCTATTTTCTTGATAGACAGATTCGGCACGGCGGCTGGTACCCGGACTATAATCTTCGTCTTTTCCGGAAGGGAAAAGGACGATTTGGAAAACGAGCAGTACATGAAACGATCAAGGTGGATGGCCGTGTCGGAACAACAGAACACGCTCTTCTACATTACGCTTATCCTGATCTTGCATCATATATGACGTCAATCAACAAATATTCTTCTCTGGCGGTCCATGTCCTTGCAGAAAAAGGCATCAGCCGATTTAAAGTGGGATGGGTAAATATTATTTTCAGGCCGCTTGCCACTTTTATGCTGAAATATTTTTTGCGACTTGGTTTTCTAGACGGTAAGCCCGGGCTGGTATTAAACTTATTTCATTCCTATTACGTGTTCGCAAAATACGCCAAAGCGTGGGAGTATCTCGAAAAAAGCAGTGGGCGTGGGGCATAAGATAGAGAGCGCGGATTGCACAGGGCACGGGACACAGAGCGATAGTGTTAGCATTCTATGTCCTACAATTTCTGCAAATATTATGAAAATCCTTTTTGTGAACAATTTCAGAGGGCGCGGAGGAGGGGAGGAGTTTTTACGCGACCTATTGCCTGGTTTGGTCGATAAAGGTTGTGCCGTCGGACTTATCTGCCGTCCCGATACTCCACTGGTAGACATGTTCACGAACAGCTCAATTAGTCTCTATCCGATCCATAGGAACGGTTTGAGCGCTCTCACATCTGTCGTAAAAACAGCGAAAACGATCCGCAACGGCCAATATGAGATAATTGCGATTCAACGAGGCCACGATATCATCCAATCATGGCTTGGAGCTCTTCTATCCGGCAGAAGACCTAAACTTGTCTACACAGTTCAAGTGCCTGAGTTTTTACGGTCTCGATTGATTCTCAAACGCATGAAAAGGATTATAACGATTTCTCGCTACATCAGGGATAATATAGTAACCTTTTCGCCGGAAATTGCCTCAAGAGTCAACATTATTTATTACGGTATAGATCTGCCTCAATTTAATCCTGCAACCGTTCAGCACGGTGTATTCCGGAACCGTTTCTGTCTACCACCTTCAACGCCTATTATCGGAACCGTCGGGGACCTCTGGAAAAACCAGATTGAGTTTCTTGACGCATTTTATCTCATAAAAAAAGAAATTAATCACGCGCGCTTCGCTCTTGTAGCTTCTGAATCTGGCTCAACCTCTGTCGATGCCTTCAAAAAGCGGGCAGCAGAACTCGGGCTTACCGATTCACTACTTTGGACCGGAAGACTTTCGAAGGAAGAGATGAGTGCCTTTTATGCCGATATAAGCCTAGCAATCAGTACACACCGCAAAGAAGGCTTTGGCATCTGGGTACTTGAGGCACTCGCTATGGGTGCACCGGTTGTCTCGGTTAATGAAGGTGGAATACGGGACTCCCTCGAAGGGTGTCCTGCTGGCGTGCTTGTGGATGGCGGACCGAAAGCGATGGCGGCCGAAATTCTTCGTATACTTAATGATGGTGTACTGAAACGAAAAATGTCTGAATCTGGACCTCGATGGGTTGCTGAGCGATTCAAAAAGGAGCGGATGATTAGTGATTACGTGAATTATTTTGAATCACTTCAACGCGTGCCTTGAACAGTGCAATAGAACCCACTAACTTGTCCGAAGCATTTAGAATAAAAATATGAACATCCTTCTTATCATATCTAAAAACGACCGTTATGGCGCCCAGAGGGTGTTTCTTGATCAGGTAGCGGCACTGCACAAGTTGGGACATCATCTCGTGGTTGTCGGACGTGGGACATTCGGATATGTCTGTGAGTCGGTCAAGGCTATGGGGGTGGAATATCACGGAATCCGTTTAAAAGGTATACATGATATTTTATTCTTGCTTCGCCTTGTGAAAAAAAATAGTATTGACGTTATTCATACCTATCTAGATCGGGCCGATTATTTCGGCATAATTGTTTCATGGTTGACGCGAAGACCGGTTGTAAGCACCATGAACGTACGCCGTTATCATATCGGTTATAAATTAACTGATAAGATCGTTGTCGTATCGAATAAACAAAAGGACCTTCTCGTGGCGAAGGGCGTATCACCGGACAAGATTCATTTAATTAGGCCCGGACTTGATGTCG
>Ga0335081_10010753_pt1 | contig 14791 bp, 17 predicted proteins | sample Lox_Sample_35_FD_206713 | JGI IMG/M metagenome (GOLD analysis project Ga0335081, IMG submission 206713) | Soil microbial communities from Loxahatchee National Wildlife Refuge, Florida, United States - Lox_Sample_3.5 | ecosystem: Environmental > Terrestrial > Soil > Wetlands | place: USA... | reverse complement strand
GATCGCCTGTGAGCCGAGGCCCACCCAGCCGACGACAACAAGGAGCGCGAGGACGACCATCGACCCCACCATCAGAGGGCCGGACTCCTTGGCCTCGTGGGGGCCTGCCGCACCGTGGAAGACTTTGGCAAGGGCCCTGAAGCTGTAGAAGGCTGTGAGCGTCGAGCCGAGGACCACGATCGCGAGTGTCCAGCCTCCTGCAGAGACGGCCGCCGACAGGATCTCGTCCTTGGTCCAGAACCCGATGAGGGGCGGCACGCCCACCATGGCGAGGACCGCGACGAGGAAGGCGAAGTAGGTGTACTTCATCTTCCTCGCCAGACCGCCCATGTCCCGCAGGCTCCTGGAGGCGACGGCCTCGATGACAGACCCCGCGGCCATGAATGCAAGTGCCTTGAACAGTCCCTGGCTGATGAGCTGGTAGACCGCCCCAGACTGGCTCCCCAGGCCGACTGCCGCGAACATGAGGCCCAACTGGCTGATGGTGGAGTAAGCGAGGATCCGCTTGAGGTCCTCCGCGACGAATGCGCACGCGGCCCCCAACACCAGGCTCGCCAGGCCGACGACCAGGAGGGATGATGTCAGGAGCGAATAGGAGGCGAAGACGGGGTCCATCCTCACCACGAGATAGACCCCTGCGTTCACCATCGTGGCCGCATGGATCAGGGCGCTGACCGGGGTGGGCCCTTCCATCGCGTCCGGGAGCCAGACGTGGAGAGGGAACTGGGCAGACTTCGCCATCGCGCCGACGAGCAACAGGAAGCCGACGAGCAGCCAGTTGAGGGAGCCTGTTGAGACGGCGGAGTTTACGGCTGAGAAGCTGGTTGTGCCGAGCGAGGTGAGCGTCAGGACCACTGCGATAAGAAGGGAGACATCGCCTATCCTGGTGACCGCGAAGGCCTTGAGCCCCGCCCTCCGTGCGGCCTCCCTGTCCGTCCAGAAGGCGATCAGCAGGGCGGAGCAGACGCCCACTATCTCCCAGAAGAGGTAGAGCTGGAGGAGGTTCCCCGCCATCACGAGCCCGAGCATCCCCCCGACGAAGACCAGGACGAGGGAGTAGAACCTGGCCTGTCCTCTCTCGCCCTCCATGTTGCCCGCCGCGTAGACCACTATAATGAAGGAGAGGACCGAGACGAACGCCGAAAGGAGGACGGAGAGCCCGTCCACCTGCACCTGCGCCTGGACGCCCCTGAAGATCGACCAGCCGCCGAGCCCCTCGACGTAGGGCTGCGAGAAGGTCACCGCCTGGTAGAGCCCTATCCCCGCCGCAGCCCCGCTCACCGCCACCGCGAACCACCTGCAGGCCTTCTCGTCAACGAGGCCCGCCAGGGGGACGAGGGGCGCCCCCGCCAGCGGGACTATCCAGATGAGCCAGGCCGCGAGCATCAGCGCCTCAGCTTCCTGATCTCCGACGGGTTGAGGGTGCCGTACTTCCGGAAGACTGTGACGACTATCGCCAGGCCGACAGACTCGACGCTCGCTCCGACCGCGATGGAGAAGAAGACCAAGGAGCCCGAGACCAGGCCCGACTGACCCGAGAGGCCGCTCGCGAAGAGGGCGAGGTTCGCCCCGAAGACGACGACCTGGAAGGACATCACCGTCTTCAGGAGGTTCTTGGAGGTGGAGATGGCTCCCATGCCAAGCAAGACCATGGCCATCGCCGTCGCCATGAAGACGAGCTGGTCAGAGGCCGTCTCACTCTCCCTCCCTCGAGAAGAGGTTGACCACGACCACCATCGAAGAGGCGAAGACCATCAGGAGGATGAGGAGGTCCCATGGCCTGTACAGCCAGATGAACTGGATGACGGAGGTGGGAGACAGACCCTCAGCCGTCGCTCCCCCGCCCGGAACCTGGCCGAAGACGAGAGAGGAGGCGGCTATCGCGGCCACGACCGCCGCCCCCACGAGGCTGGCCCTCGCGGCACCGACTCCCATCTTCAGGTCCGACTCCCCCGTCATAAGGACCGCCGTCAGCAGCATCACGGACACCGCGCCGGCGAAGGTCACTATCTCGAGGAGCCCAATCAGGATGCTCCCGTAGACCGTGAAGATCAGGCCGAGGACGAGGCTGGAGTAGAAGAGCATGATCAGGGAGACCGAGACCCTCCTCGAGTAGAGGGCCGCGACCGCGGTCCCGAGCAGCGCGGCCGAGGCGAGCGGGGCGACGTCAGCCTGCATTCGGGATTGCCTTCCTCATCATCAGCGAGTTCTTGTCGGGCGTCGCCAGCTCGAAGGCGTGAGTGAGCGAGAGCGCCCCGAACTTGCAGTCGTCGACACACTGGCCGCACGAGATGCAGCCCAGCAGGTCGAAGACCGGCCTCTGGACCTCGACTCGCCTCTCCCCGATGGTCCTGGTCCCGATGGTGACCATCGAGACGACCGAGGCGGGGCAGACTATCGCGCAGATGCTGCACCCCGTGCACTTGGCTGGGTCGATGTCCAGCTCGCCCCGGAATCGGGGGGTGACGGACGGAGGCCCGAAGGGATACTTCTCGGTGGTACGGCGCCTGAAGAGGTTCTTGAACATCTCCGCGAGCGCGCCGCCGATCTTCGGTCTGGACGTCCCCATCACCTCAGAGCGATTACCGCGAGGAGCTGGAGAAGGGTGAGTGGGGTGATGAGCATCCAGAAGAGGCTGGCCGCCTGGTCTATCCTGACCCGTCCGAGGGCCGTCTTGATCGCGAAGATCAGGAACCCGACAGCGAAGAGCTTGACGAGGAAGTAGGCCAGGTAGAGGGCCCCCTGGGCCCACGGGTTCGCGAAGGGCATCGGCCCGAGCGGCCCGCCAAGGAAGAGGGTGACGGCGAGCGCGGACAGGAAGACGTAGCTCAGGCTCTTCGTGAGCTTGAGGAAGGCGAGAGGCCTCCCCGAGAACTCCGTCATCCACCCGGCGACTATCTCGGTGCTGGCGTTCGGTATGTCGAAGGGCGGCTTCTCCAGCTCGGCGAGCGCGGCGACCACGAAGCAGACGAAGGCCACGGGGGCGACGAGGACGTACCAGTACCCTCTCTGCGCCTCGACGATACCTTGGAAGGAGAGGCTCCCGGCGATCACCGCTGGCGTTATCATCGATATGATGAGCGGCACCTCGTAGCTCGTATACTGGAGGATGAGCCGCCCGATGGATATTGTGGAGAAGCGGCCCGCGGAGGAGTACCCCAGCATCGCGGCCATCAGCGCGGAGAACGAGAGGGTGAAGAGGATGAAGAGAAGGTCGACGGGGTTCGAGACGACCCCTGCCAGCCCGACGACCGGGAGGAAGACGGCGCCTATCGCCGGGGCGGAGAAGAAGAGCGGTGGGCCGTACTCGAAGACGAACCTGTCGGCGTAGGCGGGGATTATCTCCTCCTTCGCGGTGAGCTTGAAGAAGTCGGCCACGGGCTGCAGCACTCCGTGGGGCCCGGTGACCTCGGGACCGACCCGCCCCTGCATGCGCGCAGCCGTCTTCCTCTCGAGCCACTCGAAGAGGAACGCCAGCCAGACGAAAAGGGTCAGGCCGGGGAAGAGGAGCGCCTCGGCGACCTCCTGGAGCAATCACCCTCGTCTCCGGGCCCCGTACTGGTCGATCCCGTACTTCCGGAGCTCCTCTCCCCCAATCGACCACAGCTTCCCCTTGTCGACCTCGACGATGGAGACCCTGTCCATGCAGCCGAAGCAGGGGTCCATCCCGGTGAGCACCACGGGGACGTCGGCGAGGGTGTGCCCCCTCAGCATCTCCGTCGCCGTGAGGATGTTGGCCATCGTCGAGGTCCTGATCTTGACCCTCTCCGGCTTCATCCCCCCGCCCGACCTGATGAAGTAGAGGAGCTCTCCCCTGGGGGCCTCCACGTGCCCCACGGCGTCACCCTCTGGGATGACCCTGGGCACGGTGAGCTTGACGTTCCCAGAGGGTATCTTATCGATGGCCTCGGTGACCAGCCTGCACGACTCGCGGATCTCCTCGAGCCTGATGACCAGGAGGGAGGCGACGTCCCCGTCCTTGCCTGTCTTCACGTCCGGGACGATCTCGTCGTAGGCGGCGTACGGGTCTTCGACCCTGACGTCGCGCGCGATGCCGGTCGACCTCAGCAGAGGCCCGACGGGGCAGAGCCTCCTCGCTACGTCCTGGTTGATCCGGCCGACCCCCTTCGTCCGCGCGACCAGGGTCTCCTCGGTGGTGACGAGCCCCTCGTAATAGTCGACCCGCCCTTCGATGTACTTCATCTCCCTCTTGAGCGCGACGTCGATGTTGTCGGGAAGGTCCCTCCTCACTCCCGTGATCGTCGCGAACGACTTGTGTATCCTGTTCCCCGTGATTGTCTCCTCGAGGTCGAGGATGTGCTCCCTGTCCGCCCAGATCCACATGAAGAGGGTCTCGAACCCGGTCCAGTGGCCGACCAGGCCGAGCCACAGGAGGTGGCTGTGGATTCTCTCAAGCTCCGCGATGATCAGGCGGATGTACCTCGCCCTCCGGGGTACCTCGAAGGGAGTCAGCCTCTCGAGGGTGGTAGTGTAGGACAGGCTGTGGGCGAAGCTACAGATGCCGCAGATCCTCTCGAAGAGGTAGATGTTCTGGATCCAGGTCCTGTCCTGGGCAGCCCGCTCTATCCCGCGGTGGACGTACCCGATCCTCGGTATGACCTCGACTATCTTCTCGCCCTCGAGAATCAGCTTGAAGTACTCGGGCTCCTTCAGGGCGGGATGGACGGGCCCGAAGGGGACTATGTTCTCCGGAGAGTACTGCATGAGCCCCGCCGAGGCCTCCGTCCTCTCCACCGGACCTTTCGACTCACTCAAGGCCCATCATCTTCCTTATCTTCTCCGGGTCGGCCTCCTTCCGAAGAGGAGGCGGCGCCTCCGGCGGATAGGCGTCCGGGAGGAGGAGCTTCGTCCCCATCCTGGGGTTGCCCTCGAAGACGACCCCGAGCATGTCCATCACCTCCGCCTCGTAGAAGAGGGCCGCCGGGAGCGAGGCGGAGACCGAAGGGAGCCTCGGGTTGGACTTGGGCACAGAGGTCTTCACGGTCACGAAGCCGCCTCCCTTCCAAAAGTGGTAGAGGACCGAGATGTTCTCGCCCTCGTCGATGCCGGTGATCGTGCTGAGGTGGTAGTACTGGCCGTCCTCGACCACGAGCTTGCAGGCCTCCACGACCCGGTCGGGGGCGACCGTCACCAGGGCCGAGTGACGGAGGCTCCCGACCTGGCCGCCGACCGCGGCGCTAATCCTTGCGGCTCTCTCCGTCTCCAATGGCCTCCCCTTCTTCAGGAGTCTCGCCGAGCAGTTTCATTATCCCGTAGATGATTGCTTCGGGCCTGGGAGGACAGCCGGGGATGAAGAGGTCGACGGGTATGACCTTGTCGACCCCGTGCCCCACGTTGTAGCAGCCCTTCATCACCCCTCCCCCGAGGGCGCAGGCACCGACCGCTATGACGTGCTTGGGCTCGGGGATCTGCTCGTAGATCGTCTTCAGCCTCTCCCTCATCATCGGGTTCACGGTCCCTGTCACCACGAGAACGTCGGCCTGCCTGGGGCTGGGCACGAGCTCCACGCCCAGCCGCTCGACGTCGAACCTCGGCGTCGTCGAGGCGATGAGCTCGATGTCGCATCCGTTGCAGGAGGCGGCGTTGACGTTGTAGACCCAGACCGACCTCTTCCTCGCCCACCTCAGGAAGCTCAACTCAGAACCTGCCTCCCCCGACCTGTATGAACCAGACGGCGACCAGGAATATTGCGCCGCTCCCCCCCACCAGGTACAGGAGAGGATAGTAGTTCGTAGGGGCCATGAACGAGCCGGCGAGGAGGAGCGCGAAGACCTCGACGATCATGAACACGACCGCAAAGACGAAGAGCTCGGACCTGTAGAGCCCCCGCTTCGGGATTGCCTCCTCCCCTCCGGTGAACGGCTCGTACTTGGGGCCGGTGCCCGTCGTCCTCTTCCCCCAGGTCCCCACGAGGAGGTAGACCAAGACGTCCGCCGCCACGATCAGGATGGGGATGATCACCTCATCGTACGCGAAGGGCACCCCTAGCCACCTCCGATGCATCCTGAGACGACCGAGACGATCTTCTCTGCGACCTGCACCATCGGCTCGCTGGGCCCCTCGCCTATGCCGACGTCGTGGGGCTGGACCCCGAGAACGAACACGTTCTTCCCGTTCTCCCTCACCGACGGGAGCAGCCTCAGCGGGATGTTGTGGGTGACGAAGAAGCCGTACTTGGTATCGTCCAAGTTGGCGAAGACCACCGAGCCGGGAGGCTTGCCCGCTTCGATGGCATCGAAGAGGAGCAATCTCGAGGACTGAAGGTCGAGCCTCGATATTGCGAGTTCAGCTTGGTCGACGGGCCTGTGGATCTTCACTCGGGCGGTGGGTGCCGACCCCAGCCTGCTCCGTAGGCGTGTCGCGATGTACAATCCGACGGAATCGTCCCTCTTGATCGGGTTGCCCACTCCGAAAAGGACCAGGGTTCCGGGGGGTGGCCGTGCGAAGAAATCTGCGACCGCTTCGACCCACTCCATGGCACGGACCGCCGTCAGATGCGTGATGTCTCAGACATATATGTCCAACACGGTCTATCAGCAAGCCTCGACGAGCAGTCAGGAGCAAGCGCGTTCAAATCGTGCCTGGATGAGATCGCTGAAAGGCTACGATGGCGCGGCATGTCAAGGGATGCGATGAGGCTCGGCTCTACTGAGCTACCTGTCCACCGTCAACCACGAGGATGTGACCGGTAACGAACGAAGACTCGTCAGACGCAAGGAACAGCACAGCTGACGCGATCTCCTCGGGTTCTGCGAATCTTCCAAACGGTACTCCCTGCAGCGTTGCCTTCTCTGCTTCAGGATTTCCATGGAGAAACCTCTCGAGCATGGGCGTCTTGACTCCCCCCGGTGCGACTGCGTTTACGCGTATCTTCTGCTTCGCGTACTCGAGCGCCGCAGTCCTTGTGAGCTGCACTATCCCGCCCTTGGATGCGGTGTACGCGCTTAGGTACGGATAACCGATCAGTCCAGCGGTCGACGCGATGTTGACGATACTCCCGCCCCCGCTCTTTAGCATCTCGGGTATCGCATATCTCATCCCAAGCCACTCGCCCTTGAGATTTATCGAAATCACTTTGTCGAAGACGTCTTCAGGATAGTCAGCTGTCAGCGTCATGACACCTTCGATTCCGGCGTTGTTGAACAGAACGTCGAGCTTTCCGTAGCTCCTGACCGCGGTCTTGATCATCTCTTGCACTTCAAGGGCTCTGCTCACGTCGGTGCGGGCGAATACCGCTTCTCCCTTGTCTTCTCTGATGATTTCGACCGTTTCAAGGGCCGCCTTGTCCTGCACGTCCGCCACCACCACCTTCGCGCCCTCACGCGCGAAGAGCAGAGCAGTTGCCCGCCCGATGCCCGACGCCGCCCCGGTCACCACCGCAACCTTTCCCTTCAGTCTCTGCTGATCCTTCTCAACTTGAGCCAGGTTCAAGCTTAGTCACCTCGTGCAACGCTCTTCCTGCTCTATTTATCGATGGATGCGATTACTAAGGATGAGAATATCTCGGTTTTGCAGAGACGTGAATCTGCCAACCTTGAAATATGAACCGGCCAGCTCGCCCCGAGGGTTGCACGAGCTCAGCGTAGCGCAGACGATTGTGGAGACCGTCGTCTCCGAGGCCGAAGCAAGGCCGGCCGAGAGGGTCGCGCAGATAGACGTGGATGTCGGCGAGCTGATGCAGCTCGACAGGCGGGCCTTGGCGGCGGGACTGAGAGTCCTCTTGGACGGGTCGGGGCTGAAGGGTGCGCGGGTCCGCCTACACGTCGAGGGAGCCGCCTTCAACTGCAGGCGGTGCGACAAGCAGTGGGGAATGGCGGAGGCGAAGAGGCAGCTCGAAAGGGTCCCGGACGCCCTCAGGGTGAGGGAGCCCGACAGCAGGGAGATCCCCCTCCACTTCCTACCGCAGCTCTATCCTGCGTTCCTCCGCTGCCCCGGCTGCGGGAGCTCGGATGTGCTAGCGAGCAGGGGCAAGGAGATACGGGTGAGAGGCGTCCTCTTCGCGTGAGACACAAGACCGCCGCCCTTGGTGTGGACGCCGAGAGGAGACTGAGCGTCATAGACAAGGTGGTCCTCGTCGGGAGCGGGAAGGGCGGCGTCGGGAAGAGCTTCGTGAGCTGCGGCCTGGCCCTGGCCCTCGCCCGCGACTCGCGAAGGGTCGCCCTCCTCGACCTGGACATACACGGCGCCAGCGTGCCGAGCTATCTGGGCCTCCGCCCTCCGGTGAGCAGCGGGACAGATGGGCTCGAGCCCAAGGCCGTGGGGCGCCTGAAGGTGATGTCTGTGGGCCTGTTCACGGGGGAGAAAGCCGTGCCGATGAGGGGCGCCGAGAAGCAGGGCCTGATTACCCAGCTCTTTGCGATGACGAACTGGGGCAGGCTGGACTACCTCGTCGTTGACCTTCCGCCGAGCATGTCGGACGAGCTGCTGACTGCCTTCGGCCTCTTCGCCGCGAAGTCGGCCCTCGTCCTGGTGACGACGCCCTCCCCGCACGGGATGGAGGTGGTCGTCCGCATGAGGGCGCTCGCCAAGACCGAGGGCATCCCCGTGCTGGGCTCGGTGGTCAACATGGCCTACCTCCAGGATGGTGCCAAGAGGTCGCATCCGTTCGGGGAGGCTGACAGGCGCCTGCTCGAGGAGAGTCTCGACTCCCCCATCCTCGCGGAGATCCCACTCGTGCAAGAGCTGAACTCGGGCGGCCTCCCCGAGGTCCTACGGCGCAACGGCGCCGCGCGGGCGTTCGGCCAGCTCCTGCCGAAGGTCCTGCGGTGGCGGCCGACACCGGCCGGCTAGCCAAGGGCGGGAGGAACGCCCACGTGGTGCTGCTCGAACTTCTTGTATCTCCAGACAGCCAGAGAAGCGGCCCACGTCACCACGAAGATCGCCACGATTCCATAGCCGAGCGACTCGAAGTCGATGGCGTTCAGCCAGCTCCAGAATCCTCCCGACAGGCTCAGTTCTCGCGAGGCGACCTGCAGGAGCTCGACCGTCCCCACCGCCCATGCGACGAGGATGGAGGCGAGGGTGACCGTCAGGTTGTAGTATATCTTCCTGAGGGGGTAGAGGAAGGCCCAGCTGTACGCGACTCGCATCAGGACGCCGTCGGTCGTGTCGACAAGGACCATCCCGCAGGTGAACATGAGCGGGAGGATCAGGACGTAGTAGACGGGGACGGCGGTCGAGACGCCCACCCCGACGCTGATCGCGATGAGGGCGACCTCGCTCGCGGTGTCGAAGCCCAGCCCGAAAAGGACCCCTATAGGATAGATCTGCCACGGCTTCTTGACGACCTTCAGGAGGGGCCCGAAGAAGCGGTTCATGAAGCCGCGGTTAGCCAGGAGTTCGTCCAGCTTCGCCTCGTCCAGCTTCCCCCTCCTCAAGGCCTGGAAGACCTTGTAGACGCCCGCCACTATCGCGACGTTGATCAGCCCTATCAGCCATAGGAAGCTTCCGGAGACGAGCGTGCCGACGAAGGCTCCGGCTCCGGCCAGCGCGGGGATGCTCGTCGTAATCTCCTTGGTGGCCAGCACCAGGCCCACGATCAGACCCATCACAACGGTGGAGTGGCCGAGAGAGAACCATGTGCCCACGGCTAGCGGGCGCTTCCCCTCCTGGATGAGCTTCCTGGTCACGTTGTCGATTGCGGCGATGTGGTCGGCGTCGACGCCGTGGCGGAGCCCGAAGACGTAGGCGACGATGCCGAGCCCCGCAAGCACCAGGGCGACCCGCCCGATGGCGAGAGAGGCGAGGAAGCCCGCCGAGGTGGCGGCTGCTATCACGACGTAGACGGAGACGACCTTGATCTTCTCGGCTCTGCCGAGATCGGTCGGGCGACCAGCCAAAGAGCATCACTCTCCAATCGACGGCCCGGAGACCAACCTGACCCCCGCCTGGCCTCTGGAGCTGGCTGCAGTCAGTGGCAAGGCCTCGACGAGCGGAGGCCTGAGCTCCTCGAAGAGCTCCTCGAGGGAGCGGACGAAAGCACCCGCGCCACCCTTGAGCACAGGCTGTATTGAGGGGTCGCACTCGTAGACCTGGGGCTCATAGGGAATCATGTGGAACGAAAAGTCAAAGCCTAGGTTCGCATCCGCCATGAACCTGACCACTTTTTGGCGGTCGTCTTCCGAGCGCCATCTGTTGCAAACTAGGTGAAGACCCGGTATCCGAAGGTCGTGCGCGAGCCTGAGGGCGTGTGCGGCCACCGAGCACGCATTGTGCGAGGGGTCGGTGACGACGACCGCGTGATTGAAGCCCTTTGCGATGGCTCGTCCGAAGTGCTCCACCCCTGCCTCGGTGTCCATAACGACCGCCTCGTTTCTGGTGAGGGCGATGTGGTTGACCGTGGCCTCCAGGAGGGTGTTCTCGGGGCAGAGGCAGCCCACGGCAGCCTTGGAGAGCGTCCCCATGACCAGGAGGCGTATCCTGTCCGTGACCTCCAAGCCAAACCTTGAGACCACGTCCTTCACGTTCGGGTTCAGGGTCAGGAACATCCCCCACCCCGAGTTCGGCCGCGCTCCCACCCTCTCCTCGATGTAGTCGAGCTGCTCGTTGAGGGGAGTTATGCTCGCAATCTGGGACGCGCTCAGCCCCAGGGTGGGTGCCATGTTCATCTGGGGGTCACCGTCCACCGCCAGGACACCGAAGCCGTTCTCCGCGAAGATGGTCGAGAGGGCCGAGCTGATCACCGTCTTTCCTACACCGCCCTTGCCGGTGACCACTATCTTCGTCCCTTCAGCCCCTCCCCGGACCGTGAGGAAATTCCCCACGGTCCGGTTGACGATGGTCTCGCGTTCTTCCTCTCTCTTCGCCGAGAACCTGTCAGGCATTGAGCTTCAACGCCAGACGCTTCTCCCTGATCGTCCCGAGGATGGTCTCGATTGCCACGTCCGGGTCCTCTTCCTGGATGAGCACCGAGCCGGTGATGTCCTTGAGGCCCTTGGTAAGGACTTCGGTGACCATCTTGCTCCCCTCGATCCTCAGTGCCGGCGCCACGTGGACGGAGACGCCGAGGTCGAGCGCCCAGGTGCCGATCGCCACCGCCTTCTCGGTTATCAGCTCGGGAGCCGAGGCGACCACGGGGAGGTCAGAGACCTTGACGCCGAGCTTCTCTGAGAGCGCCTTCAGGAGGACTCCGATGCGGGAGTTGTCCACACACGACCCCATGTGAAGGACGGCCGGGAGGCTGGGGAGCCCCGACGCGCTGCCCACGGCCTTGAGGACGGCCTTGAGCCCGGCCCCAATCTCGAAGGAGTCGATCTTGTTCGGGTCCATCAGTCCTTCCTGCGCGGTGATGTGGGCGGTGCAGCCCGTCACTATCACCATGACGTTGTTCTTCAGCAGCCCCTTGACGAGCCGCTCCGTGTACAGCTTCTTCCTCTCCTTGGGGTTGGGGCATCCCACTATCCCGACCACGCCGTAGATGTTCCCGTTCACGATGTTCGTGATGAGCGGCTCGAGAGGGTCCTTTGGGTTCAGCCTCGAGAGGGCGCCCACGATGGCCTCCACCGAGAAGCCTGCGAAGACCTCGGATATCTCGGACGGGATGTTCACCCGAGCCGGATCCCTGTTCGAGTACGCGGCTATCGCCTCGCCGACGATCTTCTCCGCGATTTCATCGGCGTGCTCGGAGGAGAACTCGATGTGGAGCGCCCCGGGTATCTTCACGTAGGGCATGGTGGTTATGAGCTTGGTGTGGTAGCAGGAGGCGACCTGGCCAAGGATGGGCCAGATGCACTGGAAGTCGACGACCATCGCCTCCAGGGCGCCAGTGGCTATGACCGACTCCGCCTGCATCTCGTTGGCCGCTATGCTGACGCCCTCCCTCATCAAGAGCTCGTTCCCGGTGCAACAGACGCCAACTATGTTGATCCCCTTGGCTCCGGCCTCTCGAGCCCTTGGCTCCAGCCGCTCGGCCACCTCCAGTATCTTCTCGGAGAGCATCGGGTTGTGTCCGTGAACTGCTATGTTGACGTAATCTTCCTTGATGGTCCCCAGGTTCGCGTAGCTGTGGACGGGCTTTGGCGTGCCGAAGATGATGTCGGAGAGCTCGGTCGCGATGGTCAGGCCGCCGTAACCGTCGACCAGCCCGAGCTTCAGGTCGGCCAACAGGATGTTGACGGGGTCGGCGTCGTTCCCCATGCTCGTGCGGTGCATCCCGTTCATAATCGGGAGCATCGCGCCCGACGGAATGATGTCGAGCTTCTTCCAGGTCTCGTAGCTGCTCTTCGGCGCGTAGGCCTTGAGGAAGGCCATCGGTTCCTTGTCGTACTTGGCGATGTCGTTGAGCGCAATGGTCGCGACGTCCTTGGCCATGTCCTCCTTCGACCTCCCCTCGGTAGGCACCCCGAGGCTCTTGGCGACAGCGATAAGCTTGCCCGCGTCCTTGATCGTGTAAGAGGTGAGCCTCCCCTCGGCGATGTCCAACAGGGCCTCTGCCATCTCCAGGGCGTGCTCCGTGTGGGACGCGGCCCCCCCTATCGTCTCCCTAAGGAGGTTCCTGGCCACGATGGTGTCCGCGGTCGCCCCGCAGACCCCGATTGTCGCTTTGCCGGCGGCTCTGACGCCAAGGATGCGGCACGGGCCCATGTAGCACATCCTGCAGGAGACACCCTCCTCGCAGACCCAACACTGAGGCGTCTGGGCCTGGAGCCGGGCGAAAGGAGTGGAGACTCCGCGCCTTTGGTTTTCTTCCATCAGATCAAGTGAAGGCTTGGTGGCGTCAGAGCTGCCAAAGTCCCCGCTCTCTTTGCGTTTGAAGACTTGCGCCATTTGACATCAGTTCTGAATGAGGAATCCCGAACTATATACGGGGGGCATACCTTTCTCAACGGTGAGAATGTGCGAAGGTTCCTTCGCGGACCAGAGAAGACCAGGATTCGGCGAAGCGCGCCGCTACGGCTTAGAGTTTCCTAGATCGCTTCGTTCCAGTCAATCCGCGGGAAGAAGTCCGAGGTCGTGATCATCCCGACCAGCCTGTCGTTCTCCACAACGGGCAGCCTCCGGATCTTCTTGTCGGTCATGACCGCGGCGGCGTCCCTCAATGACGTCGTCGGGCCGACCGTGACGAGGGGCGAAGACATCACCTGCCTCACGGTCACCCTGTTCGGGGTGAGGCCTTCGGCCACCACCTTCTTGAGGAAGTCTCTCTCTGTCACGATAGCGACGGGCCGCTCTCTGTCAACGACCACAATGCTCCCGCGGCCCTGAGCCCTCATCAGCTTCGCTGCGTCGACGATGGACTTGTCAGGAGTCGTGGTCAGCACGTCCTGCGTCATCGCGTCTCTCACCTGGGTCATGATTCGGTCGGTAGGCGACGCAGTATATACGGGGGACTGTCGATTCTCGATCTTGAAAACCAGCTCGCCGGCCCGAGTAGGGCTCTTCAGGGGACTATGCGGCGAATCGACCATGGCCTCGCCGGGGCTCCCGGAGAAGAAGGGCCAAGACGATCGCGAGGCAGGCGGGAATCATCGCGTTCAGCGCCACCGCCCTCCCCACCCCGAGGGCGAAGAAGGACGCGGTGATGACCGGGGCGAGCACCGTGGCCACCGACTGAGTTGTCGTGGTGAGGCCCAGCGCGGTCCCCGACCTACCCTCGCATGAATCCGTCATCAAGGCCTGCATGATCGGGAAGACGGAGGAGCTGAAGAATCCCATGGCGATGGCGCTGAGAAGATCGACGGGGAAGCTCGAGGAGGCGAAGAAGACGGCGTACGCCAGGAGGACCGCGAGCGAGATCGAGACGAGGAGCCTGTTTCTCGGCCAAGAGTCCGACGCCCAGCCCAGAGCTATCTTCCCGAGGCCTCCCGAGGCAGAGACGACAGAAGCTAGGAGGGCCGAGGAGACGACGCTGAACTTCATGACGGTGTAGAAGTAGTAGGGAAGAAAGACGACCTGCCACACCGAGGCCCACGTCGCCACCAGCGCGAAGGCCATCAGGACCGCTACATTCCTCCGTCTGACCAGCCCCGCGACGTCTCTCCCCAGCCTGATCCCCGCGGGGGACTTCAGGCCCGCCCTCGAGAGGCTCTGCTTGAGGGCTCCGACTCCCGCGATGGCGACCAGGCCCAGAGAGGGCGCCACGAAGAAGGCAGGCCTCCAGTCGCCCGTCAGGTAGTACGTCACGCCACCTATGGAGAGGCCGGCGACGCTCCCTACGTCAAACCCCACGTAGAAGATGCCTAGCGCCATCCCCTTCCGCCCCTTGAAGTAGTCAGCCACGCTGGCCATCGCGACGGGCCAGAACACCCCTTCTCCCAAACCGCTCACCAGTCGGAACGAGAAGGCCTGGGCGAAGTCCGAAGAGAACCCGACCAACCAGGTAAAGGCGGTGAAGACGACCAGCCCGACTGCCAGGATTCGCCTCCTCCCGAACCTGTCCGACAGGTGGCCTGCGGCGAAGACCACGCAGAGGACCCCGATGTACTGGGCAGAGCCTAGGAGCCCGACCTCGCCGTTGGTCAGGGCCAGCGCCGACTTCATGGGGACAAGCATCGAGGAGAGTACGGTCCGGTCCGCGGCGTAGACGACGTACCCCATCGTCATCGTGAGGAGCACGAAGACCGGGGTGAGGCGGCCCTCTGTCCGGGCGCCGCCTCCCGAGCCTTCTGCAGCGGATGAAGACGGGCTAGCCAAGAACCTTCGACGGGGCGCCCGACGAGAGCCTCAGCCCTAAAACCGATTGGGTTGCTTCAGCGCCTCGAAAAAGCGGTTGGTCGCTGCGATGTCCTTCTTCGTGTATCCGGCCAGGTTGCGGAGCTGGCGCGGGGTCAGC
>Ga0335081_10010752_pt1 | contig 14793 bp, 13 predicted proteins | sample Lox_Sample_35_FD_206713 | JGI IMG/M metagenome (GOLD analysis project Ga0335081, IMG submission 206713) | Soil microbial communities from Loxahatchee National Wildlife Refuge, Florida, United States - Lox_Sample_3.5 | ecosystem: Environmental > Terrestrial > Soil > Wetlands | place: USA... | reverse complement strand
CGGCTGCGTCTACGACGGCGTCAACGTCGAGAACGCCGCGTATCCGCTCGGGATCTGCGCGGAGAAGACGGCGATCGCGAAGGCGGCGAGCGACGGCGTGCGCCCGGGCGAGATCGAGGCGATCGGGATCAACGCCTCGCCGTGCGGCGGCTGCCGCCAGTGGCTGCACGAGTGGGGCGTGAAGCGGATCTACTTCCGGCGCCAGGACGGGTCGCTCGCCGAGTACGGCAAGGGTGATCTCCTGCCGGACACGTGGAACCTCCCCGGCGTATGAAGTCCGGCTTCGTCGCCATCGCGGGCCGGCCGAACGTCGGCAAGTCGACGCTCGTGAACGCGCTCTGCGGAGGCAAGGTGGCGATCGTCTCGGACAAGCCGCAGACGACGCGGCGCCGCATCTTCGGGATCGCGAACGGCGACGACCATCAGCTCGTGCTCGTCGACCTCCCCGGCTTCCAGCGGCCGCGCGACGCGCTGACCGAGCGGATGCAGCGCACCGTCGACACCGCCTTCGACGACGTGGACGCGGTGCTGTTCGTCCTCTCCGCGCGCGAGCGGATCGGCGCGGGCGACCGCTTCGTCGCCTCGCGCGTCTTCGGGCTCGGCGTTCCGGTCGTGATCGCGCTGAACAAGGTCGACCGGCTGAAGCCGGGCCACATCGCGCAGCAGATGAACGCCGGCGCGCGGCTCGGAAACTTCCATGCGCTTCACCCGGTGAGCGCGAAGACCGGCGACGGAATCGCCGACCTGCGCACGGAGCTCGTCGCCCTGCTGCCGGAGGGGCCGCTCTACTTCCCGGAGGAGCAGCGCACCGACCTGTCGGTCGAGCACCAGGTCGCGGAGCTCGTCCGGGAGAAGGCGCTGTGGCTGACGCGCGACGAGGTGCCGCACGCGATCTCGGTCGAGGTCGAGGAGGTCGGCGACCCGGTCGTGCGCGCGAACATCCTCGTCGAGACGGACTCGCAGAAGCAGATCGTCGTCGGCAAGGGCGGCTCGATCGTGAAGGAGATCGGCGTGCGCGCGCGTCCCGAGATCGAGGCGCTGCTCGGCCGGCCGGTGTTCCTCGAGCTGATGGTCAAGGTGCGCCCGCACTGGCGGCGCAACGAGACGACGCTCGAGCGGCTCGGGCTGTAGGCCTAGAGCCCGTTCCAGTTCGTGATCTTCACCGGCGCCACGAGCGGGCGGCCGACGTCGAGCTGGATCTGCGCGTGTCGCGCCAGCGGGATCGAGCGCGGGCTCCCGGACCAGGTCTTGCCGTTCACGTACGTGGTGACAGGACCGCGGGCGCTCGAGACGCGGCCGGCGCCGAGCGGCTGGCCCCACAGGTCGAAGAACTCGCCGAGGGTGTACGTGCGCTGCGTCGGCGACTCGATGTGGATGATCCCGTCCGCCGCGTGCGTGTGCAGCCACGAGAAGCAGGTGCCGGCGACAACGAACGGCCCGTCGGGCGTCGCCTCGGCCTGAGGGTCGGCGATCCCGATTCCCGCAGGTATCTGCCGCGCGTGCCCGTCGACGAAGACCGTGAGGTGCGCGTGGATGTGGAAGAGCACCTGCTCCCGCGGCTGGCACTTGATTCCGTCGACCGGCCCGATCGAGGCCATGGCGGCCGGCGGCGCGAGCTCCTCGCCGTTCGGGATCGCGATGCCCTCCGGGCCTGGCGAGGCGAGCGCCGGCACGGCGACCGCCGCCGCTACGGCGACCGCCGCGAGCGCGATCGCGAGCACGTGACCCCGACGATGCATCGGCCCATTGAAGCAGCAGCTAGCCCGGGCAGTACGGCCCGCCGGCGTCGTCGAGCCATTGCTTCAGCGCGGCGATCCGCGCGTCCGCCCAGCCGATCTGCTGACGCAGGCGCGGGCTCGCCGACGCGTCCGCGAGGAGGCTCGCGTAGCCGGCCTCGCTCGCGCTCTCGCCCGTGTAGAGGAGCAGGTCGTCGCCGGCGCCGATCGCGCGCGCGGGCCCGTGCGGCGTGCGCGCCGGGGCGGGCGCGTCGAGCGCGTCGGTGACGACGACGCCGCGGAAGCCGAGCGTGCCCCGCAGCAGCCCGGAGACGATCCGGCGCGAGAACACCGCCGGCGCACCGGTCGGATCGAGCGCCGGATACGAAGCGTTCGAGACCATCACGAGGCGCGTGCCCGCGGCGATCGCACTGCGGAACGGCGCGAGCCCGCGGTCGAGCTGGGCGGCGCCCGCCTTCACGACCACCGGCCGGTCGTCGGTGTTCGCCGGCGCGGCGCCGAGCCCCGGGAAGTGCTTCGCCGTCGCGGCGACGCCCGTCGACTGCAGCCCCTGGACGAACGCGGCCGACAGCGCGGAGACGACCGCCGGGTCGGACGAGAACGCGCGACTGCCGAGGAAGCTCGCCGGCACCGACACGGTGTCGGCGACGGGGGCGAAGTCGACGTCGACGCCGGCGCCCCGCAGGTCGACTGCCGCGGAGGCCGCCTCCTCCTCGACGCGCTCCGGATCGTCGAGCCTCCCGAGCGCCGCGGGCGAGTCGAACGGATCCGCCCACGGCAGCCGGCGCACCGCCCCGCCTTCCTGGTCGACGCCGACGAGGAGCGGGGCGCCCGCCTCGCACGCCGCCGCCTGGAGCCGGGCCGTGGTCGCCGCCATCACGGACTGCGAGCTCCAGCGGCCGGTGAGGATCACGCCGCCGACCAGGCCCGCGCGCACCCGCGCGAGGAACGACGGCGACGGCGGCGCGGCGAGCGCGCCGACGATCGTCTCGCCGACGAGCCGGCCGAGCGTCGCCTGCGGCGCCGCCTCCGCGGACGGCGCGACGCACGAGAGCGTCGCCGCGACCGCGGCGACGAATGCGTACCGCGCCCGCACGGCCGGGGCTACTCCGCCGGGGCCAGCGTCGCAGGCTCTCGATCCCGCTCGAGACGGAGCCCGGAGTCCGGGTCGAAGAAGTGGAACCGGCTCGGGTCGACGGCGAGCGCCACGGCCGCGCCGGGGCGCACGCGCGCCTGCGGATCGAGCCGGGCGGTGAAGGGCACGCCTGCGGCCGCCAGGAGGACGCCGTCGCCGTCGCCGCTCGCCTCGCGGATCTCGCCGACGTCGACGGGCGCCTCGGCGACGGTGAAGATCACGAGCGTGTCGGCGCCGAGCTCCTCGACGACGTCGACGGTCACGTCGACCGTCGGCAGCGACGGGCTCGCGGTGCTCGCATCGGAGAAGGCCTCGGGCCGGATCCCGACGATGACGCGGTGCGGGAGCTTCCCGGCGTCGGGGACCGGGATCCGGTAGCCGCCGAACTCGAGCGACCCGTCGACGGCTCCGGCCTCGACGAGGTTCATCGCGGGCGAGCCGATGAAGGCGGCGACGAAGAGGTTCGCGGGCCGGTTGTAGAGCACCTGCGGCGTGTCGATCTGCTGGATCCGGCCGTTGCGCATCACCGCGACCCGGTGGCCGAGGGTCATCGCCTCGACCTGGTCGTGGGTGACGTAGACCGTCGTCGTGCCGAGGCGCCCGTGCAGGCTCGACAGCTGCGCGCGCATCCCGACGCGGAGCTTCGCGTCGAGGTTCGAAAGGGGCTCGTCCATGAGGAACGCCTTCGGCTCGCGGACGATCGCGCGGCCCATCGCCACGCGCTGGCGCTGGCCGCCCGAGAGCGCGGCGGGGCGGCGGTCGAGCAGCTGCTCGAGCCCGAGCATGGAGGCGACCTCGTCGACGCGGCGCACGATGTCCGCCTTCGGCGTCTTCCGGACCTTCAGCCCGTAGCCGAGGTTCTCGCGCACGGTCATGTGCGGGTAGAGCGCGTACGTCTGGAAGACCATCGCGATGTCGCGGGAGCGGGGCGGAAGCTCGGTGACGTCGCGGTCGTCGATCGCGATCGTCCCGCCGGTCACCTCCTCGAGGCCGGCGATCATGCGCAGGAGCGTCGACTTGCCGCAGCCGGACGGGCCGACGAGCACGAGGAACTCGCCGCTTTCGATCTCGAGCGAGATGTCGTCGACCGCGACGACCCCGCCCGAGTAGACCTTCGTCACGCTGTCGAGAAGAATGGCTCCCACGGGGCTAGCCCAGTCTATACCGCCGGAACCCGAAAAAAGCAATGGCATTGACCAATTCCGTTCCACCGGGGTATAGTCAACAGCAGCCATGGCGGGGCAGGAACACGACGAGCGGACGATCCCCGCGCCGCAGCGCGTGACGAAGCAGAGCGCGACGCGCCAGCAGGTCCTCGACCTGATCGAGCGGCTCGGGGTCGGCACGGCGATCCCCTCCGAGCGCCAGCTGAGCGTCGATCTCGGTGTCTCGAGGCTGACGGTGCGGGCGGCGCTCGGCGACCTCGCGCGGGAGGGCTACCTCGTCCGGCGGCGCGGCAGCGGCACCTACGTCCAGCAGCCGAAGATCTCCCAGGAGCTGACCATGACCTCCTTCAGCGAGGACATGCGCCGGCGCGGGATGGTGCCCGGGAGCAAGACGCTGTCGATGACGACGCAGCTTGCCGGGGCCCGCCTGGGGCGGTTCCTGAACGTCTCGCCCGGGGAGCAGATCCTCGTCGTCAAGCGGCTTCGGCTGGCGGACGGCGAGACGATGGCGATCGAGACGCTCCACATCCCGGAGTCGCTCGTGCCCGGGCTGACGGCGAAGAGCCTCACCGGCTCCTTCTACGAGCTGATGCACGACGTGTACGGGATCACGATCGCGAGCGGCACCCAGTCGATCGAGCCGACCGTCACGAACGAGGAGGAGTCGGCCGCCCTCGGCGTCCCGCTCCACGCGCCCGCGTTCCTGTTCGAGCGCACGAGCCGAGACGCCGGCGGCAGGACGGTGGAGTTCGTCCAGTCGATCTACCGCGGCGACCGCTACCGGATCGTCACCGAGCTCGGCGGCGGCCGCCCCGGCCGCGCCGTCGACGCCTGAGCTCCGGCGTACCCGTCCCACATCCTCTTGACACAGGTGGTCTTGTGTGCGACCTTTCGCTCGTGGCCATTTGGTATAGACCAATCGGCGCACCGACCTTCCTGCGCGCCCCCGACGGCCACCGGGGCACTTCAGCGCTGAGGTCCCGCGTCGACGGCTCGAGGAGACTTGCATGAGACTACGAGTTATCGGGGCGGCGCTTCTCGTCGCCGCGCTCGGGGTCGTCGCGGCGACCGCAAGCGCGAGCAGCGGGCGGGCCCAGGCCAACAAGCTGACGGTCTGGCTCCAGGTCGACGCCCAGAGCGGCTGGCCGACAGTCGTCGCGGCCGCCACCCAGCAGTTCGAGCAGCAGAATCCGGGCTGGACGGTCGACGTCCAGTACCAGAACTGGAGCGATCACCTCCAGAAGTTCGACGCGACCATCGCCGGCAACGACACGCCCGACGTCATCGAGATGGGCAACACCGAGATGACGAAGTACATGGCGGCCGGCGCGTTCGCGGACCTGACCTCTTCCAAGGGACAGTTCCCCAACTCCTCGCACTGGCTCGCCGGCCTCGCGAAGTCCGGCATGTACGGCGGCAAGATCTACGGCGTCCCGTACTACGCCGGCTCGCGGGTCATCACGTACCGGACCGATCTCTTCGCCAAGGCCGGGATCCAGACGGTGCCGACCAGCCTCGCTCAGTTCACCTCCGACCTCGTCAAGGTCGGACAGATGAACAGCAAGGTGAAGGGCTTCTCCCCGCTGTACGTCGGCGGTGAGGACTGGTACACCGCGCTGAGCTTCGTCTACGACTTCGGCGGCTCGATCGCGACGACGCATGCCGGCAAGTGGGTCGGCACGCTCGACTCCCCGCGCTCGATCGCCGGGCTGACGGCGTTCAAGAACTTCTTCCTCGCCACGCAGTCGAAGTCGACGGCGACGCTCGACGGCACGAACCCGTACCCGTACACCGTCTTCTCGCAGGGCCTCACGGCCGCGAACTACGGCCCGGCGTGGTACACGTGCTGCACCGGCGCGAAGTACAAGTCGGTCACGGCGCAGTTCGTGATGCCGAGCCACACGAAGGGCAAGCCGATGCCGGGCTTCCTCGGCGGCTCCGACCTCGCGGTCCCGGGGCAGAGCAACTCGAAGGCGCAGGCCACGCAGTGGATCGCCGACTTCACGAGCACCGCGAACGAGCAGGCGCTCGAGCAGAAGGGCAACATCCCGAACGCGACGAACCTGCTCGGCAACAGCGTCAACGAGCGGGCCGCGGCGCAGAGCTGGTTCGTGCCGCAGGCGAAGCACTGGGTCGACGTCGAGAACGGCAACATCCTCAAGACGATGCTCTCCCAGATCCTCACCGGCCGCCTGACGGTCCAGCAGGCCGCGACGGTCGCGAGCGACAACATCGCGCAAACCCTCAACGAGTCGTAACCCTCTGACCGAGCGGGTGCCCACGTCGATGGGAGCCGCCGCCGCGACCGCCCCAGGGTGGCCGCGGCGGCGGCGTCTCACCCGCCGCCGCATCGCCGGCGGCGCCGTCCCGTATCTGCTCGTCATCCCGGTCGTCCTCGTGATGGGGGCGATCCTCGGCTATCCGATCTACAACCTCGTCCGGCTCTCGCTCCAGCGCTACGGGCTGCTGGAGCTGATCCAGCATCACGGCACGTACATCGGGCTGCACAACTTCGGCAGCGTCCTCCACGATCCGGTCTTCTGGCACACGCTCGTCCGGACGCTGATCTTCACGGCCGCCAACGTCACGCTGACGATGGGGATCGGGACGCTGTTCGCGCTCCTCCTCGTCCGCGTCTCGACGTGGGTGAAGGTCCTGCTCACGGTCGGGCTCGTGCTCGTCTGGTCGATCCCGCCGGTGGTCGCCGTCCAGGTCTGGAACTGGATGACGAACAGCCAGAACGGCGTCCTCAACTACGTGCTGACCGAGCTCCACGTGGGCAACTTCTTCCAGCACAACTGGTTCGTGACCCCGTTCTCGCAGCTCGCGATGGTGACGACGCTCGTCGTCTGGGGCGCGCTGCCGTTCGTCGCGATCAGCGTCTACGCGGCGCTGTCGCAGGTCTCGCGCGACCTGATCGAGGCGGCGGAGATCGACGGCGCGCGCGGCTGGCGGATCTTCAAGGACGTGACGATGCCGGTGATCGCGCCGATCCTCCTGATCCTGACGAGCCTGTCGATCCTCTGGGACTTCGGCGTCTTCACGCAGCCGTTCCTCCTGATCGGCCAGGGGCACGTCGTCCCCTCCAACTACCTGATGGGCATCTACCTGTACGAGGAGGGCTACGTGCGGACCGACTTCGGCCGCGGCGCGGCGATCTCGATCCTCATGCTCGTGATGGTCGCCCTGATGAGCGTCGTCTACGTGCGGCGGATGCTCAGGGTCGGTGACGAGCGATGAGCCGGCGGAGAGCGGGCCGCCTCGGCTGGAACGCCGTCGGGATCGGGGTCTTCGTCGTCATGGTCTTCCCGGTCTTCTGGATGGTCTCGACCGCGTTCAAGTCCGACGACCAGATCAACAGCATCACGCCGACGTGGTTCCCGAGCCACCCGACGCTGAAGCACTTCCGCGACGCGCTCGCCCGGCCCTACTTCTGGACCGACGTGAAGAACAGCGTGATCGTCGTGCTCGTCACGGTTGCGATCGCGATGGTGCTCGCGTTCCTCGCCGCCGTTGCCCTGTCGAAGTACCGGTTCACCGGCCTCAAGCTCTTCATCGTGCTCATGATCGGGATCCAGATGCTGCCCGCCGCCGGCCTGATCATCCCGCTGTACGTCGTGCTTGCCCGCTACCACGAGGTGAACACGCTCACGGGCGTCGTGCTCGTCTACCTGACCTTCGCGCTCCCGTTTACGGTCTGGACGCTGCGCGGCTTCATCATCGGCATCCCTCCGGACCTCGAGGAGGCGGCGATGGTGGACGGGAGCACGCGGTTCGGCGCCTTCATGCGGATCCTGCTCCCGCTCGTCGCGCCCGGGCTCGTCGCAACCTCGGTGTTCGTCTTCATCACAAGCTGGAACGAGTACATCTGGGCGCGCACCCTGCTCAGCGACAGCGGCAAGCAGACGATCACCGTGTGGCTGTCGTACTTCCTCGGCACCAGCCGCCAGACCGACTGGGGCGCGCTCATGGCGGCGTCGACGCTGACCGCGATCCCCGTCGTCTTGTTCTTCCTCGCCGTGCAGCGGCGGATCGCGTTCGGCCTCACCGCCGGTGCGGTCCGCGGGTAGAACCGCTTCGAGAGGTGCCGAAATTGGTATTGACCACATTCGCCGGTTGTGACAGGATCAGAGGCGCGAGGCCGGATCTCCGTCCGGCCTTCTCCGAGGAGAGCGACCTGGATCAGACCGTCCACCCGCACGAGGCCTGCCCGTGAGCGCGGGCTGCTCGTACTTCGGCGTCCGGATCGTGCGCCACGTGCGCCGCGACATGGCGGATCTCGCCGCGCGCGGCTACACGAGCGTGCTGCACACGTTCTCGGAGAACGACCTCGCCTACTACCGCGGCACGATCGCGGAGATCGTCGAGGCCTCCCATGCGGAGGGCCTGACGGTGCAGCTCGGCCCGTGGGGGCTCGGCCGCACGTTCGGCGGCGAGGCGGAGAGCCGCTTCGTCGCCTTCCATCCCGAGGCGTGCCAGGTGATGGACGACGGGCGCCGCGTCGCGGCCGCCTGTCTCAACCAGCCCGCGTACCGCGCGTTCTGCGAGGACTGGGCCGACGCTGCGCTCGAGGCCGGCGCCGACTCCGTCTTCTGGGACGAGCCGGCCTGGGTGATGCCCGAGCACGTCGGGGTCGACGACGCCGCGCGCTGGACCTGCCGCTGCGACGTCTGCGCCGAGAAGTTCGGCGGGCCGCTGCCGGCGGAGCTGACGCCGGAGGCGCAGGCGTTCCGCGAGGCGTCCGTCGTCGACTTCCTGCGCGAGGTGGTCGCGCACGTCGCGGCGCGGGGCGGGTGGAACACGATCTGCCTGCTGCCGGCGACCGGCGGCACGCACGGGATCGCCGACTGGGACACGGTCGCGTCGCTTCCGGGGCTGACGACGTTCGCGACCGATCCGTACTGGAAGCACTGGGGCGAGCCGGCGGGGCCGTTCGTGCGCCGCTTCGCCCGGCTGCTGCGCGAGACGTGCGACCGGCACGGCGTCGGCGCGCAGCTCTGGGTGCCGAGCTTCGGCCTCACGCGCGACGAGATCCCCGAGCTGGAGGCGGCGATCGCGGGTGCGCGCGGGGAGGGCGTCGACGATCTCTGGACGTGGGGCTACGAGGCGTGCGGGAACATGACGAGCCTCGCCACGCCGGACGCGCCGCTCGTGTGGGAGGCGGTCAGCGCGGCGCTGACCGGCCGCACGCAGAAGCCGACCGAGGCCGCGGCGCCGCGGTTCGCCGACCTCGAGCAGCGCTCGTCGCAGGAGCTGGTCCGGCTCTTCAACGATGAGGACGCGACGGTGGCGCGCGCGGTCGCCGACGCCGCCGACTCGCTCGCCGCAGCGATCGACGAGATCGTGGGGCGGCTCTCGACCGGCGGCCGGCTCATCTATGTCGGCGCGGGGACCTCCGGACGACTCGCAGCGATGGACGCCGCCGAGTGCGGCCCGACCTTCGGCTCCCCGCCCGGCGAGGTGGTCGCGGTCGTCCCGGTCGGCGACGAGGAGGGCGAGGACGACGCGGAGCGCGGCGCCGCCGATCTTGCGGCGCTCGGGCCGGGCCCCGGCGACGCCGTCGTCGCGGTGACTGCGAGCGGCTCGACGCCGTACGTGCTCGCCGCGCTCGAGACGGCGAGGGCCGCGGGCGCGCACCGCATTGCCGTCGTCTCCGTTCGCGGCAGCGAGGCCGGCGCGCTCGCCGACCGCGAAGTGGTCGTCGTGGTCGGGCCGGAGGTGGTGGCCGGGTCGACGCGGCTGAAGGCGGGGACGGCGCAGAAGCTCGTGCTGAACACGATCTCGACCGTGACGATGGTGCGGCTCGGCCGGACGTACGCCGGGCTGATGGTCTCGGTCGCGCAGGACAACGCGAAGCTGCGCGAGCGCGCGCGGCGCAACGTCGCGATCGCGACCGGCGCGCGCGAGGAGGACGTCGACGCCGCGTTCGCCGACGCGGGCGGAGACGCGAAGGTCGCGCTCGTCTCGCTGCTCGCCGGCGTCGACACGTCGACGGCGCGCGAGCGGCTCGCCGACGCGGGCGGATCGGTCCGCCTGGCGGTGGAGGAGCGGCGATGAGATTGGGCGTCGAGGCCGCGCTCGTCCGCGGCGAGGTCGTTCCGGGCGACGTCGAGGTCGAGGACGGCCGCGTCGTCGGCGTCGGGCTCGCCGGAGCCGCGCGCGGGCGCGTCGCCGTGCCGGGCTTCGTCGACCTGCAGGTCAACGGCTTCGGCGGCGTCGACTTCCTCGCCGCGTCGACGGAGGACTACGCGCGCGCGGGCGAGGCGCTGCTCGAGACCGGCGTCACCGCCTACCAGCCGACGTTCATCACCTCGCCGGAGAGCGCGATCGTCGAGGCGCTCCGCGCGCTGCCCAACGGCGTGCCCGGCCCGCGCGTCCTCGGCGCGCATCTCGAAGGACCGTTCCTCTCGCCCGAGCGCCCGGGCACGCACCCGCTCGCGCACCTGCGCGACCCGGACGTGGCGCTGCTCGACCGGCTGCTCGACGCGGGCCGCGTGACCGAGATGACGCTCGCGCCCGAGCTCCCGGGCGCGGACGCGCTGATCGCGCGCCTGCGCGAGCGCGGCATCGTCGTCTCCGCCGGGCACACGAACGCGACCGCGCCCGAGGCGCACCGCGCGTTCGACCTCGGCGTCGGCGGGCTCACACACGTCTTCAACGCGATGCGGCCGTTCCGCGCGCGCGACCCGGGCGTCGCGGGCGCGGCGCTGACGCGGCCCGACGTGCTCGTGAAGATGATCGTCGACGGACACCATCTCGCCGACGAGACCGTGCGCCTGGTCTGGGCGTGCGCCAACGGACGGATCGCGCTGATCACCGACGCGATGGCCGCCGCCGGCGCGGGGCGGGGCACGTTCCAGCTCGGCGAGGTCGAGGTCGAGGTCGCGCACGGCGCGGCGCCGAAACGCGAGGACGGCACCCTCGCCGGCACGGTGCTGACGATGATCGACGCCGTGCGGAACGTGCACGCGCTCGGCGTCCCGTTCGAGGACGTGATCGCCGCCGCCACCGAGGTGCCGGCGCGCTTCCTCGGCTGCGACGACGCGGGTGTGCTCGAGCCCGGCTGCCCGGCGGACATCGTCGTGCTCGACGACCGCCTCGAGATCGCGAGCGTGCTCTGCGCCGGTGAGGCTCGTGTCGTGGCTTGAGACCGAGATCCGCGAGCAGCCGGCGGCGCTCGCCCGCCTGCTCGAGCGGCAGGGTGAACATGCACGAGAGCTCGCGGCCGCGTTTCACGAGGAGGACATCCGCTATGTCCTGATCGCGTCGCGCGGCACCTCGAGCAATGCGGCGCGCTACGCGCAGTACGTGCTCGGTCGCGCGCACCGCGTGCCGGTGATGTTCGCGACGCCGTCGCTGTACACGATCTACGGGCAGCCGCCGCGGCTCGACGGCGGTCTCGTGATCGGGATCTCGCAGTCGGGCGCCTCGCCCGACGTCGTCTCCGTGCTGCTCGAGGCCCGCCACCAGGGCCGGCCGACGATCGCGCTGACGAACGACCCCGCGTCGCCGCTCGCGATGGCGGCCGCCGCGGTGCTGCCGCTCGAGGCCGGCGAGGAGCGCGCCGTCGCCGCGACGAAGACGTACCTCAACTCGCTCGGGGCCGTCGCGCTCCTGTTCACTGCGCTCGGCGACGACGGGGTCGCGCGCGACGAGCTGATACGGATGCCCGAGCTGCTCGAGCGGCAGATCGAGCTCTCGTTCGAGACGGCGCCGCCGCTCGCCGAGTACCGCGACGCGATCGGCGCGACGGTCGTCGCGCGAGGCGTCAACTACGGCACGGCGTACGAGATCGCGCTGAAGATCCGCGAGCTGTCGGGCCTCCTCGTCGAGGCGTACTCGCCGGCGGACCTGATGCACGGGCCGATCGCGGCGATCCAGCCCGGCTGGCCGGTGATCGTCGTCGCCCCGACCGGGCCTGCGCGGCCGAGCGTCGAGGAGGTGGCCGGGCCGCTCCGCGAGCGGCAGGCGCGCACGATCGCGGTCTCCGACGCGGAGTCCGTCCTCGCGATCGCGCACACGAAGCTGCCGCTCGTCCACCATGTGCCGGAGTGGCTGAGCCCGCTCACCGCGGTGATCCCGGGTCAGATCACGGCGATGCGGCTCGCCGAGCAGCGCGGGCTTGACGTCGACAATCCCGCCGGCCTGCACAAGATCACGCTCACGCACTGACCTTTCGCAGCAGCACGAGGTCCTGCGTCGGATTCCCGTGCGCGCCCTCGGCCTCGAGCTCGAGGAACGCGAAGCCCTGGGCGAACGTCTCGCGGAGATACCGCTCCGGGTGGTAGGCGCTGCAGAGGTTCGTGCCGGCGACGTCGCCCCAGCGGACGACGAGCTCGCCGCGCTCGAACACGTCTCGCTCGTCCCGCTCGAGCCGCGGCAGGTATGACCGGCCGTGCGTCGTCACGAGCAGGAAGCCGCCGGGGCGGAGCAGGCGGCGCAGCTCGTCCCGCCACGCGAGCTGCAGGTCTGCGGTCAGGTGCGTGAACACCGAGAGCGCGTAGACGAGGTCGAAGCTCTCCTCGTCGAACACGAGCGGCGGCTCGAGCCCGTTCTCCTCGAAGCGCGCGAACGGGAGATTGCGGCGGCACCAGTCGACGGCGGGTCTGCTCAGGTCGGTGCCCGCGACCTCGACCCCCGACAGTCCGGCCCAGTTCCGTGTGACGCGGCCGCAGCCGCAGCCGAAGTCGAGCATCGCGCGGAGCCCGTCGAGCGCGACGCCCTGCCGCTGCAGCGCCCCGCGGACGCTCGCGGCGCCGAGCCGTCCGCCCTCGAGGAACCAGTCGACGTCGGCCGTCCCGGCGACGCGGACGATCAGCTGCGGCGGCGGCACCGGCAGCGCGTCGTCGGCGTCGACCCGCGGGCCACGCGTCGCGAGCAGCGCCTGCGTCGACTCCCAGGCGCGGAACGCCGGGCCGATGAGCCCGGTGCGCTCGAGGAGGCGGAGAAGTCGGCGCTTCACGGCGTCGCAACGCTATAGCGTGCGCGCGTGGACGATGCGGCCCGCGCGGCGCTCGCCGGGGCGAAGGCGAGGCTCGACCGGCTCGAGCTCTATCCGCGCCCGGTGTCGCTCCGCGGCGTGCGGATCGTCGTCGCGCCGCGGCTCTTCCGCCTCCCGTGGTTCCGGCGCTTCGACGGCTACGCCGCGTGGTGGACGATCCTCCTGCCCGACCGGCGCCTGCTCGCCGACGGCGATCTCGTCACGCACGAGCTCTGCCACGTGTGGCAGATGCAGCACCGGCCGCTGGCGATGCCGCTCTCGTACCTCGTCCGCGGGTACCTGAAAAATCCTTATGAGTTGGAGGCCGGCGCCGCCGTGAGCCGGACGCGGGCGGTACCGTGAACGAAACGGGGCAGGCGCCTTCGTGATGACGAGAGCACGCTGGACAGCGGTCGGCGTCGCCCTGGCGCTCGCGTGCGGGAACGCGGCGGGGGGCGTCCTCGCGGCGCACGGCGCCCGCTTCGACTCGACGACCCCTGAGGCGATCGACACCGGGTTCTACTCGCCGTCGCTCGAGGCGACGCTCCACGCGCTCGTCGTCCTGCCGCCGGGCTACGACACGAGCGGGCTCCGTTATCCGGTCGTCTACTTCCTGCACGGCCTTCCGGCCGGGCCGACCGCGTATCGCAGCGTCGCGTGGGTCGCGTCGTCCCTGCAGAAGACCGGCAGGCAGGCGATCGTCGTCATCCCGCAGGGCACGCGCGTCCAGAACGGCGATCCCGAGTACCACGACTGGGGGCCGGGGCAGGACTGGGAGACCGCGCTCGCCGTCGAGCTCCCGCGCTGGGTCGACGCGACGTACCGGACGATCGCCAGCCGCTCCGGGCGCGCGATCATCGGGCTCTCGGCCGGCGGCTACGGCGCGGCGATCCTCGACGCGCACCATCCGGGCGAGTACTCGGTGATGGAGTCGTGGAGCGGCTACTTCCGGCCGACCGATCCCACCGGCGAGAAGACGCTCGACGTCGGGTCGGACGCGGACAACGCGTACGCGAGCGTGTTCGACCAGATCCCGCAGCTGAAGAAGGCGTTCGCGAAGAACCCGACCTTCTACGCGTTCTACGTCGGGAGCAGCGACCCGAACTTCGTCCCCGACAACGTCCAGCTCGACAAGGGCCTCAGCGCGGCCGGGATCTACCACGTCTTCGACGTCTATCCCGGCGGGCACGACAACGCGCTCTGGCAGGGCCACGCGGTGCGGTGGCTCGGGATAGCGCTCAACCATCTCGCCCAGCCGTCGCCCTAGCCGGCCGGGACTACACTCACGGCGTGGCGCAGGCGCCTGCACTCCCGGCCGGGTTCGAGCTCCCGCTCGAGCCGCGGCTCCCCCGGATCGGCTCGGTCGACGCGGTCGCGCTCGAGGACCGCGCGGCGTCGCTCGCGAAGCGGTCGATCAAGAAGGATGCGAAGGTCTTCGCGCTCGAGCTCGCGATCCGGACGACGGACCTGACGACGCTCGAAGGCGCCGACACCCCGGGGAAGGTCGCCGCGCTCTCGTCGAAGGCGATCCGTCCCGATCCGGGCGACCCGGGCGTCCCGTCGGTGGCGGCGGTCTGCGTCTACCCGAACCTCGTCCCGGTCGCGCGCGACCGCCTGCGCGGGAGCGGGGTCAAGGTCGCCGCGGTCGCGACCGGCTTCCCGTCCGGGCAGTATCCGACCGCGGTGAAGGTCGCCGACGTGCGCAGCGCGGTGGAGCTCGGCGCGGACGAGATCGACATGGTGATCGACCGCGGCGCGTTCCTCTCCGGCAGGTAC
>Ga0335081_10010751_pt1 | contig 14797 bp, 17 predicted proteins | sample Lox_Sample_35_FD_206713 | JGI IMG/M metagenome (GOLD analysis project Ga0335081, IMG submission 206713) | Soil microbial communities from Loxahatchee National Wildlife Refuge, Florida, United States - Lox_Sample_3.5 | ecosystem: Environmental > Terrestrial > Soil > Wetlands | place: USA... | reverse complement strand
AGCCGGCGCTCGGAATAGAGGAAGAGCTTCTCGCTGTTTTCCATGGCGCGAACCAGGTCGGCCAGCTCTTTCTTCCGGTTGCAGAAGGCCGAACCGCCCACCACGCCGCCGTATTCAAAAGGGTTCTTCATAGTGCCAGTCGCCATTACGCAAGATGCGTAACGCAACTTGCGTAATTCTACTACGGTTTGTTTGAACTAGGCCTTATCCTATTGATTATAAGGGGGTTTGCTATGAGCATCCGCTCGTGGTTCCACAGGTCATGCAACGGTAACACGTACCACTCTGTACCATAAGCGAACCGCAGATGTTGCAGGCAGGCGCATCGCCGAATTGCACGAATTCACCGAGCGCTTCAACTGTTCCTTTCCCATTCGGGGGCGGTGATGTATGACTGGACATTGGACGGGACTCGAACAGTTCTCCCTGCTCCTTTGTGAGAAACTTGAGCTCCATCCAGCGGAAGAGGTAATCCATCTTATGTTGGGCCCAACATAAGATGGATTATGTTGTCTTTGCATTTATGTGACGCTCGACGCCGGTCGGCACGTAAACAGCCAAGCCCAACCCCGCCGAACGTCACATAAGTTGGTTAGAGTTGAGCCAGGAACCTCAGCAGATCAGGATTGTCCCGCCAACGTTTTCGCCGCGACGATCTGGCTTCACACATGGCCAGTGCCTTCGCCTTCATCTCCAGATCGCTTTCCGCGTAGATGTTCGTGGTGTCGATTGAAACGTGGCCCAGCCATGCTCGGATGGTGTTGATGTCGACTCCTGCCCGCAACAGATGGGTAGCGGTGGTGTGCCGAATCGTGTGCGGCCCGATTCGTTTGTGGCGTAGGCCTGCGCGATTGCCCCTCGCCTTCCTGGCGTAGCGAGTGACGATATCGTGCACGCCGAATCGTGTCATCGCTCGTGGCAGAACGGCCAAGAAACACTCGTTCCTGCTCGCCCCGTCCCGTGACCAGCTCCTTCAGGACTGCGGTGGTAGACGCGCCCACAGCGGGCACAAGCGGACCTTGTTCCCCTTACCGCGCAGTTGCACGAACGACTGTGATTTTCCCTGTGGTCCGCACAATCGCAGGTCGGCGACTGTAAGTTGGGCCACTTCGCCCGCTCGGGCTCCTGTGTTATACAAGAACAACAAGAGAGCATGGTCCCTCGATCCTAGTCGGCTGCCACAGTCGGGGGCAGCGAGTAGGGCATCGATTTCGTCCTTTTCGAGATACCCCACCGGCCTGTGTTCTGATTTTTTGAACGGGACACTGCGGACCTGTGCACACCACGACAGATGTTCCGGGCTGCGCTCGCCGATAAACGTCGCCAGTGTGCGTAATGCGGCCAGTCGCTGGTTACGTGTCGAGACCGAGCACCTCCGTTTTTCCTCGATGTGGCGCAAGAACCTTCTCACCAGATCGGTGCCGAGGTCCTCTACCAGCAACTCATCTGGTTTTCTGTGCAGCATCGCGCCGGCGAAGATGACGAGCAGGCGTAGTGCGTCACGATAACTGTGCAGCGTGTTCCGGGCGAAGTTGCGATCCGTAGGAAGATATTCGAGCAGAAAGCGTTTAATCCAAGGAGCCAAAGTGCCCTTATTGTTCACCAGCGCCTCCGCACACGTACCGCTCGAAGCGATAATTCGCCTGCTGGAGCAGTTCCGGGGTCATAGTGAGGTATCTTTGCGTTCCATTCAGATTGACATGGCCGAGATAAGTAGACAGGGCAGGAAGTAAAGGCATCAATATCTTTGACAAACATGTGTCCGGGATGGGGAATTTGGCTTGCGGTGACAGGGCTAATCTTGGTCTGCGTCGTTGTAGCGTGTGCAGGACATCGCGTTTACCGGAACAGCCACTTGCCCATAGAAGTGCCAATCGCAGAATGCAGTCCAATGGTGAACGCCGAATGTATCCCAGTAATTCGCCACCGACCAAACGACGAGGTACTTTCTACCTTCATTCAGAGCGCGCTGTTCGTCGTCGGTAAGGGGGTCTTCAACCGCGGTTTTCCCGTCCAGAGTCTTAGAGCGAGTAACGTAATCAACCACTGGCTTTTGTCCGGGAAACATGAATCCCAAAGCTACATGTCGGGCGACGAGTCCAGTGATGCTTCCATTTACAGGGGGAAGATTGGGAGGTTGGGCACTATCCACTATTTCTACGGCGGCAACTGCGTTTACTTCTCTGGCTGGAGTTTTCCCAATATTTGTGTAGTTCAATGGGAGCGTTACCGTTCTGCCTACGCCTGCGGAAACAATCTGATCTGGAAACTTATCTCCAGCAAGTTCCACTTTTATCCATGGGCGCTCCTCCCGTCGCATGTAGGTAAGTTGATTTCGGAGCGTGCATGTTTGCAGAGCGCCTACGAAACCAAGCACAACGGTGAAGGATGCTATCAACCAATCAGTAGTTCTTCCGTGAGCCTTGAACCACGCCTTAAAGCGCATTATCCGGCTTGGATGTTTATCGCTCTCGGCCTTCTTCTGGCCTTCATTGGGCATTTCTGTATCCTTGGCCTTGGGGGATTCTTCCTCTTCGAGGAGGGCAACGTTCGGCTTTGCATTTTGTCCGTTACGGGCGGAGTTATGATGTGGGTTGTGGCGCTTTTTCTTGCCCATAAGGCAGCATCTTTATGACTCGGAAAACAGAATACAGAGAAGGCCCGGAAGCGATCGAAAACTTCAAGCGCGGTATGCGGGCGCTGTTCCAAGCTCCGAAGGAGCGCGTCAGCAAAACCAAGCGGCAGCCCGCGAAGGCTACCGCCCGCAAAACATCCGGCAAGAGCAAGGGTTAGAACGGCTCCGCTTCCCCCGTCCCTGCCGTTTCGTGGTGGAGCGCGTCTACCTCTTTTCCAGTTAGCTGGGCATAGGTGAGGCGCTTGCCGAGCACTTGCGACATGGCCAGTACGAAGCGGTCAGCGTCGTTTAGTGGATTGTCGCGAGTAGCGCGGTTGTTATAGCGAAACATCTGCTCATCGAGGTAACGGTCAAGATGGAACGGCTCGACAGCAACATAGGTTCCGCGCAGAGTGCGCTTGAGCAGCGACCAGAAGTTGTCTATGCCCTGCGTGTGTACTTGGCCACGAACGTACTCGCGCGCGTGGTTCACTACTTCGTGTATCAACTGGTCGCACTTCAGGCGGTCGTAGCCGACAAAGTTGTCCGTGTAGACGCGACTGCCGCGAGCGACCTGATTCAAAACCGCGTTCTGCAAGGTCTCGCGCTTTACATCGGGAATGACCTGTGCGCGAACCTGCCGCAGATTGCGGTCAAGCACTCCGAACACGACCGTCTTGTCAGTGTGAACAAAGCCGCGCCGCATCTTGCCGCGCTCCGCTTGGGCCTTCACCCTACGGTTCTTGTGCATCTTCTGAGGATTCGGCCCGACAAAGGTCTCGTCGCTCTCTACAGGGCCGCCATCGCTGCCGCCGAACTTGAAGCTACTGTTATCCTTCAAGGCTTCGCGGATACGATGCAGCATGAACCATGCCGTCTTTTGAGTGACGCCAATGGAACGGTGAAGTTCCCACGAGCTAATGCCGTTTTTGGCGTTGCAGATCATCCAGAATGCCGCCATCCACTTATCCATGCCAAGTGCAGAGTCCTCGAAGATCGTGCCGACCTTGAGGGTGAACTGGCGATTGCATGGGTAGCAGAACCAGCGGTGATAGTTCTTAATGAACGAGTTCTTTTCCGACCCACAGCGCGGACAGGTCACTTTGCCATCCGGCCAGCGAAGCTCAACGGCAAACTGAAATGCGCGTTCTTTGTCGGCAAAGTAGCCCAACGCCTCTTGCAATGTTTTTGGCTCTTTCACGCTCAAATCATACCGGAGACAAACATGTTTGTCAAGTATATTAATACCGTCGCAAGCCATTGATTGCAAGCATGGAAAGCGCGAATTTAGAGCATCGAGACGGCGTTGATTCGCCCGGCTGCAATAAACTTGAACAACAAATGGGCGATGTGATGAAAAAAACGAGATGTCATGGTTGGAAGCCAGGGTTTTCCCCGGCTTCCGCACCTAATGGTCGATGAAGAAAGGCCGCCATGTCACGGAGTCAGTTTAGGACGGACGGCGCCGCACAGACCTAGAATCCCAGACACTAACAAAAGGATGCTGCTTGGCTCAGGAACCGTACCGCTGCTGCTGGTTGTGCCGCTGACACTGCCGAGCACGGTAAACGACTCGGAAGGAATCGTACCGACCTCATTGTTTGAGGCTGACGACGGACCTTCGTTCTCGTCCCAGTAAACTGGGTCCCCGCTGGGTACGACCGCGTTCTGGAGACTCAGCCAGTACGTACCGGCATTCAGACTCACGCCCGCGAAAGTGCCCGATTCGTTGCAGACGAAATAATCAGACCCGTTCAGACTGCAGCCGCTCTGTGTAAAGCTGACGGTCTGATTGAAATAGCTAGTCCCGCCGAACTCGTTCGAGGTGATAGAAACGTCTGCTGACTGCAATATGTCGCCCGGTGTCAGCCAGGCGGCAAAGTTCAGGCCGTTGATCGTCGAAGCTTCGCTTAGCGTGAAAGTATCACTTTCCACGAAGTTGTTATTAATGGTCCACGCGAAAGCTGTGCCGTTCGTCGGACCATTATCATAGAGATCGTTCTGGGCCACAGCCGGAGCCGCGACCAGGCAAAGCACAAATAGCGACAGCAATCCATGCCGGAATTTCAAGGTAATACCCTCCCTTTCGAATTCGTGATGTTCGTTCCGCGGGCTTACGAATCGGACACCTGCGCCCGCCGATGAATGACTGCTCGGCCCACCGAGCGAAGAACTGCGGCCAACAGCCCGGATCTATGGTTCGAAGACTGACCAGAACATGCGGGTGTCACCGGGGACGCCTTTCCATGCCGCATAGAGCCGGCCATTGAACTCCGCCAGCGCGGGAGCATTGCTGGTGCCGACTCCGACGCCCTGCTGCTCAGGCGACCACTTCGCGCTGCTCGGACTGTACGCCGGCCGGGTCAGGTATGCATCGTTCAAGGTTGCCCCGCCGAAATACTGAGACGGGAAAGCGGAATACTGGATGCTCGACTGGCCGTTGATGGGATCGCAGATCAGCAGCATGTCGTTCACCACGCCGACAATGGCGACGTAGTGCTGAGCGCCGGATTTCCAGGTGATGTCCACAACCACCGGGCGGCCATTGTCGATTTCGGCGGCGATCTGTGACAGCGAGATGCTGGGAAGCGCAGGACTGTTCCAATTGTCATGCACGTTGAGCGCATCAGCCACCCCGCCGCTCTTAAGGTAGGCGGGCGTGATCGAACCTTCGAGGCAATACAGCGCATTGGAGTTGTAGGGATCTGCCAATTTGCCGGCCAAGGTTGGATTCGCTGCGACTATCGATGGGTCGGGGCAGGCGCCGGTGGACAGAGAGAGTTCGTTGATGGTTTGGCCCACGATCGTCATGAGCCGTGGGTGGAAGGGAATAATCCGAAAGCAAAGGCAGATCAAGCGGTTTTCTTTTCTAACCTCATCGAGCGCCTGAAACAAATTCCGGGAGTGCGCAACGTGGGTGCTATAAACGGCCTTCCAATGGATGGCGGCCTTCCGGACGGGATGTTTCTGCTGATGACGCCAGAGGAGGTCCCGAAGAACTTCGACGGTTTCGAGTCGTTGTTTCGCGAGAAGGAACGTGTTGGAGTGGCGGACTTTGGTATTGCCACGACAGGATACTTCCAGGTTCTGGGCATTCCTCTACTTCGAGGACGCCTGTTCACGGAAAGCGACGGCGCTGACTCCCCGCACGTGGCCGTGATCAGCGAGTCGCTGGCTCGCGAACGCTGGCCCGGCCAGGACCCCATGGGTCACACGATCGAATTCGGGAACATGGATGGGGACCTGCGTTTGCTGAGGATCGTCGGTATCGTCGGCGACGTTCACGAATACGGACTCGATGTGCCGCCCACTCCCACCGTCTACGTGAACCTATTTCAGCGGCCGCACTCGACGATTACCATAACCATGCTTAGCGATGCCGAAACACAATCCGTGACCTCGGCCGCGCGCGCGATCCTGCGGGAGCTCAACCCGGAGATTCCGGCAAATTTCCGGACGTTTCCCCAACTGTATGCTGCCTCCCTGGGCTCACGTAGGTTCAACCTGATTCTTATCGGCTTCTTCGCGGTCGTCGCATTGCTGCTTGCAACGGCAGGGGTGTTTGGGGTTATGGCCTATTCCGTCAGCCGCCGCACGCGTGAGATCGGTGTCCGTATCGCCCTAGGCGCCCGCTCGCGTGACGTTCTCACCATGATCCTGGGCCAGGGATTGCGCACGATCCTGGTTGGCACTACTGTCGGGCTTCTCGGCTCTTTGGCAATCACACGCACTCTGCGCTCACTGCTCTTCGGCGTAACTGCTACCGATCCCCTGACCTTCGCGGCGGTAATCATCCTGCTAATGGCAGCCGCGCTGCTAGCCTGTTATGTTCCGGCGCGTCGCGCCACACGGGTTGATCCGATGACGGCCCTTCGTTGCGAGTAGGCCGCCCTTCACCTCCGCCTCGAGTAGGTGTCGTGAAACCGCCATGGCGGTCTCGTGCCGGTTGGGTTCACTAGAAGATTTCCGGGGATCACCGGCTATCTGTTCGTGTCCGAAGACCTACGCAAGTATCGTCGGGCGGCCGACGCAACAGTGCCTTCGCAAGACTTCCTGAACTACACGGAGGCGGCAGCCGTGCTGGGGGTCAAAACGCCTTGTAATTCGCGGTCTCGTAGCTCAGGGCAGTTTGGACACCGCTGCCGGACATCGGCCAGGTCTGTCGAAGTTGATTCCCGCCCCACAGGTTAGGGCTTTTGCCGACCGATACGTCGCGGCGAGCATCCTCGCTAAGCGATTCAATCTTAACCGCAGAAGATTATCTAGCTACATCAAAGAGTCCGGCGCCCCGCTCCTCACTGTGCCAATCCCAGAAGAGGGCAGAGTCCCGACAATCTTTTTCCCTAGGTGTCATCCGGAGAAGAATGGCACAAGCTTTAGAAGTTAAGGTCGATCTCCTTTCTGAGGCGGCCACGTGTCTGCTCCAGAGCCTGCCTGTCGCCGTGGAACGCGTTCTAGCTAGCGCATCAGCGCATCGGTAAGCCGAGTCTCCTTGGAGCAAATCCTACTGAGCAAAAGTAGCTCATTAGGTCCAACAGTCCAACGCCAGGTGCGTGCTGCCGGGATTAATTTCCGATTGACACCGTTGGATCCGGTCAAAAGGGAAACTTCGAACGGTTACGACATCTGCCCCTCGGCACTTCCCGAAGGTGAAGTTTACTGAACTCTCGCCGCCCAGAAACGATTTGACCCGAGGCAGCAAAGCCAAAAGCCTAGGCCACCCTCCCGAATGAGCGCACGCGAAGAGCGAATGCGCCGAAGACCACATAAGAGTAATTGACCAGGGCCATGATGCCATTCAGCATGGCGGGAGTTTGGATTGCGGCTACGGCGTGGTTGGTAGCAACAAGGAGTTGGAGCACGCAAAAGGCGAGCGCGACCGTGCGAGCGCCGAGAGCATCGTTGAGCCACAATGTGCGGGCGATCACGATGTACATCGCCAAATTCCAGAAGCCAATTTCGCGCTGCCAGCCATGAGCGACGCCCCAGGCCGAGGCGAGCCCTAGTTCGGTCGGAAGGGTGATTTGTCCGATGGCGGAGATAATGACCAGGCCCGCCAACAGCTTCAAATACCAGCGCAGCATTTTGGGCATGATCGGGCCTCCTGTCGGCGCTTTGAACATTCCACTTCACGTGGCGGAGTTCGATTCTTCGCTAACTTGGATGTTGCTGCAGGATTTTACTCTCGTTCTTTAATTAACATGTATAGGCCTCAATGTAGCCCTTGAAGATCGGTATGATCGAACCTGGTCACCTCATAGCATGGTACCAGCTTCCGCCAAAGTCGCGGTCTACTGTTTTGCTGTGACTCGAAGATAAAGAATACTAACCGAACTACTGAAATCGGGTAGCCTGCCCGGAGCAATGCCTCGCGGAGTTGCTGGTGCAGGCCTGAGTCAAAACGAAATCGCTCGCGTTCCTCGTCGGTCTTGGTCTTAATCCCGATAAACCAAAGACGTTCAGGATTTATATGGACGGAATCGAACCTAAACACCTTCGCGTTAAGACAATGCTGGCGAGCTACCTCGTTGACCTCGCGTCTTGCACGACGGGTAGACCGCAGCTTCGAGCCGGGACTACGTTTGATTAATCTCAGCAGGCCGAAGTAGAGAAATAGCACGACCCATACCGCAAGTCTAGCAGGCAGAAGAACAAGCCATAGCCCGGTAAAGCTCCATTAGCGCCTCCCGTAAATTGGTATAGCATGCCTTCCACCCATGTGCAGAGCGCGGTTATGCAGGCGCTGGCTGAGGGTCTCAGCCTGAAAACCGTGCCCTCCCCATCAGCTCCACCTGTAGTGGTCGTGCCGTAAAGAAAGCCCTGCGGACCAAAGACTACTCTGGCGGCCGGATAAAGCTCCGTCGCTTACGCTTACATTAAAGTTAAAAAGGGGGTTAAAAGACCCAGTTGGATCCGGAGCGCCTCAGCCGATAAACCACGCCGTAATCGGTGCTGCCGCCGAAGAGTGTCGTGCCGTAGAGACTCCCTGCTCCATCCATCGTCAAGCCCGCATATGGGGTTGCCCCATCCCCTCCGCCGCTGAAAGTGTGAATTACGCTGTAGGTTTGCGCTTGCACGGATGGGCTTACGATGGTCCCGAGCGCCAACACGATCGCCAGTGCCAGCGCGCCGATTGCGGCGCCCACGCTCAGGCCGGGCGTTGAGCTCCGAAGGTATCTCAGGTTCACCATGAAGATACTCCTTACGAATGTTGCAGGCCTTGTCCCGGCACGCGTCCAGCAGAGCGGGCCGATCCAAGCGCACTCTTCCCGCTCACCTGTAGTGGCAATCTCGCACAAAACGTTACATCGCCAGCTACAAACGTCAGCTAGTTCAATCGTCATCCGCCCGCGGGCGTGCGCTGGAGGAAGGCCTACCAGCCCTCGATTCCGGAATTATTCTGGACAATGTTGCAAGCAGTTCTGACGACCGCCCCTCAGCGCTTGATCACACGGAAACTATATCCGGCAACTTCTGTAGCCGCTGCATTCGTTAGTTTGCCCCGAAGCTTAAGGATGTAATCTTCGCTGCGCAGAAGGCTGGACGGCAGCTCCAGCACCAGTGCGAGCCCACCCTCAGTTACCGGCCTCAGTCCTTCCTTCGACCAGATCCTGGTTCCTTCGACTGTTTCGAGGGTGGCGATATAGCTTTCGTATGATGGATTGCTGTCGAGATTCACCTGAAGGCGTACCAGGTGAGGGCCATGCGGGATGACCAACGTCGGCTGCTCGGCGCTGCCTCTAAGCAGACCAGGTGTCAACGCCAAAGCAACGATCGGCAACGGCTGCGATCGTGTTCCTGCCTGTTCTCCCGATACAGCGGCGGGAGCGCTCCCGATCGCAGGCGCGTTGAGCTGGGCTAGTTGTCTGGCTAATTCTTCGTCTCGCTCTTTCAACTGCGTCTGTTCAGCCTGTATTTGCCGCAGTTGAGCGCGCAACCGCCAGTTGTCCCGGACTAACCAGGTGCCGACGATTAGCACTGCTGCACATGCCGCAGCGAACGACCAGCGTGCTCCGGTGCCGAGCACGTCCCACCCGGCGGCAATCTTCGCCTCTTTCGCGGCTGGAGTCACTCCCGTCGCCGCTGCCAAGTACCGAGCTAAGGACTCGGCGAAAGCCAGTTTTCGCCGCCGCTCTGCCGAGCTTAAAAAATAAAGCTCGAACTGCGTCTGCTGTATTTCCGTGAGCTCCCCGCCCACATAGTCATCGATCAATTCATCTTCCAGCGCCGAGAGCTGCTCAAACGCGTCGTCATCGACAAAGTAGTGCTCTTCCAACCGAATTCTCTCCTCATCTGACACATCACCAAGAAGATAGCGGATCATCAGTTCGTCGCTAACAAGGTCTCTCGCCAAACCCAACCCTCCATACAATGTGCGGAATTTCAGGTTTGTATTACAGCCGCGACCTGCATCAAGCAGATCCTGCCAGGCACTTCTCAACCCAGGCCGCCAGCTTGCACCGGATGCGATGAGCCTGGACCCGCAATGTACCCAGCGATATACCACATTGTTCCGCCAGCTTTCGTCTGTGCTGTATCGCTTCGGATTTATGTTTTTCGTAGTACCCCATTACCAACCTGCGCTCTTTCCTTGGCAAAGTGCGCATGCACCTGTCCAGACATTCGAGCCGCTTCGCGGCTTCCAGCTCGTCGTTTTTCTGCTGCTCGTCTGCATCGGGATCAACCCGGAGGACCCTGACCGAAACTGTTTCCAGAGAGGTGTTCTTTGTCGAACTATGCCAGCTCTCCTTCAGGACATTCTGCGCAACGCCCAGAACATATAACCGCACATCATGAATATCGACCTGGTCGAGTTTACGGATCACTCTGTCGATGGTTTCATCCGCCAGGCTTTCGGCACAGCTTGCACCACGGCACTCAAACAGCTTCACCAATTTACGATGGAGATTTCGATATTGCACCCCCGCGCGTTCGCGGTCGGGATCGAGGCGCGCCAGGAACCTGTCCAATGCTTCTTGGGTCAGATTGTGTGAACCGGAACGGTCCACCACTGCCTCCAGGGTGAAGCTGAAATCGGCGAGGTGATAGTCCTCTAGTTCCATTCCCCTTGCATGACAAAAGCCGCCGCCCAGTAGTACGGAAACTGCCACTCTGGCTGCTTCCACATCTCGATCTGCGACTGGCGCAGCGCTGCCGCCGGTGACAGGCCCTCGGTCAGCATGGCGTGGTACATGCGTTCGATTTCTCCCAACGAGTTGTAAACCAAGCCGATGTCGGCGAGCGTCTGGGCTTGCCCGGCCTGATCACCCGTCGCACGCCTGAGCGGCAGCGCCTGATGGTAGTAGTCCAGCGCCTCTTGCTCTTCCCCCAACCGGTAGTAAACAGCACCAATCCCGTTGAGCGTTTCGCCTTCTCCAGCGCGGTCCTTCAAGGCGCGCTCGATTGGCAATGGCTGACTGTAGTTACCCAGTGCCTTCTGTTCCTCCCCCAAGGAATCGTAAACTCCGCCAAGGTCGTTGAGTGTTCGGGCTTCTCCCGAACTATCCTTAACCGCTCGAAATAAGGGAAGAGCGTCGGTGAGATAACCCAGCGCCTTCTGATTTTCGCCTAACTCGTAAGACGCTTTCGCAAGGTGCTCGAGTGTGTCCGCCACGCCATGCCGGTCATCCGCAGTTCGCCAAAGGGTCAGCGCCTGCTCGAACTTCTCAATCGCCTTTTGCTTAGAGGCTGCCGTTCCTTCCTTGTGAAGTTGTTCGCCTTGTGCAAAGGCACTTTCGGCGAAGGCTAGGCTCTTATCGTTAGGAGCGGCCACCCGCAACCCGTCAAGCTCTATTCGGTAATTGCCGGCGACGTCTTCTGAAGACTGTATTTCGATGCGGTAGATGCCGTGCTCCTTTGCTATCAGATACAAGTGTTCGGCTGATCCTGCTGCTGCCGCCAAGTTCATTATTGGCTTGACGTCGGGCCCGAATAGTATGACGTCCACAGCCATTCCGCGTGGTTCCACCACCACGTGCATAAACTGACCCGCGGCCAGGCTCACCTGATAAGTGTGGTGCTGTCCTGCGGCAAGCTGGCGTTCGATGGGCTTGCCCAACTCCCGCTCTCGGACGTCGCTCTCGCCCTGGCTTGAGGTGCTCGAACTAGCGTTGGTTTGATCCGAGGCTGAACCAAGCCCGGCCGCTGTCGCACTCCTGACGCTCGCTAAAAGGAACAAGCTTGCCACGAGGATGAAAGCAACACGCGGGTACTGGGTCAGTTTGCGAGCCGTCCATTGAACCAGGGACGGAGTGCCGGATTTCGGCGAGCGGAAGACGACTCTCCGAGCGGTAAGCCGACGGAGTTCAAACAATTCTCGCGCAGGGGTTGACGACGGGGAACCCAGGACCAGAACAAAGTGTGGCACCACGACAGCATCCCTGAGAGACAATTTTTCTGTCTGATTATAACCCCGTTTGTCAAACACCAGCAGTGACAATTAATGGGCAGCACTTAAGTCCAGGGACACCAACTCTGTAACGTTTTGCGCGAAATTGTCACTACTGGTCTGCACGCGAGTAGTGATTGCCCATCGCTTGAGCACCGTCCGCAATGCGGACAAAATCTTTGTGCTTGAAGGGGGAACTATCGCGGAGCTAGGCTCTCATCAGGAGCTGCTGGCGCGGCATGGATATTATGCAGCACTCGTTTCCAGTCAGATGGAACCTGAAATGGCCCGAAGTAGCTAGCCAGCCGAGTTGAAGGTTGGCATAGAAGGCTGCGTGCTCAACCTCAAGTGGTATGAGTTGAATAGTGCTCCGCGAAAGGCAAAGCTATGAAGCGGCACATCTGCATTGCCGTCATTTCTACCCTGCCATTCATGGGTGGGCTGTTGTTATTGCCGCAGCGTGGGGTTTGTTTCAACCCTCCGCAGCAGAGCAAACCGGCGGGTGGCACATTGTCAGTCCTCGACGACAAACGAAGGGCAGCGGCGCTAGCTCTTGAGGGCGCGAGGCAATTGAGATCAGAGGGAACTGCAGCTTCGCTGAAAAGCGCGATCGAGAAATATCAACACGCACGTGAACTGTGGCATGAGGTGGGAGACCAACCTGCCGAAGCGACAACGCTGAATGACATTGGTCAGGTTTATAATTCACTGGGGGAGGGGCAAAAGGCGCTGGATTTCTACGACCAAGCCCTACCCCTCGAGCGTGCGGTTGGCGACCATTCCGGGGAAGCTGCTACCCTGAACAATATCGGGATGGTCTATGACTTGCTGTGGGAAAAGCAAAAGGCACTCGATTTCTACAATAAAGCCTTACCAGCACGCGGTTGGCGACCGCTCCACGGAAGCCGCAACGCTCAACAATGTCGGTGGGGTTTATGACTCGCTAGGAGAAAAGCAAAAGGCACTCGATTTCTATAACCAGGCCCTGCCGATGAGGCGCGCGGTTGGCGACCGCTCCGGGAAGCGACAACGCTGAACAATATTGGCTTGGTCTATTACGCGCTGGGGGAAAAGCAAAAGGCATTGGATTTCTGCAACCAAGCTTTGCCAATCTTGCACGCGGTCGGCGACAGCACCGGGGAAGCTAACACCCTGAACAATATCGGTAGGATTTATGACTCGCTGGGGGAAACGCAGAAGGCACAGGAGTACTACGGTCGGGCTCGTTTAGTCTCGAAAGCAGCCCCATAAGTCTAGAATCGTCCTTGAATCTAGATGATCACACTGGAAACCCTGTAGAACTACCTTCGGCTAGTCAGCGAACCGATCGCGTGACCTTATCTCCACTCTCCCTGAATGACGAACGCCGCCCAATAATAAGGAGACTGCCAGGGCTGCTGCTTCCACATCGCGATCTGCGACTGGCGCAGTGCCGCCGCCGGTGACAGGCCCTCGGTCAGTATGGCGTGGTACATGCGTTTCATCAGTGCCGCCGTGGCTACGTCGTCCACTTTCCACACGCTGGCAATGACCCGGCTTGCGCCCGCGTACATGAAACCGCGTGTCAGACCCATCAAGCCTTCGCCTCGAACCTCCTTGCCTAGTGCTGTCTCGCAGGCGCTCAGCACCACCAGGTCAGCGGGCAGGTTCAGGTTGTAGATGTCCTGTAGTTGCAGGAACCCATCCTGCGGCCGGCCTTGCTCATCCACCAGCGACAGCACCAGTCCCGATAGCTCCGGATGCTCGCTGTTCAGCAGTCCATGCGTGGCGAAGTGCACGATGCGGTAGTGGGCCAACTCCGGATCGCTCGCCGTTTGCAGGCTGGCCTTGAAGTCGACCGCCATCATGCCTTTTCCCGCAGGCGCAGCCGCCAAGATGTCCTGGGCCTCGCGCCGGCTGAAGGCCAGCCGCGCAAAGTGCAACTCGCCGCCCCGGCCCAAACCCACTTCGCTGGCTGAGCGGGTAAGACGGCCCTCCACCAGAGACGCAGACAGCGAGGCCATTTCCTTCTCGGGTACCGTGCCTGTCTCGGAGGGCGGTTTGGTCGCGGACGCTGTTGCCGAGTCTTCACTCGCGCGCGTTCCGCCAGTCTTCTGCGGCGGATGCTGCACTGCCGACTCGGAACTCCGAACGGTTTTTTCCACTCGGGGGTCGTGAGAGTCGAAGACCGGGTCAGCCAGGACCGCTACGATGTTGGGGGCTGCTGGACGACCTTTGATCTCCTGCCGCAGCACGGCCAAGGTAGAAGCGGAAGGGAGACTAATGATTTCATGCTCGACAATGAGTGGGACTAAGGACAATTGATTAACAGTCGCTAGGCGGTCTTTCGCAATCGATCTCTTGGTACTCGCCGGCTCTGGCAGCGCGGCAAACGGGATATATTGCAGCGCGCCGTCGGCCACAATCACCAATCGCTTGCCCTTCATCAGCGGTGCCACCGGCCCGAGCAGCATCCTGCTCAAGGCTGCGGCTGCTTGTGGATACTGCGCTTCGGCTTGCTGCAAACGGGCCTGCTTCTGTGCTGCGGTCTCGTCCTTGACCTGCCGGTTGCGTGCCGTCAGCAGGTCATAGAAGCTTCGGGCCGCAGACTCGACATCAGAACGCTTCGGCAACTGGAAGCTGTGCAGCGAGTCTGGCCCAACTGCCCAGAGATAGCTGTGCTCGTCGCCTAGGGCGTGTTAACACTAAATGGTGATTTCGTGTTATGCTGCGCTGCATGGAGATCACCCCGGAGCAGTACCAGCGTATTGCCCCCAGTCTTCCCCGTCAGCGCGGCAACGTACGGGTGACCAACC
>Ga0335081_10010750_pt1 | contig 14799 bp, 11 predicted proteins | sample Lox_Sample_35_FD_206713 | JGI IMG/M metagenome (GOLD analysis project Ga0335081, IMG submission 206713) | Soil microbial communities from Loxahatchee National Wildlife Refuge, Florida, United States - Lox_Sample_3.5 | ecosystem: Environmental > Terrestrial > Soil > Wetlands | place: USA... | reverse complement strand
CGGAGTTGGCCGCCGAGCCGCTCTGGAACAGCGTCTCACCGGTGGGGTAGTAGTCCGGCGCGAACGACCAGCCGCCGCCCCAGTCGGCCAGATCCCAGGCACAGGACGAGCCGGTGACCACGCAGTTGCCGCCAGCGATCGCGGTGACCTGGTTGAACGGCTTCGGCTGCAGCTGGAGCTGGATGCCGGCCTGCGAGGCGTTCGACTTCAGCTGGGTCATCTCGCTTTCGATCCAGGTGGTGCCGGTCGCATACGGCAGGGTGAACGACGCGCCCTGGCCCTGCGTGACACCGCCGCCGCACAGGCTGGGGTTGGTGCAGGTGGACGTGCCGTTGGGCACGACCTTCCAGCCGTGGCTGGACAGCAGCTCCTTGGCCTTGGCCACGCTGAACGGGAACGGGTCGCCCTTCTTGCTCTGCGGGGACAGGTAGCTGGTGACCGGGTAGGACGGGACCGGGCCGACCGTCGGGAACCCGTACCCGCGCAGCGGGCCGGAGATGACGGCCGCCTGGTTGACCAGGTACTCCAGCGCCTGCCGGAAGTACAGCTGTTTGAGCACCTTGCCCTCGGGCGTGGTCGAGTTCTGGTTGGGCACGAAGTAGTTGATGCTCCATGAGTACAGCGGGTCGAGCGTGTACCCGGACACCGGGTTCGTGCCGACCGTGGCGCTGGCCGGCTTCGTCGGCGCGTCCGTGGTGGGCAGGTAGCCGACGTCGATCTTCTGGCCGCCGCTGCCGCCCGCGCGCAGCACGTTGTACTCGGAGTCCTCGGTGGTGTACGGCACCTCCTTGAATTGCGCCAGGGTCGGCTTGACCGGGCCGGAGTAGGACGTGTTCGGCACGAACGTGGCGTGCCCGTCCGCGTTGAAGGCCTGCAGCTTGAACGGCCCGTCCACGACGCTCCACAGCGGCGAGCTGGCCCAGGTCGACATGGCCTTGGACTGGCTGTCCAGGTAGCTGAAGACCGCCTTGCAGTCGGCCACGTTGTCGGTGCAGTCACTCGGGCCGGACGCGGTGCGGTCCCACGCCTTCGGCATCGGGCTGATCTGGCTCAGCTCGTTGTAGGTGAACCAGGTCGGGGAGTAGGCCTTGTTCATCGTCATGGTGATCGTGGTCGGGCTGGTCGCCTTGACGGCGGTGACGTTGGTCGGGAACCCGCCGGGCACGAACGCGCCCCATTCGGTCTGGCCGACCGCCTGCAGCATGTGGATCCAGAACAGCACGTTCTGCGCGGACACAGCCGTGCCGTTGGACCACTTGTAGTTCTTCAGCGTGATCGTGACCTGATCGCCGTTGTAGACCGGCTGGTCGGCCAGGCTGAGCGAAGTGTTCAGCGTGGGCTGCGTGCCGTTGCCGAACCAGTACAGCGGCCGGTACAGCAGGTACTGCAGGTAGCCGAAGTTCGACGCGCTAAAGTAGGTGCTGCTCGCCATCGGGAAGATGTAGTTCGGCGTCACCGACGGCGGGAGCGCGTAGGTGGCCACACCACCCTGCTCCTTCGTGCCGCCCGTGGACGTACTCGTCCCGCCGCCGCTGCTGCAGGCGCCCACGACCAGGGCGATCGCCGCGGCGCCGCAGCCCGCGATGGTGGCCATGCGGGCGCGCCGGCCCCGGGACGGCGCGCTGCCGGGCGTGTCCTGGCTGCCGGCCCGCGTGCGGCCGGCGGCCAGCCATAGCCCTCGTGTTCGTTGCTGCTCGGGATGTCCTCCCATGCGGCAGCTCCTTCTAGCTAGTCGTCGTGAGCGATCGGCAGTTTCGGGTGCGCCGACGTGCTCTGATGCGAGTTGATGTTCTGAGTATCACGATGCGACCGTAATCCCCAAAACGTCGTTCGGGATCGCTCCCTGCTCGTGATACCTGCGTTATCGTGACACCGCCAGCGCAGCGAATATGTTTCAGTCCAGCCGATAATCTGTTACGGTTTCGTCGCGTCTGGGCCCGGGGTGGTGCCATAGATTCTTGCCCCGGGAAGGCCTTATAACGGAGCATGCGCCGTAAGACCCGGACCAATCGGAAGAATTTCTGGATTATCGGACAGGCGCCGTACGCCGCCCCCGGGGGCGGGGGTGGCCGGTACGGGCGTTCGCCGCTGGGCCCCGGCGGGCGGGCCGCGCGCGGCGCGGCGAGGGCCCGACGCGCCGCCCCCGCGCGCGGCACTACGCCAGGATCACCGCGACCAGCAGCAGCGCCGGCAGCACGACGGCCAGCACCGCGCGCCAGCTCCAGGCCGAGGCCGGGTCCGGCACAAGGCCGGGTGCGTCGGCGCGGGCCCGGCGGGCCCGCTCGGCCAGCGCCCGCGTGATCCGCTGGGTCTCCTGGCGGTGCACCGCGCCCGGCGACCCGGCCGTGGCGGCCTGGCCGCCCACCGAGCGCCGGGCCAGCCCGCCGGGCCCGAAGGAGGCGTGCAGCCCGGAGATCACCCCGGCCCGCCGGGGCGACTGGAGCGCCCACGCCTGGATCACCCGGGTGCGCTGGCCGGAGCCGGGCTCAGCGACTGGCGGCGGATCCTGGCCGCCATCAAGAATGCCGGATCCGCCACCGGGCGGGCCGGAGCCGGGCTCCGGCCACGCGCAGTGCACCCGCAGCAGGTCGCGCAGGTCCACGTCCGTCACCGCCGGCCACGGCACCCGGTGATCACGCAGCGGGTTGCGGATCACGATGCCGTCGGCCGCCGCGAGCACCCGCGGGCGCTGCGCCGCGACGTAGACGATCCCGGTGATCAGCACGAGCGTCGCGGCGGCCACCGCGGACAGGTGATCACGCCCCTGCACCGCGATGTCGATCAGGTTGGCGGCCGCGAACGCGAGCCACACCCACCAGGCGAGCACGGCCAGCGGCGACCGGTACGTGTCCGGCGCGCCGGTCCCGGGGCCTGCGGGCGAGGCTGAGCTGTGCATGTCCGGCTCAGGATATGAGACGACCGCGGCTGTTCCGCGTGCGGGCGGCGCGCCTGCCTGCCGCTTCCACATTTGCTGCTGGAAGGCCCAGCGGATCTGCGCGGCCGAAGAGCCGCTGGCCGCCGAACTCAGCCCTGGCCACCTGGTCGCCCGCCACTTCCCGGAGCCGGTGCCCGGCGCTCCGGTGCCTGGCGCTGGCTAGGTGATGCCGTGCTTGCGGAGGATGTCTTCCACGCCGGCCAGATCGTCATCGTCGTCGAAGACGCCCTTGCTGCGCTTGGCTCCGCGCGCGGGCCGGGTCGCGAGTTCCTTGGTGGCCGGCTCGGCCTTCCCGCCGCCGTTACGGCCGGCGGCCTTCGGGCCGCTGCGCCCGGCGGCTACGGCCGCCGTCCCGTCCCGGCCCGCGGCCCTGGCCCCCGGCTCGCCCGTGGCGGCGGCATTGGACCGCCTGCGGCGGCGCTTGCCGGCGCCCGACACGAAGAACAGCAGCACGGCCAGCGCGGCCACGCCGACACCGGACCATACCTGCAGGGAGAAGGCGAAGGACGTGGCGAACGCCCCGATCGCGGAGCCGATCTTCCAGAACATCCTGATCGAGCCGGTCAGGTAGGCGGCCAGCGGGAGCAGCGACCACGCCGCCCCGCGGAGCCCCGCGTAGATCCCGCGCTTGCGCATCGCGAACCAGCTCGCGACCAGCCCGAGGCCCGTCAGCCCGGCGCAGAGCGGCAGCCAGGCGATCGCGTTGTATGTGGACATCGTTCACCTCGACAGCGCTAGACGCCTATCCGAGGGCGCGGGCCCCTGCTCCCATCGTTACACAGCGGCGGGACCACATGAACCATCCGGGCGGTTAGCGGGCATAGGCGGCTGCCCGTCGTCGGGGCGGCGGGGCGGCGGCGGGCCAGCCTCCGGCGGCAGCGGCGGCGGAGTGCCGCCGAATTCGGGGCACAGCGGCTTGTGCGCGCACCATTCGCACAGGCGGCCGGGGCGCGGCCGCCAGTCCCGGGCCAGCCGGGCGCGCTCGATGGCCTGCCAGAGCGCCTGCACCTTCCGCTCGGTGGCCCGCAGATCCGCCTCGTCCGGCGCGTACCGGACCACCTGCCCGTCACCCAGGTACATGAGCTGGAGCAGCCGGGGAATCTGCCCGCGCGCCCGCCACAGCACCAGCGCGTAGAACTTCATCTGGAACAGCGCCCGCGCCTCGAAATCCTGCGGCGGCGCCTTGCCGGTCTTGTAGTCGACCACCCGGATGTCCCCGGCCGGGGCGATGTCCAGCCGGTCGATGTAGCCGCGCAGCCGGAGCCCGGACGCCAGCTCGGCCTCGACGTACAGCTCGCGGTCGGCGGGCCGGAGGCGGCGCGGATCCTCCAGCCGGAAGTAACTGTCGACCGCGGCGGCCGCATCCCGGATCCAGGCATCCCGCTCGGCCTCCCCGGCGAACAGCCCGGCCAGGTCCGGCTCCGCGGCGGCCAGCCGGTCCCACTCCGGCTGCACCAGCGACTGCGCCGCCGCCGGGGTCCGGTCGGCGGGGGTGAGGTCGAACAGCCGTTCCAGCACCGCGTGCACGAGCGTGCCGCGGGCCGCCGCCGCGCTCGGCGGCTCCGGCAGCTTGTCGATCACCCGGAACCGGTACAGCAGCGGGCAGGTCATGAAATCGGTGGCGCGCGACGGTGACAGGGCGCGCCCGCGCGGCGCGCCCGGGCTCTCCTCGGCGGGGGCCGGATCGGCGATCTCCACCGCCACGAGTTCTTCCACGACCCCGAGCGTAGGGGAGGGCACCGACACCCGGCGGTCTTTCCGCGGGCGCCGGCCCGGCCTTTCGGCGGCCGGAAGGCGCGTCCGGGCACGTAGCATCAGTGATGTGGCAGGCATGACGCCCGATCGGCGAGACCAGCGGCCGCCGAGGCAACCGGAACAGCGGGGATCCGGGATCGTGATTGCGCGCCCGTTCGGCATCCCGGTGACGATCTCGCCGGGCTGGTTCGTGATCGCCGGCGTGTTCATCGTCATCTACGCCAACGACCTGGCCGGGACGGTCGATGGCGACACAAGGTACGTGGTGGCCGCCGCCTTCGTGGTGCTGCTGTACCTGTCGGTGCTGGTGCACGAGCTCAGCCACTCGCTGGTGGCCCGCGGCTACGGCCTGCCGGTGCGGCGCATCCTGCTCTACCCGCTCGGCGGGATCTCCGAGATCGAGCGCGAGCCGCAGACCCCTGGCCGGGAGTTCACCGTCTCCGCGGCCGGGCCGGCGGTCTCGCTGGCGCTGTTCGGTATCGGCTACGGGCTGATGAAGGTGATACCGGACGGCATCCCGGGGGTCATCGTCAGCCAGTTCCGCTGGGCCAACCTGGTCGTCGGGCTGTTCAACCTGCTCCCCGGCCTGCCGCTGGACGGCGGCCGGATGCTGCGCGCCGTGGTGTGGAAGGTCACCGGGCGGCCCGGTACGGCCACCATCGCGGCCGCCTGGGCGGGCCGGGTGCTCGCCGTGGCGCTGCTCATCGTGCCGGTCGGCTACGCGATGGCCAGGGGCGAGAATCAGGACCTGATGAGCATGCTGTGGCTGGTGTTCATCGCCGGGTTCATGTGGATCGGCGCCGGGCAGTCGATCCGGGCCACCCGGGTACGGGAGCGGCTGCCGGGCATCCAGGCGCGCCGGCTGGCGCGCAAGGCCATCCCGATCCCGGCCAGCCTCCCGCTGGCCGAGGCGATCCGGCGGGCCGACGAGAACAGCGCACGCGCCCTGGTCGTGGTGGATCACGATAACGCGCCGATCGCGATCGTGAACGAGTCCGCGGTCATGGCGACGCCGCCGCAGCGCCGGCCGTGGATCGAGGCCGGGACGCTGGCCCGCAAGCTCGACCCCGGCCTTGTGCTGCCCGCCGACCTGGGCGGGATGGCGCTGATCGACGCGGTCCGCAAAACGCCCGCCAGCGAATACCTGGTGGTCGAGCCGACCGGTCAGGTCTACGGGGTGCTGGCCGCGGCCGACCTGGACGGTGCGTTCGCCGGCGTGTGAGGCCGCGCCCGCCGATACCCTGTCCGGCATGATCCGCCAACGCCGGGGGCCGTTCGGGCCGGGTGACCGTGTGCAGCTCACCGACCCCAAGGGCCGCCGGCACACCGTGGTCCTGGAACCGGGCAAGACCTTCTTCACCCACCGGGGCTCGCTGCGCCACGACGACCTGATCGGCGCGCCGGACGGCAGCGTGGTGACGTCCTCGGGCGGCACGGCCTACGTCGCGCTGCGCCCGCTGCTGGCCGACTTCACGCTGAGCATGAGGCGCGGCGCGGCGGTCGTCTACCCCAAGGACGCCGCGCAGATCGTCGCGATGGCCGACGTCTACCCCGGCGCGCGGGTGGTCGAGGCGGGTGCCGGGTCGGGCGCGCTCACCTGCTGGCTGCTGCGGGCCGTGGGTGAGTCCGGAGCGGTGATCTCCTTCGAACGGCGCGCGGACTTCGCCGAGGTCGCGCGGCGCAACGTGGCGGCCTTCTTCGGTGGCGTGCCCGCCGCCTGGGAACTGGTCGCCGGCGATTTCGCCGCCCCGGCCCCGGCCCCGGGTACGGCAGCGGACACCGGGGGTACCGGGGCCGCCGGGGGCAGCGGGGCCGCGGGGGAGATTGGGGCCGCGGGGAACATCGGGGACACCGGGGCCGCAGCGGAGATCGTAGCCGCAGGGGACACCGGGACCGCAGGGGACACCGGGAGCACCGGGGTCATAGGAGACACTGGAGGCGCCAGGCCCGGCCGTCCGCTGAGAGCGGATGACGCCGACCGCGTAATCCTCGACATGCTCGCCCCGTGGGACTGCCTGGACGCCGCCGCCCGGGCTCTCGTGCCCGGCGGTGTGCTGTGCTGCTACGTGGCGACCACCACCCAGCTTTCCCGGACGGTAGAGGCGCTGCGCGGCGGCGGCCGGTTCGACGAGCCCGCGGCGTGGGAGTCGCTGGTGCGCGGCTGGCACGTGGACGGCCTGGCCGTCCGCCCCGACCAGCGGATGGTCGGCCACACCGGTTTCCTGGTCACGGCGCGGCGGCTGGCCGATGGGGTCACGCCCCCGCCGCGGCGGCGCCGCCCGGCCAAGGGAGCGCACCCGGCGGAGGCCGCTGAGAGCCCGGTGACCACGCCGGGCCCTGCGCCGAGCCCGGACGGCAAGTCCCGACGCTAACCAAAAGTGGCTAAACGTAACGATCTGCCGTGCAGCCCGCTTCGGACGGCGCGCCGCGGGGCATTAATCGGCTGCGGGGTGTGCTCTTACTAACGCGGGCTGCCAGGTTACGAAAGACGCCGCGGTAGGTAGGGTCTAGATAATTCAGGGCACCGGAAGGAGGTGAGGGCCGTGGGAAGCAGGGACGAAAGCTCACGTGCCTCACGGCATGACGATGAGGTCAAGGGCCTTACCGCGCAGATCTCCTTCCTTGACGAGGAGATCGCTGCATTGCGCCGCAGGCTCGCCGATTCGCCACGCCAGGCGCGGCTTCTCGAGGAGAGGCTGCGCGAGACCGAGGCCAGCCTCGCCGCCGTCACCGCGCAGAACGAGCGGCTGACCGGCACGCTGCGGGAGGCCCGGGACCAGATCGTCGCGCTCAAGGAGGAGGTCGACCGGCTGGCCCAGCCGCCGTCCGGCTTCGGCATCTTCCTGGGGGCCACCGACGACAGCACCGCCGACGTGTTCACCGGCGGCCGGAAGATGCGGGTCCACGTGAGCCCCGCGGTAAAGCTCGAAAGCCTTAAGCCCGGCCAGGAGGTCGTGCTGAACGAGGCGCTCAACGTGGTCCTCGCCGAGGGATTCGAGAGCGCCGGCGAGATCGTCATGCTCAAGGAACTGCTTGAGGACGGCGAGCGGGCGCTGGTCATCTCGCACGCCGACGAGGAGCGGGTGGTCCGGCTGGCGGACCCGCTGCGCGCCTCGACGCTGCGCAGCGGCGACTCGCTGCTGCTGGAGCCGCGGTCGGGCTACGTGTTCGAGCGGATCCCGAAGGCGGAGGTCGAGGAGCTCATCCTGGAGGAAGTCCCGGACATCGTCTACTCCGACATCGGCGGCCTGTCCTCTCAGATCGAGCAGATCAGGGACGCGATCGAGCTCCCCTACCTGCACGCGGACCTGTTCCGGGAGCATCAGCTCCGGCCGCCCAAGGGCGTGCTGCTGTACGGGCCGCCCGGCTGCGGGAAGACGCTGATCGCCAAGGCGGTCGCGAACTCCCTGGCCAAGCAGGTCGCGCAGAAGACCGCGGCGGACGGCACCGTGCCGCCCGGCTCCTCGGGCCGCAGCTTCTTCCTCAACATCAAGGGCCCCGAGCTGCTGAACAAGTACGTCGGCGAGACCGAGCGGCACATCCGGCTGGTCTTCCAGCGGGCCCGCGAGAAAGCCAGCGAGGGCATGCCGGTCATCGTGTTCTTCGACGAGATGGACTCGATCTTCCGCACCCGCGGCTCGGGCGTCTCGTCCGACGTGGAGAACACGATCGTGCCGCAGCTGCTGTCCGAGATCGATGGGGTCGAGGGCCTGCAGAACGTGATCGTGATCGGCGCGTCCAACCGCGAGGACATGATCGACCCGGCCATCCTGCGGCCGGGCCGGCTGGACGTCAAGATCAAGATCGAGCGGCCGGACGCCGAGGCGGCCAAGGACATCTTCTCCAAGTACATCCTGTCGGGGCTGCCGCTGCACCCGGACGACCTCACCGAGCACGGCGGCTCGCGCGACGGGACCGTCGACGCCATGATCCAGCGGGTCGTCGAGCGGATGTACACCGAGTCGGAGGAGAACCGGTTCCTGGAGGTCACCTACGCCAACGGCGACAAGGAGGTCCTGTACTTCAAGGACTTCAACTCCGGCGCCATGATCCAGAACATCGTGGACCGGGCCAAGAAGATGGCCATCAAGGAATTCCTCGACACGGGGCAGAAGGGCCTGCGGGTGGCGCACCTGCTGTCCGCCTGCGTCGACGAGTTCAGCGAGAACGAGGACCTGCCGAACACCACCAACCCGGACGACTGGGCGCGCATCTCCGGCAAGAAGGGCGAGCGCATCGTCTACATCCGCACCCTGGTGTCGGGCAAGACGGGCACCGAGGCGGGCCGGTCGATCGACACCGTGGCCAACACGGGCCAGTACCTGTGACGCGGGTGGACAGGCCCGCGCCGTCACCGTGGCGCGTGCCCCGGCCGTGTGCCGTAACGTCGGCTGAGCCGTGTGTCTGGGCCGTAGCCCTCGGCCGGGCGGCATAGGCTGCTGACATGAGTGTGCTGCGGGTGATGGGCACCGAGACCGAGTACGGCATCTCGGTACCCGGCCAGCCAGGGGCCAACGCGATGGTGACCTCGTCCCAGATCGTGAACGCATACCAGGCCGCGACGGCGGCCCGGGCGCGGCGGGCCCGGTGGGACTTCGAGGAAGAAAATCCGCTCCGCGACGCCCGCGGCTTCGACCTGGCCCGGGAGAGCGCGGATTCCACCCAGCTCACCGACGAGGACCTGGGCCTGGCCAACGTCATCCTGACCAACGGGGCCAGGCTGTACGTGGACCACGCGCACCCGGAATATTCCACCCCGGAGTCCACCAACCCGCTGTCCGCGGTGATCTGGGACAAGGCCGGCGAGCGGATCATGGCCGAGGCCGCCGAGCGTGCCGCCACCATCCCCGGGGCCGCGCCGATTCAGCTCTACAAGAACAACACCGACAATAAGGGTGCCTCCTACGGCTGCCACGAGAACTACCTGATGCGCCGGGCCACGCCGTTCGCCGACATCGTCCGGCACCTGACGCCGTTCTTCGTCACCCGCCAGGCGATCTGCGGGGCCGGCCGGGTGGGCATCGGCGCGGACGGCCGCGGGGTCGGCTTCCAGCTCAGCCAGCGGGCCGACTTCTTCGAGGTCGAGGTGGGCCTGGAGACCACGCTGAAGCGGCCGATCATCAACACCCGGGACGAGCCGCACTCCGACCCGGAGAAGTACCGGCGCCTGCACGTCATCATCGGCGACGCGAACATGAGCGAGGTGGCCACCTACCTCAAGCTCGGCACCACCGCCCTGGTGCTGTCCATGATCGAGGACAAGTTCCTGGACAAGGACCTGTCGCTGGATGCCGCGGTCGCGGACCTGCGGGCGGTCTCGCACGACCCGTCGCTGCGCCGCCAGGTGACTTTGCGGGACGGCCGGAAGATGACCGCCATCCAGCTTCAGGCCGAGTACCTGGAACTGGCGCGCAAGTACACCGAGGACAAGTTCGGCTCGGACGTCGACCCGATGACCGCCGACGTGCTCGACCGGTGGGAATCGGTGCTCAACCGGCTGGCCGACGACCCGATGCAGCTGTCCCGCGAGCTGGACTGGGTGGCCAAGCTCGAACTGCTGGAGGGCTTCCGCACCCGCGACGGGCTCACCTGGGACAACCCGCGGCTCCAGCTCATCGACCTGCAGTACTCCGACATCCGGCAGTCCCGCGGGCTGTACAACCGGCTGGCGGTCAAGGACCGGATGGTCAAGCTCGCGACCGAGGAGCAGGTGCGGCGGGCGGTCGAGGAGCCCCCCGAGGACACCCGGGCCTACTTCCGCGGCCGCTGCCTGCGCCAGTACGCCGAATCGGTCGCCGCCGCCTCATGGGACTCGGTCATCTTCGACATCCCGGGCCGTGAATCGCTGCAGCGGGTGCCGACCCTCGAGCCGCTGCGCGGGACCAAGGCGCACGTCGGGGCACTGCTCCGGCGCTGCCGGACGGCTGCGGACCTGGTCGGGGCGCTGACCGGGCAGGGCGAATGAGCCGGATCCGGCGCAGGCCGCGTTCCGGCCGCGGATCCGGGGTTGAACCAGGCGTCGGCGGGCGAAGATAGCGTAGGGGCATACAGCGCCCCGGATTGACGGAGGTACCGGGATGGGAACAAGGGATACGGGCGGCCAGCGGCAGACGCCGCGCCGTACCGAGGAGGCCGAGGAAACCGAGGCCCGGACAACCGAGGATGTCCAGGAACGGCATGAGAAGCTCTCGGACGACGTCGACGCGATCCTGGACGAGATCGACGAGGTGCTCGAGGAGAACGCCGAGGAGTTCGTGCGGTCGTACGTCCAGAAGGGCGGCCAGTAACCGATCCCCGGCCAACCGGGACGGGCTTCTGTGAGCGCACGTGAGGCGGGTGCCTCACGTGCGCTCAGCGCTGTTGCCGCGGGCGCAACCCGGTTCGCCGAGGGCTGACGCCCTCCGGGCCGCGGCGGTGCGCAGGGCCCGCACGTCGCAGTAGGGTCTGTGGGTAAGACGGCTTTGTGATACGGAAGGATCCGCGTGGGCTTCGACTTGGATGGGAGCAGGCGTTCGCCGGGGGCGTTCATGGCGGCCCGGGTCCCGTCGTTCTCCGACTTCCTGGCCTCCTACGCGCCGGACCTGCTGCCCGGCGGCGCGGTGCGGCGCACCCCGGCGGCCGGCGCCGAGGCGCTGCCGGTGGCCCCGGCCGACGGCGGGCTGACCGGCCTGCCGCACGCGACCACGATCGTCACCGCGGTCGGCGACGGCGGCGTGATCATCGCCGGCGACCGCCGCTCCACCGCCGGCAACATCATCGCGAAACGGGACGTGGAGAAGGTCTTCCGCACCGACGAGTTTTCCGCCATGGGTATCGCGGGCACGGCCAGCGTGGGCCTGGAGTTCGTCCGGCTGTTCCAGGTGGAACTGGAGCACTACGAGAAGATGGAAGGCCGGTCGCTGTCGCTGGAGGGCAAGGCCAACCGGCTGGCCACGATGATCCGGGGTAACATCGCCGCCGCCATGCAGGGCCTGGCCGTCGTGCCGCTGTTCGTGGGGTTCGACGAGGAGGCCGGGTCCGGCCGGATCTTCAGCTACGACGTGGCCGGCGGCCCGTATGAGGAGCACCGGTTCCACTCCATCGGCTCCGGGTCGGTGTTCGCCCGGGGATCGCTGAAGAAGCTGTACCGGGACGGCATGCCGGTCCAGGAGACGATCCGGGCCTGCGTGCAGGCGCTGTACGACGCGGCCGACGACGACTCGGCGACCGGCGGCCCCGACCTGACCCGCTCGATCTACCCGGTGATCGCGGTCGTGACGGCGGACGGCTTCGCCCGGCTGGCCGAAGCCGAGGCCGAGGCGCACGCCCGGGCCGTGGTCAGCGAGCGCATGCAGTCGCCGGACGGCCCGTCGGCCCCGGTCTGACCGGGCATCCTACGATCCCCAGCCGAACTCGCGAGTAAAGGAAACGCCTGCGGTGTCCATGCCGTTCTACGTGTCGCCTGAACAGGTGATGAAAGATAAGGCGGACTATGCGCGCAAGGGAATCGCGCGCGGCCGGAGCGGGGTGGTCATCCAGTACGCCGGCGGCATCTTGTTCGTGGCGCCGAACCCATCCCGCGCGCTGCACAAGATCAGCGAGATCTACGACCGGATCGCCTTCGCCGCGGTCGGCCGCTACAACGAGTACGAGAACCTGCGCAAGGCCGGCGTGACCTACGCCGACATCACCGGCTACCAGTTCGACCGGCGCGATGTCACCGCGCGCGGCATCGCCAACTGGTACGCCCAGCAGCTCGGCACGATCTTCACGGAGAGCACCAAGCCGTTCGAGGTAGAGATCATTGTGGCCGAGGCGGGCGAGTCGGCCAGCAGCGACCAGATCTACCGGATCACGTTCGACGGCTCGGTCGCCGACGAGCACGGGTTCGCGGCCATCGGCGGCCAGGCCGACCAGGTCTCCACGGCGCTGAAGGAACGCTACACCGATGGCATGCCGCTGGCCGACGCGTTCAGGGCGGCGCTGGCCGCCCTCGCCGCCCCCGGCAACGGGGAACGCCCGGACACCTCCGGCAGCCAGCTGGAGGTGGCCGTGCTCGACCGCAGCCGCCCGCACCGGACGTTCCGCCGCCTGGCCGGCGCGCGCCTGGAGGAGCTGCTGCGGGACAGCCGCCCGGCCGAACCGGAGGCGGCGGAGACCGCCGATACGCCCGAGAAGGCCCCAGACGGCGCCGCCGCCCCGCCCGACAACGCCATCGGCCCCCCGTCCCCCGCCGACGGCAACCCGCCCGTCTGAGGCCCGCCTGAGGCCCGCCGCGGTTCTGGGTGCTGCGGCTGGCGGCTGGGGGGCCGAGGTGAGCTGCCAGGTGAGGGTGGAGTTGTGGCACCAGGGCCGCAGCAGCGCTCAAGGCCCGGGACGCTGACACGCGTAAGGACTGGTGCGAGAAGACCTCCACCGATCTGGCGCAGCGCTTTGACCTGATCCGGGTCGAGGACCTGCGGATGAACAGCATGACCCGCTCGGCCAAGGGCACCATTGACCAGCCCGGCCGGAACGTCCGGGCGAAAGCCGGGCTGAACCGGGAAATCGCTGCAGCCGGATGGGGCCTGCTGGTCCGGCGGCTGGAAGACAAGGCACCCGGCCGGGCCGAGAAGATCAGCCCCGCGTACACGTCGCAGCGGTGCTCGGCGTGCGGGCACATCGCAGCGAAGAGCCGCAAGAGCCAAGCCCTCTTCGCCTGCGTCGCCTGCACCTGCACCGGCAACGCCGACGTGAACGCGGCGACGAACATCGCGGCGGGACACGCCGTGACTGCGCGGGGACGCCCCGGGGTGCCAGGGCGGGTGAACCGTGAACCCCAGGCTGCCCAGCAGCCCGGAATCCCCGCCCTTCAGGGCGGCGGAGGATGTCAAGCTCATGGCACGGGCCAGGGCCGCGGGCGTGCTCGCGTGCTGGTAACGGGGCCGGTAACATGAAGGGAGCAATGACAGCTCAGCACGCTCACAACCCGGGCCGTCCTCCGCGGGCAGTGCCGGGCCGGGATCAACCGCAGGCGCCTGCGCTCGCAGGCCGTCAGCGCCGCCCGCTGCGCGGTTTCGGCTGGGCCCGGCTGCGGGCCAGTACCGGGCTCGGTGCCGTCGCGTTGTTCCTCGTGGTCGCGGTCGCGCACGCCGCGGGCATGGCCGTGGTCTACCAGTTCAGCCACCTCACCCCCGCGGGTGAGGTGTTCTTCCCCGCCGCCGGGGTGACCGTGGCCGCGTTGCTGCTGGTGCCGCGGCGATGGTGGCCGGTCGTGCTGGCCGCCGCCTTCAGCAGCGAACTAGCCGCCCGGGTGATTGTCGGCGAGGTTGCGGGCACCGCGATCGGCGCGGCGCTGGCCAGCATCGCAGAGCCGGCGCTGGGCGCTGTGCTGGTGCTGCGGGCCCTCGGTGGCCGCCCGCAGCTGAGCCGGCGCCGGGACCTGGCCACGTTCGTGCTCTGCGCGGCGGTTGCGGCCCCGGCGCTGGGGGCGCTGATCGGCGCGGCGGCAACCCGGTTCACCCACCCGCACGGCCCGTTCCTCACCGTGTTCGCGCGCTGGTGGACCGGCGGCGCGCTGGGTGTGCTGATCGTCGGGAGCCTGATCCTGGCCTGGCTCAGCCGGGAGGCTTCACCGGTGCGGCCCCGGCACGCCCTGTTCGAAGGCAGCCTGCTGACGGTGTTGGCCTGCCTGGTCACCTGGCTGGCGTTCTGGCGGTGGCCACCGGAGCTTGCCTACCTGGCGCTGGTTCCGCTGGGCTGGGCGGCGATCCGGTTCGGCACCCGCGGCGCCACTGCCGCCGGTGCCGTGATCGCGGTCTTGGCCGAGTGGGCGACTGCGGCCGATCACGGCCTGTTCGCGGCGGTCAGCCACACCCATGACCGGGCCCTGTGGTTCTTGCAGCTGTTCCTGGCCGTGGTATTCCTCGGCGGGCTGATGATGGCCGCGGCCGTGGCCGAGGTGAGCCGCGCCGAAGCCGCCCTGCGCGCCAGCCAAGCCACCGAGCGGAACCGCCTGGCCCGCGAACTGCACGACTCGGTGTCCCAGGCCCTGTTCTCGATGACCATGCACGCCAGCACCGCCCAGCTCGCGCTGGCCAAGGCCGGGCTGGCCGAGAACTCACCAGCGGCCCGCGCGGTCGCCAGGCTGC
>Ga0335081_10010749_pt1 | contig 14800 bp, 17 predicted proteins | sample Lox_Sample_35_FD_206713 | JGI IMG/M metagenome (GOLD analysis project Ga0335081, IMG submission 206713) | Soil microbial communities from Loxahatchee National Wildlife Refuge, Florida, United States - Lox_Sample_3.5 | ecosystem: Environmental > Terrestrial > Soil > Wetlands | place: USA... | reverse complement strand
GCCGATAAACACGTGCAGAACGCTGTTATTGGTGCCGCCTGCGCCGAGACCGATGTTGTCGGCCTGGCGCGTGATTTCACCAAGCAGCGTCTGGTACTCGTCGTTCAGGGTGCTGCGGTCGCCGCTGAATGTGCCGGAAGCCGACTGCGTGGCCAGGGTCTTCAGACGATCGAGAATCGTCGAAATGTTGTTCAAGCCGCCGTCGACGATCTGCAGGGTGCTGACGCCATCGTTGGCGTTGCGGACACCTTGCGTCAACTCCGTGATGCTGCTGCGGTACTGGTTGGCAATAACCAGACCCGCGGCGTCATCGGCCGACGAGTTGATGCGATAACCCGAAGTCAACCGGGTGATCGTCTGCGTCATGAAGTTGTTGTTGTTGTTCAGATTGGTCTGAGCAATCAGCGAGGCAATATTGGTTTGAACGGTAAGTGACATTGCTAAAACATCCTGTTTTCCGATACGTCCCGCGCATCTTGCGCGGTTCCGGGTTCTCCTTTTTTTCGGATGCCCGAAGTATCTTCACTGTCCATATCGGGGAAGCCGCAAGGCGCTTCTACTGTTTTTGGGTTCCGGAGTTCCAGTGGTCCTGCATACTTGCGTCAACCGCTTGACGGTTGTCTTTGGATAACTGCGGGCCCAGTTTGCGGCTAAGCCAATTGATGACTTCAGGGGCGGTGCTGCGCGCGGCGGTAAGGTTCTCGGACCGGGTGAGGATCACCTCCTTGCGGATGATCGCCAGATTCGACGGCGCGACGATGCCGAGCTTGACGCGCGTCGGACCGATGTCGAGGATTTCGATTTCGATGTCGCCGATGAGCAGACCCTCTCCGGCGCGCCGGCGCATTACGAGCATGGAGCGGTCTCTTTTTCGAGCACCAGCGGATAACGGAGCGAATATTCAGACGCGGCGGGGATGGCCTGGATACCCTTCCGGGATCGGAGATTGATGACGATGGGAGACATGAGATTGACGGTGGGCGGCCCGTCTTCGGTCACCGTCATTAGAACGAAGCAGCCGATCTCGGAGCCGATTTGGGGGGCGCAGCCGGGCTCAAACCCGAGCGCCGCCAGGTCATCCGGAGAAAGATTCAGGCGGTAGTGCGGATCGACCGCGAGCACCGGCAACGCTAGAAAGCAGAGGCTTGGATTGAGAAGACTCTGCATGAAAATGAGCGGCCGGGTCTGTGGCTGCTCGATAAAAAGGAAGGCGATTTGATCATCGAAGCCCGGCAGTCCGGATGGAAAATCGAAGATCGATTCGTTGGAGTATTCCAGTTCCTGAAAGTAAACAGTCGAGAGGCGCGGCATAGTCCCGGAAAGCCATTAGCAATTCCAGGCCCGTTATTTTTTGGGTGCGGGAGCGGCCGCTGCGGTCTTGGCGGCTGCTGGGGCGGCGGCGGGATGGCCAGGCTCGGCGATCATGGCCTGCTGGTTGAGGATGACCACATCGACCCGCCGATTATGAGCGCGGCCTTCGGGCGTGTCGTTCGTGTCGACGGGGACGGTCTCGGCGTAGCCGGCGATGGCGCACCTGTCTTTGGCGACTCCGAACCGGTCGGTCATCAAGTTCATCATCGCGATGGCGCGCGCGGCCGAGAGGTCCCAGTTGCTGGGAAAGCGGGCCGTGTGGATGGGCAGCGCGTCGGTGTGGCCTTCCAGCCGTACGGGGTTGGGCAGCTTTCCGACTGTCTCTGCGATCTTCTGGATGGTGGGGTAGGTGTCGGGGGCTATCGTGTCTTCGCCTGACGGGAAGAACGCGGCCTGGCGCAGGCTGATCACGAGACCGCGCGCCTCCAGATGGATATCGATCTTGCCGGCCTTAATGGCGTCGGCGAGCTCCTTTTGGAGGTACTGCATGGAAGGGATCAGGTCGACCAGTTTCGTAGGAGTGTCCGCTGCTTCATCTCGCGGAGGGCTCTGCACCTTATCGGTTTTTGTGATCTTCTTGGCGCCGCCAGGGCCGCGCAGTTGGGCGTTACCTTTTCCGACTTCGTCGACAGTTCCGCCGAGAACCTCTTTGACAGTGGCCTTAATTCCGCCCTGCTCGATTGCTTCTTTGACCGAATCAGAGACCTGCTGGGCTTTGGCTTTGTCCGTCTGCGAAGAGGCAAACATCACTACGAAGAACGCAAACAGCAGAGTGATGAAGTCGGCGTAGGAAACCAGCCAGCGTTCGTGGTTCTCGTGTTCCGCGTGGGCTTTCTTGCGGGCCATATCAGCCTTCGGCGGGGGCCGGCTTGCCGGCCGCTTCCGCTTTCGCCTTGGCTTTCTTCTGGCCGCCTGCGTGAGCCGGGGCGTAGGCTTCCAGCTTGGTCCGGATCAGCTTCGGATTCAGGCCCTCCACGACGGAGAGGATGCCCTCGAGGGCGAGCTCGCGAATGCGGACTTCTTCTTTGATCCGGGCTTTGAGCTTGTTGCCGGCGGGGAGCAGGAAGATATTGGCCAGCGCGACACCGTACACAGTCGCGACGAAAGCGGTAGCGATGCCGCGGCCGACTTCGTCGATATTGGCCAGGTTCTTCATCACCTGCATCAGACCGAGAACCGCGCCGATGATGCCAATGGTGGGGGAATAGCCTCCGGCCGCCTCAAACACTTTCGCTTCGGCCTCGCCTTCATGCTCGAGCTGGCTGATCTCGAGCTCCATGATGCTGCGCAACTGATTCATTTCGACGCCGTCGATCGCCAGGTTCAAGGCCTTTTTCATGAACGGGTCTTTGATGGCGTCAGCCTGCTGCTCCAGCGAAACGATCCCCTGCTTGCGGGCTTGCGTGGCGTAAGCGACGATCTCGTCGATCACCACGGCCGGCGTATAGGTCTTCTCGAAGAATACGCCGCCGAACCGTTTCGCAGCGCCGAGGAGAATGCTCATGGGCGTAGTGATCATCACGGCGCCCAGGGTTCCACCGATGACGATCAGAGCCGCCGAGACTTGGCGTACGTCTTTGAGGCTGCCGCCATCCATCATCAGACCGGTGATGATTCCGCCCAAGGCTACAACGAGCCCGCCGATACTGATCAAGTCCGGCCGCTGACCGGGGCCTTTCGCCTTCTTAGCGTCTGCCATGGATTTCGTTTTCCGATTGAGTGGCCGCGCTGCCGGCCGGCATGAGGTTGCGTCCGAGATTTTCCGGCTGCATGATAGACCGGCGGTAGCGGACTACGCGGTCGACGATTTCGTCGGCGGACTCCAGAACCATCATCTTTTGGCCAGTTGTCAAACTTATGACAGTATCCGGCGTGGTCTCGATGTGCTCGATCAGGTCGCAATTGAGCACTACGGGCGTGTGATTTAGTCGGGTGACGTAGATCATCGGCCGTTCCTCTTATTCACATCGAATTCGGCGCCTAAAATTCTAGGAAATTCTGCTGAATGTTGACGATAAGAACTTACGGATGAGATTCGCAGAAACCTCAAATCGGACGCCCTCCCTGCAGGCCGAACGGATCCTGGCGGCTTGGGAATCGGGTAACGAGCCATTGCTGCACCAGGAATTGCGGAAGAGCCAGAAACTCGATTACGCGATGGTCCATGGCCTGGATGAAGAGCGGGTGGAACTGCTGCAAGCCGTTTCGGAAGGAATGCTGCGGGCGGTCTCCCACGACCGGCGCGACCCAGCCGTGCGGCCCTGCCTGGATTTACTGGCCCACCTGGCGCGACGGCGGCCCTGCCTCAACGCAAACTAGGCGACGAGCGGCCCTCCTGTTCTTCCATGAACTGAAGAAAAGACCGGGCTTCGGCGTGGCCCGGCCGGAGGTTCAGCGCGGCCATGAAATCGGCCTTGGCGCGGGAGCGGTCCCCTTTATACAGCAAATGATAGACACCGGCGTGCACGTGCGCCTGGGGATCGAGCGGCCGTAGGCGGGCGATGCGCTCCGCGATTTCGGCGGCTTTTTCGAACATTCCGAGCTGGTGGTATTCCGCCGCGAGAAAATCGAGACGAGAGTCGTCGGCCGGATCGGCGGCGATCTCTTCATTGAGAATCCCGATGTACCAGAGATTGCGTTTGCGCCGTGCCTCGGGATCGCTGGCGAAATCGTGGTGAATGCGGATATCGGTGCGAATCAGCCGCGATCCGGCGGCAAGAATCGAGGCATCGACGGTTTCATGAACGCGGCCGCGATACCGGTAGGCCGGATGATTGGGAAACAGCCGGACTACGTAGTCGGCGGTCGCGTCGTTGGAACCAGGCTGCGAATTCAGGCGCTCCAGATAATAACCGGCGCGATCGCCGTGAGCGATCAGGTCGCGCAACAATGGCACGCCCGCGGGAGCAAGTCTTTCGTCCGCATCCAGAACCAGAATCCACCGGCCTGACGCCTGCGCCAGACCATAGTTACGCGCCGCGGCGAAATCGACTGTGCTGAAATCGAAAGCGAAGACCTTGGCGCCGGAAAGAGCAGCGATTTGGCGCGTGTTGTCGGTCGAACCGGTGTCGACGACGATCACTTCTTCAGCAAGCCCGCCGACCGAATCGAGACACCGGGGAAGCACAGCCTGCTCGTTCTTCACGATCATGCAAAGGCTGAGCGCGGGTGTCATGATCACGCCAGGAAATCAAACAGGTTCAATCCAGTGACTTTGGCCCGCGCCGAAAGCGCCGCCTGCTGCTGAACAGTCAATTGATTGAGCTGGACGGCCGCGGTAGCCATATCGGCGTCGCGGAGCGTGCTCATATCGGTCTGGACGCTCACGAGCGAGCTTGAGACCTGGGTGAGGTTGTCGTTGATGCGAGACTCCCCGATGCCGTAATAACCCAATTCCTGGTTGAGATGGTCGTCGGCCGCCTGTAAGTTCGTAATGCTCGCCTGAGCCGCGGTCGTGTCGCCGGCCTGGAGCGCGGTCAGCAGCGAGTTCACAGCGGCAAACACGTTGTCATTCGCGGGCGTGGTGTCCGGATTGCGGTCGTCAAAAATCTCCGACGCGGTCTTCCCGACCCAGATCGGGGAACCGTTCAGGTCGGTGATGACACGGGTGGAATTGGCGGTAGCGAGCTGTTTGACACCGGTCGGCTGAGTCGAATCGAGCGCGTAGAGCGGTTGGTGATCCAGATCGCCGCTGAACACATACCGGCCGCCTGCCGAGGTAGCGCTGAGATTCACCAGGTTCGTCAGGATGCCCTGGACCTGATTGACCAGCTGCGAGCGTCCAGCGGCGTCCATCATGGGGGACGTGCTCTGGCTGGCGATGGAGATGGCGCTCTCGACGTTTTGCATCGCCTGCTGCAGCGCGGAGTCGGCCGTTTCGAGCTCCGGCTTCAGGTTGTTCAAGTTGGTCTGGAACTGGTTGAGTTGCGTGATCTGGGTCTGGTCCTGCATGATCGGCACGACGGCAAATGGATCGTCGGAGACCGTATTGACGCGAAGCCCCGAGCTCAGCTCGCGGGTGACATCGGTCAACTGCGAATTCATCCGCTGAAGATCGGACAGGTATTGCTGGTTCGCGCCGGAAACAGAGGGCAACATATAAGCTCCTATGGACTACTGGACCATATCGATTGTGGTTTGCATCAAGCTGTTGATCACGTTGATCAATTTGGCCACAGCCTCGTAGCTTTTCTGATATTGCTCGAGCTGGATCGCCTGCTGGTCGAGCGAGACCGCCGAAGTCTGATCGCGAAGAGATTCCGTCTGTGTCACGATCTGTTGCTGCGACTGCTGGTTGGTCGTGGCGGTGGCGTTTGCGCTGCCGACGAACTGGGAGATGCCGGCGAGAAACTGCGTAAAAGTCTGACCGTTGATACCGCCATTGGTTGTCGAATTTGCGAGCGAGGCCAATTTCAGCGCATTGCCGTTGGAATTGCCGGCCGCATCAACCGGCGCCAAGGTGGCCGGCGTAATGCTCGAATTCACGGCAAAGGTGCTGGCCGCCAGCGTGGGATCCGCGTTGTTGTAAGTAAACAGCTTCAGGCCATTGGCGGCGCCCGCGGCGACCGAGACGGTTCCCGACGTCAGGATTCCGTTCACGGTATCAGCCAGGTTCTTCACGAACTGGTTGAAAGAACCCGCCTGCTGACCGTCACCCAATATCGACGCCAGCACGTTGTTGTGCGTATCCAAATATCCGGACAGCTTGCCGCCGGTGATCTGGGACGTCACATCTTTCCCGCTCGAATCGAGAATCTGGCTGGTGGGCGGAGCTTGCGGATTGACCGAGCCAGCGGGGACGGCCACCGCGGTCGACAGCGCATACTGCTTGTCGCCGATCACAAGCGGAGTGCCGCCGCTCAAAACCACGGTCACGCTTCCGTCCGATTGCTTGATCTGGCTGAAATCGACTAGCTCTGAAAGTTGCTGCAGGGCGTTGTGCATCTGCGCGTCCAGCCCAGGATTCGACTGCGGATCTTGTCCCTGCTGGATATTGAGCTGTTGGATTTGGGCGGTGAGGTTGTTGACCTGCTGCACCGTGTCGGAGATCTGTGTTTGCGTGTTTTGGTCGGCCTGCAGAAGCGAGGCTGAGAGAGCTTGCACACTCGAGGCCAGATTGCCGGCGCTTGCCAGGACCTGCTGCTGCGAGGACAAATCATTGGGGTTCAGGCTCCATGCCGAGAAGCTCTGGAAGAGCTGGTTGAGGTCAGCCGGTACGCCGGTATTTCCGCTCGGGTCGAAATAAGCTCCGACGGCGCCGGTAGCCTGAGCCTGCGCCTCGTAGGTGCCCAACGACGAAAGCTGGCGGCGGACCTCCTCCTCAGCGTATTCGTCGCGCGCGCTGTCCAGGCCCGTGGCTGCGACGCCACCGGCTAATCCGCTGACCAGATCGAATGGTTGCGCGGTAAGGTTCAGCGACTGGCTGGCATAGCCCGGCGTGTTGGCGTTGGTGATGTTGTTCTGGACGACGTTCAGGGCCTGCTGGTAGACACCGAGCGCCTGGCCGGCGCTGTCGAGAGAAGTTGAGAGGTTGGACACGGCATTACCCTTTCACTTCCGAAATGGCCCACTCGTCGGCGGCCGAGCGTAGCGCCAGGCCCCGGCCGAAGGCAATCGCGGCGTCCACCAGGCGCGATAAGCGTTCCACATCGCCTCTGAGCCGCTCGAGCCGTGAGGTGGCGTCGGGTACAGCCACTACAGTGGTGGCTGCTTCGCATGCGGTGTTCATCTCTTGAATCGCCGCCTGCAGTTCGGTTGCACATTCCGCGCAGGCCGAAAGACTGGTCGGATCCCACGCACGCCGGGCGTTTTGGATATGCGCTTCCGCTCTCGCGATAAATGTCAGGACCCCAGCGTCGGCGGTCATTTTTCGCCGCCTTCTCCGGATGCGATGCTGTTGGATACGAGTTTGTGGCTGAGGGCGGACGCGTCGACATGGTACTGACCCTTGGCGTACAGCGATGCCAATTGGGACACCCGGTTTTCCCGCTGTTGGGCATCCAGTGCGTTGGACTCGGCAAGGTGTTGCGAGATTCCAGAGATCTGGACCGAATCCCCTTCGTGGCCGTCAACCGTGTGGCCGGGGAGCGCTCGATTGAGCCCGCCGACCTGCGGAGTATTTTGCGTGCGTCCTGTTTCGACCGGGTTGCTTCCTTGCAAGCCGTCGTTGTGAATCTTCATATGGCTAGCTCGTGCTGTGGCACACCACTTGCCATCAGCATCCCATGCGAACGGCGTAGGAACAATACCGTAAATCGGTAAGCACAGGGCGGTTACCGATAGTTATGGCCGTACCTTAGCCAGCGGGTAGTTAACAGATATTCCCTAAATTCGGCCTAGAATCCTTGAGCCGCAGCGAGTACAAAATGGAATGCGCCATTGGGTGCGTGCATTCAGGAGACAGGTCAACCAACCAAACTATGACCCCGCAACGAGTTTTATGGCTGGTCGAGAGCGACGAGCAAGCTGCGAAAGCCGGCTGTGAGACTCTCCCGGTGGGTGTCGGCATACATCGGGTAACGGAGCTATCCGAAGCGCTGGCGATGGTGCGAGACGGCAACACGAATTGCGTCCTCATTTCAGGCCGGCCTGGGGGAAAAGACCGGAGCACGTTGCTTGATCTGTTGCTGGGCGCCGATCCTCAGACGCCAGTAATCTTTTGGGACCGGGAGCTGTCGGCACGGGAAGCGATCGCCCTGGTGCGCGAGGGCGCGTATACCTGCCACGGCGATCGAGATGATTGGAATGCCGTGCTAACTTCCGTCCAAGACGCTTGCGCGGAAAAGCTCCACCGGGAACAGGCCGGCCGCGGTTCGGAAGGCGGTGAAGCGTGGCGGCGGAAGCTGGTGGGCGATAGCCCGGCGATGGAAGATGTCGCCAACACCATTCGTTTAGTCGGACCGTTCCGTTGCACCGTGCTGATCACGGGCGAAACCGGCACCGGTAAAGAAATGGCGGCCCGGGCACTGCACAACGCCAGCCCGCGGGCGAATCTGCCGATGGTAGCGGTAAACTGCAGTGCTGTTCCGGAAACGCTGCTCGAAGCAGAGCTGTTCGGACACGTGAAGGGCGCCTTCACGGGTGCCACCGGCCAGCGGATCGGGCGATTCGAGCAGGCACACAAGAGCACGATCTTCCTGGACGAGATCAGCGACATGCCCCTCGAGCTGCAGGCCAAGCTGCTGCGAGTTTTGCAGGAGCGGGAATTCCAGCGGCTCGGCAGCTCCGAAACCATTCAGGTGGATGTGCGGGTGATTGCTGCTTCGAACGTGAATCTGCTCGATCGGGTCCGCCAGGGGAAATTCCGCGAAGACCTGTATTATCGATTGAACGTGGTCCCGCTCGAAATGCCTTCGCTGCGCAAGCGGCCGGGCGACGTTCCGCTGCTGGCGCAGCACTTTGTCGCCAAAACCTGCCAGGCCGAGAGCATTCCGCTGAAGAAGCTCACGCCCAAGACGCTCGAACGGCTGTCGACCATGCCGTGGCCGGGCAATGTGAGACAGTTGGAAAACGCGGTCGAGAAGGCGATTGCGCTGAGCGGCCTTCGAGATACGCTCTATCCCGCCGACTTCGGCTTGGCGGAATCGCAGAAGCTGGTGGCGATGGAACCGGTGGCGCCCGCACCCATGCTGGTCACCGAGCATATGGATTTTGCGGCGGCGGTCAGCCAGTTCGAACGTTCCATCCTGCAAGGCGCGCTGGCTAAAACCGGCGGCAATAAAACAGCGGCGGCGGAACTACTCGGCCTGAAGCGCACAACCCTCATCATGAAGCTGCGCGGCATGAACGACGGCGCGGTGCAGACGCGCCAAGTGGCCTCGTAGCGCCCACTTCTATTGGTTCAGCAGAGGAACGTCTTTCGCCGCCCGAGGCTCCGGCAGAGACTGCAGGAACGCGTAGATGTCCGCCAGTTCGGAATCCTTCACTACCTTCCCCGTGTAAGGTGGCATCTGCCCGGTGGGCTGGCGGACGTATTTCGTGAAATTCGCGTACGGAATCGGGTGCGGGCCCAGTCGTGGCCCGGTCGCTGCCGCGCCTTGTGCTTCGTACTGGTGGCACTGATAGCAACCAAAACGCGCGAACAGCTTGCGGCCGTTTTGCGCGTTGGGTGCCTGCGCAAGAGCACCGGTTGCCGCGGCGAGCAGAGCAAGCGTCAGCCTCATACTGTCTCCTTAGCGCGGCTGGGTAACCACGTCGATCAACGCCGGCTCTCCCTTTTCCACCACCGCCAGGGCGCGCTGAATCGCGGGCCCCAGATTCTTCGCCTCCAGAATCGGCCCTTCGGCGTACACACCCATCCCTTGCGCCACTTTGGCGTAGTCAATATTCGGATTCGTCAACGTTGTGCCGATCCCCGCGTTCTCGATACCGCGCTGGTGGCGGTTCGCCATTCGCTGGATATGCATGACCTCCATGTGGTACGCGCGGTTGTTATGCATCACCGAAAGCAGCGGAATGTTGTGGTGCGCCGCGGTCCACAGGATCCCGGGAGCATACATCAGGTCGCCGTCGTTCTGGATCGTGACGCTCAGACGCCCATACTTGCGGTTGGCCAGCGCTGCGCCCAGCGATGCCGGCGCGCCATAGCCGACGCCCGCACCGCCCGCCCCGCCGATGTGGTGATAGTGTTTATCGAAACTCCAGAGGCGCGTTGGCCACCCGCCGCCGCCCGATACCAGCGACCAATCCTTGCTCTTGATCTGCGCCCAGATCTCCGCCGCCATCCGCGCGCTGCTGATCGGGCTCGCATCCCATCCGTAGGCGGCTTCGGCGCGCGCCGCTTCGAGCGCCTTCTGATGCGCCACCGCCAGCTTCGCGCCGCGCTCCTCAAACGCGCGCTTGCGATCGGCGGTGAGAAGCCGTTTGACCGCTTCGGTGAGCGCCGGCAAGGTCTCCTCGGCATCCGCCGCGATCGCCACGTCCACCTCGGGGAAGCGCTCGAAATCCTGGTAGTTGCTCTTAATATAAAGATCGCCGGTCGTAATACTCACGAGCTTCGCGCCCGGCTTGGTGATGCGCCGCGAACTCTTGTGCACCTGGTCGCGAAACGAGTTCACCGTGCCCCAGAAGTCCGTCAGTTCCAGCCCGACAATCACATCCGCCTGCGCCACCAGGCCGCGGCTGGAAGATTGGTTGAGCGGGTGCCGGCTGGGAAAATTCATGCGCTCGTTTTGGTCGATCACCGGCGCCTGCAGGGCTTCCGCCAATTCCACCAGCGCCTTCATCCCCGCCGCCGTACGCGCCACACGACCCGCGATCAGCACGGGATTTTCGGCGTTCACGAGCAGCTTGGCTACTTCGGCGACGCCGCCTGAATCGCCTTGCGGCGGCCGCGCCAGCGTCAGTTTTGGAATGTGCGGCCACGCCTCGGGATGCGGATTTTCCTGCAGATCCAGATCCGCCACCAGCAGCACGGGCATCATCGGCGGCGTCATCGCGATCTTGTATGCGCGCACCGCCGATTCGCCAAAGTGCTCAAGCGAAGCCGGAAGATCGTCCCACTTGACGAAATCGCGGACCATCGACGCCGCGTCCTGCACGCTGTGTTCCCACTCGACGCCCGGCCGCCGAGAAGCCGCGTCTACTGCGTTTCCGACAATCATGTACACCGGTGCGCGGTCGCAATAGGCGTTGTAGAGCGCCATTGCCGCGTGCTGCAGTCCCACGGTTCCATGCGCCATCACGCAGGCCGGCTTGCCTTCTACCTTGGCGTAGCCGTGCGCCATCGCTACCGATGATTCTTCATGGCAGCAGGTGATGAACTCGGGATTGCGATTCCCGCCGTAGTTGACGATCGATTCGTGCAAACCCCGAAAGCTCGATCCCGGATTCGCGCAGACGTACTCGAATCCCAGCGACTTCAGAACGTCGGTCATGAAATCGCCGCCCGGCCGATCGGCGGTCAACACCTCGACCGCGGGCGCGGACGTGCCTGATTCCGCCTCCCGCGCTGTCGCCGACGGAGCGCTTGCGCGCGCCGGCTTGGCTTCTTGCGCTCGGCTCGGTTTAGGGTTAACAACCAGCGCCGCGGCTCCGGTCGCGGCAGCGCCCTTCAGAAAATTGCGGCGGTTCGGACGGCTCATTGGCGCCTCCGTCCAGAAAGTATATATCAGTGGCGCAGGTCTCCGACCTGCCCGGCGCTCACCCCACCACTTCCCGCGTATTCCCGAAATCCTTCTGCAGCACCAATGCCACCGTCCCCCGCAACCGCGCCATTCCATCTTCGTGAACCGGGATCAACTGCGGCGCGCCGGATCCCGGAAGCACCTGCGCCCCCACTTCGGCTTCGATGATGGGCCCGAACCGGTGCCACGAGCGCGTGAGGTCTCCGATCACAATGATGCGCTCCGGCGCCAGCCCCGCCACGATCATGCGCATGCCGCGGCCGAGATAGTGCGCCATTTTCTCCAGCGCCTTCGCGGCTTTTGTGTCGCCTTGCTCGGCCAGGCTGAGCAAATCCGGAAAGCTCAGCCCCTCGGCTTGCGCGCTCGACTCGGAATAGTATCGCAATGCCGCCCGATTGGAGCCGAAAACCTCCCAGCAGCCACGCCCGCCACAGCCGCAACGAGGACCTTGCGGATCGAGCGGCACATGTCCGAACTCTCCCGCCATCCCGTTCAACCCGCGCGCGAGCCGGCCATTGATCAGCACGCCGGCGCCGATCCCTTCCGAGACCGTGACCACCACCAGGTTCCGGTATATCTCCATCCGGTCGAACCACACGGCCGCCAGCACGCACGCATTGGCGGCATTCTCGAGCTCGACGTCCAAACCTGTTGCCTTGATGATCGGTCCGCGAATATCGAAGTCGCCCCACTTCAGGTTGGGCGCAAACACAAGCTTTCCGCCGCTCGGCCGCCCCGGGAGGCTGATGCCGATGCCTTCGATTTTCTTGCCCCGGCACGATCGAATCAGCGCCTGGATACGGTGCACGAGCGCCTCCACCCCAGCCTTCGCATCCGCCGGCGTCTCCATCACCTCTTGGGACGTGAATTTGCCGTTGACGTTGGCCAACGCGACCGTGATCTGGGTCGGCCGGATGTCCACCCCGATGATCACGCGGTCGTCATTCAGCCGCAGGAAGGTCGGACGGCGGCCGCGCGGCAGGCGACCCGTCGGCCCTTCCATCACCCAGTTGTCTTCGACCAGCTCTTCGACGATCAGCGAAATCGTCGACCGCTGTAATCCCGATACACGAGCCAGGTCGGCGCGCGAGATCGGCTGCCGCGTGCGGATCAGGTTGAGCACGATCCGCCGGTTGATATCGCGAACAACCTCGCTGGATGCTCCCTGGATTCGCCCCAAATTGATCGCGGACACGTGGCGCCTCCGTCCGCTCCTCGAAGCTCAAGTGTAACAAACCGCTCGGAACGCCTATTTTGTTTTCCGCGGCTCAAAGCGCCAGCAATAAAAACCACCCAGCGCGAGGACCAACAAGCCCCACCAGATTCCAGCGTGCAGATTCGCCAGCACCGTCGGCCGCTCCGGCGGCACAATCGCTTCGTAAATTCCCGCGCCGAGGATCAACAGCCCGTACGCCACCAGCAGGAGCCCGATGAGAAACCAGATCGAAACCATTCCCGGTTTGTGCATATCGCTACCAGAAAATAATCTGCAAGACGATGAACACGGCGCACACTACGCCCGCCCAGAAAATCGGCCGCTGCGTGAGCTTGAGTTCGTGTTCGGACGGAATCTCCGTGCATCCGTAGACAAGCCCGTTAAGCTCGGCGTCCGTCTTCGGCCGCGTCGCCAGGCTCACCAGCACCGTCACCGCGACGCAAATGATCCACGACCACAGCGCGCGGTACATATTCTCCGCCATGTCCTTGGCATGCGACGAAAGCGCGATCACGCTCAGCGCACTGGGATCCACCTTCACCCACGCCCACATCCCGATCGAGGATACCGTTCCCGCCACCAGGCCCCAGACGCCGCCTGCGGGCGTCGCCCGCTTCCACAGCATCCCCAACAACACCGTCCCGAACAGCGGCGCGATGAAGAAGCTGAAGAGAGCTTGCACGTAATCCATGATGCTGGCGAATTGCATCACCAGGTAAGCGGTTCCGATGCTCACCAGCACGCCAAGCAGTGTGCACCATCGTCCGACGCCGAGATAATGCTGATCGCTCGCCCGCTTGTGAATAAATGCGCCGTAAATATCGTATGTCCAGACCGTCGCGAACGCGCTCACGTTGCCAGCCATGCCGGACATGAAGCCCGCGATGAGCGCCGTCACTCCCAATCCCAGCAGCCCCGGCCCGCAATACCGCGCCAGCATCAGTGGCAGCACTTCGTTGTAGCTGTGTCCGCCGCTCGCTGCCGCCACCGATTCGCCCACCAACTTCTCCGGCAGCACCGCAATGCCGAGCAACCCGGGCAAGATCACGATCAACGGCACCATCATCTTGAATGCCGACCCGATAATCGGCGCCATCCGCGCGGAGTGCAGGTTGCGTGCCGAAAGCACCCTCTGCACCACCAGAAAATCTGTCGTCCAGTAGCCGAACGAGATCACCCAACCGAGCCCCAACACGATCCCGGTCCAGTGGATTCCCATCGGATTGTCGCTGAACGATCCCAGCGGCCGCCAGAGGTGCACGTAGTCGGCGCCGCCTATGTTCGTCGCAATCCTCCGCACCATCCCGCTCCAGCCGCCCGATTCGATCAACCCCAGAATCGGAATCAGCAGCGCGCCCAGCCAGATCAGGACAAACTGCAGCACCTCATTGAAAATTGCCGAAAGCAGCCCGCCCAAAAAAACGTAGACCGCCACCGTAATGGACGAAACCCAGATGCTGAAGTGAATATCCCACCCCAGCACCACCTTCATCACCAGCGCCATCGAGTACATATTGATGCCGCTCATCAGCACCGTCATGAAGGCGAACGTCACCGCCGACACCCCGCGCGCCCCTTCGCCATAGCGCAGCCGCAGGTATCCCGGCACCGAATGCGTCTTCGAGATGTAGTAAAACGGCATCATCACGATCGCCAGAAACAGCATCGCCGGAATCGCGCCAACCCAATACCAGTGCGTCGCCAGAATCCCGTACTGATATGCCGCCGCCGCCCATCCCATCAGTTCGAGCGACCCAAGATTCGCCGCCACGAAGCTCAGCCCGGCAATCCACGACGTCATGTCCCGTCCCGCGAGGAAGAAATCCTCGCCGGTTGTAGCAAAGCGCCGCAGGTAAAAGCCAATCCCGATCACCGTCAGGAAGTACAGCGTGATCACCAGGAGATCGACGCTGCTCAACCGGACCAGCCGGTCGGGCGCCGCCAAAAGCAGTGCTGGGATCATGAAACCCACCGTTCAAAATTGGATCGGAATAATCGCGTGACGTCCTTCTGAACATCCGCGCGCGTCACCGCCCGCCCGTCCGCCGCCAGCGTCGCGTACGATTGCGTGAGGATCGGCGCCAGCGTC
>Ga0335081_10010748_pt1 | contig 14801 bp, 13 predicted proteins | sample Lox_Sample_35_FD_206713 | JGI IMG/M metagenome (GOLD analysis project Ga0335081, IMG submission 206713) | Soil microbial communities from Loxahatchee National Wildlife Refuge, Florida, United States - Lox_Sample_3.5 | ecosystem: Environmental > Terrestrial > Soil > Wetlands | place: USA... | reverse complement strand
GCCGATAGCTTGGTCGGCGAGGAAGGCAAAGGCTTCCGCTACATCCTCGACGGAATGAACGCCGAGCGCATTCTGGTGGCGCAAGAATGCATCGGCGACGGCCGCTGGCTGCTCAACAAGGGCATCGAATACGCCAACGAGAGGGTCGTGTTCGATCGGCCGATCGGCCAGAATCAGGGGGTGCAGTTTCCGTTGGCGCGCGCCTGGGCCGAGCTCGAGGCGGCTGACATGATTTGCCGCCGCGCTGCTGCTTTATTCGATGCGGGCAGGGAGTGCGGGGCTGATGCCAATATGGCGAAGCTGCTCGCTAGCGAAGCGACTTGGCATGCCGCCGAGGCGACGATGCAAACCCATGGCGGCTTTGCCTATGCGCGCGAGTACGACATCGAGCGAAAATGGCGCGAGTGCCGGCTCTACCAAACGGCGCCGATCTCGACCAACCTCATCCTGGCCTATATCGGCCAGCATGTGCTGGGAATGCCGCGCTCCTACTAAGAGCAGGCGGGCGCGGCGGTCAAGCCGCGCCCGCAATCGCTCTGAACTTAGCCGGCGGGCTGCTCGACGACCACCTCGATGCGGCGGTTTTGGGCGCGGCCAGCGGGAGTGGTGTTCGGGGCGGCAGGATGCGTTTCGCCGCGGCCCTTAGCCGAGATCACGCCCGGATTGACACCCTTCGAGGTCAGGTAGCGAACGACCGCGTCGGCCCGCCGTGACGACAGGTCGAGGTTGTCGATGACGCCTCGCTTCTTCAGCGCCTTACCCACTGGTCGATCGTCGGTGTAGCCGTAGACAACGATCTTGTCATTCGGCCCAAGACCGCTCAGGGCTGGAAGCAGGCTATCAAGCTTAGCTCTGCCCGCTCTGGTCAGCGTGTAGCCTCCTGACGGAAAGGCCAGATCGGTTGCCATCGTCAGGAGCGTTCGCTCCGACATTGTCTGCGGCCCGGTGATGGGCGGCGGAGCCGGCGGGGGAGCCGGCGGCGGCGGGGGCGGTGGCGATGAACAGGCCGCCAGAATGAGTGTGACGAATGAGAACGCGACAGTCGCGAGGGCCCGGCTCTTGATCATGATCGTCTTCCTGCCAGCGGGGGTGCATCTACCCAGAGTTTTGCACCCTAAGCACTCCTAGCCGCTTCTTACAATAGGGAAACTACCGAATAAGGGTCGTTTGCACCGTCGAGCGCCATCACTGTGTCCCACAGGGCACGCGGGGCGCCCTGGGCGACGAATTTGGTCGAGGCGGCTTCTCGTGACAATGGCCGGGCCGGGCATCCCGCTCCGCGCGAGCTCTATCGCGGCGACCGCATCGCGCGCGGCGAACCCCATCTGCATCGCCAGCTCCACGCGCCACCCCGGCGAAGGCCGGGGTCCATTTGCCGCCATCGGCACCAGCTTTCGCCGGTAGGGCACGGAAGGTGATCGGCTATCTTACTTGGCCGCCAGCTTTGCCAAAACGCCGGCGTCCGCAAGGTTGTCGAGCCCCGCGATCGCCTCGCGCAATTCGCGCGCCCGGGCGGTGCCGACGACTGGCGCGGCCAGCGCGTCGAATTTCTCGGCGAGACGCCGGCCCTGGGCGGCGATGTCGCCGTTGGGGATGCCGGCATCGAATTTGGCCGATGCCTTGCGGCCGTCTTTCAGCTCAATCTCGATTTCGGCGCCCGCTTCGGGAAAATCGTCGCGGAAATCGAAATTGACCCGCTCGCGCAATGCCATCAGCGCCGGATCGGTGGCGGTCTTGACGCTGTAAGAACCAAGACTTGCGGTATCGACCCCGGCGAGCGCCATTGCAACGGTCTGCCTCAAGCTGAATTTGGCCTGCAGCCCGTCGGTCGGGGCCGGGATATTGCACACGCGATCAGTCGCCTGATGCAGGATCAGATTGATAGCTGCAATGTCCGCGGGCGCCGCGCCGAGTTGTTCGCGCAGTTGGCGGCCGCATTCGATCGGCGCGTGGGTCATATAGCAGGCGGCGTGGTACTTGAAGAGGTTCCCATAGATGTGGAAACCCTGTTTCGGTTCGGCCAGCGCCTTTTCGGGGAAGAAATCGGGCGCATGGGTGGCGGCGAACCCTTGCTCGCATTCGATCAAGTCGGGCCGGCTGGAAAACCCGCGCGCGGCGAGACGGGCCGCAAGCAGCCCGTTCTGCGCCGCCTTGCCGGCATGGAACGGCTTGCACATCGTACCGAACTGCGACTTGAGCCCGGCCGACTGCGTCCCGGCGATGCCGAGCGCGCGGCCGGTGGCCTCGGCGTCGAGCCCGAACAGATACGCGCAGGCCGCCGCGGCGCCGAACGCGCCGACCGTGCCGGTTGCATGGAAGCCACGCGTATAGTGGCCCGGGCGGATCGACATGCCGACCCGGCAGCATGTCTCGTAGCCGGCGATAAAGGCGGCGATGACCTGCTTGCCGGAAGCCTTCCTTTCCTCGGCGAGAGCCAACAGCGCTGGCAGGATCGCGACCGAGGGGTGGCCGGGCATCGCCAGATGCACGTCGTCGTAATCGAGCGCATGGGCGATGGCACCGTTGACCAATGCCGCCGACAGCACCGGCAGCCGCGCCGCGTGGCCAATGACGCCGGCCTGCTGGTTTCCGCCGGCCTCGCTGAGCTCGTCGAGAAGGATACGCACGAGCTCGTCATCCGCGCCGGCGAGCCCGACGGCGAAATAATCGAGGACGCATTGCCTCGCGAGTTCCCGGACTGACTCTGGGAGCGCGTCATAAGTGACGGCGCAAGCGCGCTCAGCCAGCGTGCGGGTGAGGTTCGCGCCGCTTGATACCACTAAGCCGTCCATGTCGTTCTCCTTAGCGTCCCTTGAATACCGGTTTGCGCTTCTCATTGAAGCTGGCGATGCCCTCGCGTCGATCGTCGGTCGGGACCATGCGGTTGTAGGCCTCAATCTCTAGCATCATGCCGGAAGCGAGGTCGACCTGCAGCCCGTAATGGATCGAATGCTTGGCCTGGCGCACCGAAATGGGGGCGTTGTCGGCGATGCGGCGAGCGGTTTCCAACGTCTCCTCAAGCACTTTGCCGGGCGCACAGAGCCGGTTGACCATGCCCCAGTCATAGGCGTCCTTGGCCGAGAAGGGCCGTCCGGTGAGGATGATCTCCTTGGCGCGGCGCTCGCCGACAGCGCGCGGCAGGTTCTGGGTGCCGCCGGCCCCGGGCATGATGCCGAGCGACACCTCGGTCAGCGCGAAGCGGGCGGCCTCGGCCGCGTAGATGAAATCGCAGCACAGTGCCAGCTCGCAGCCGCCGGCATAGGCGGCCCCGTTGATCGCCCCGATTACCGGCACTGGACAGCCAATAAAGGCGCGGATCATCCGCTCGAACAGGAGATGCTGGGCCTGCCAGGTCTCGTCCGACATCCCCTGGCGCTCTTTGAGATCGCCGCCAGCGCAGAACGCTCCGTTTCCGGCACCGGTCAGCACGATGCAGCGATGGGCCAGCGGGTCGGCGTTGACGCTGTCGAAAAACGCCAGGATATCGCGGCCCATCTGCGTGTTCATCGCGTTGGCGACATCGGGCCGGTTGAGGGTGACGAGGGTGAGACCGCCACCCTGATCGTCGACGCGGATCGTTTCGTAGGTGGCGCTCATTGTCTCTGCACGGTAAAGCTCTGCTCTCCGAGCTTACGCCCCTGGTGCCAAATCTGAAACGTCCAGGTCCCCGGCAGCACTTCCCAGTCGTCGTCCATGCTGTATCCGGCGTAGCCCGTCGCGCCGATGCTCAGGCCTATATCGGACTCGCTGCGCGTGCTCGATTGATGAGTCGCTGGGTTGGTCATCGGCGAGGGGAAGAGCGTCACCATGTGGAGCGGGGCGATCGCGCCGATGGGAGTGCCAACGAGGGTGAAACGATAGCCGAAGGAAACACCTCTCACCGCCGGAATGGTGCGAGTCTGTGCGGCGAGCCGCAATTTGGTGACGATTTTATCGGTCCCCGCGACCGTACCCGGTGCCGACTCCGCGCGCTCCAGTTCGGCCGTGTAGATGCCGAATTCAGTGATGTTGGCGGCAGTGATTTGCGGCGCTTGGGCGTAGGCCGCAAACGACGCCAGCAGCAGCGCAAAGACCGGTGCGATCTTCATCGGCGATGTCCTCGGTCTGCGATGCATAGAGTCGCGCCTCCATGCGGTTGCGCTGTCAAGGGAATAGAACTACGACGGCAGCGATGAAGACAATCCATGGCGCTTGGAACGACTCGCCCGCTGCGGTGACGCTGATCGACGCGCACCATCATTTATGGGAGATTGGCCAGAACAAGCACCCCAGCCTCCGGGGGTCGCAGCATGCGACCTCGTTCATCGGCGATAACACTGCGATCCGTCGCGACTACCTGCCGGACGATTACCGGCGCGACGCCGCCGGGCACAACGTCTTGACGACGGTGCATTGCGAGGCCGAGTGGGAGCGCGACGACCAGCTCGGGGAGACACGGTGGATCACCGCTCTGCACGATCGCTACGGCCTGCCGGGCGTGATCGTCGCGCACGCCTGGTTCGATACGCCCAACGCGGAGGAGATAATCGCGGCGCAAGCGGCATTTCCGCTGGTGCGCGGCATCCGCTCTAAGCCGGTGACGGCGGCCTCGCCCGACAAGATGACGCCCGGCGCGCCTGGCACGATGCAGGACGACAAGTGGCTGCGCGGCTTCGCGCTGCTCGCACGACACGGGTTGTCCTGGGATTTGCGGGTCCCGTTCTGGCATCTTGAGGAAGCGGCGGCAGTGGCCCGGGCATTCCCGCAAACCTCGATCATCCTCAATCACACCGGCTTTCCGTGGGACCGCAGCGAGGAGGGACTCGCCGCTTGGCGCCGCGGCATGGCGGCGTTGGCGCGCGAGCCTAATGTCTGGGTAAAGGTATCCGAATTCGGGCTGAAGGATCGAGCCTGGGATTATGACGAGAACCGCCGCATTGCACTCGACGCGATCGCGATCTTTGGCATCGAGCGCTCGGTGTTCGCGACCAACTTCCCGGTCGCCAGCCTCAAGATCGGATATGGCCCCCTGGTGGCGGCGATGAGCCGGATGCTGGCGGATCGCTCTCCGGAGGATCGCGATAAATTCTTCTGGAAGAACGCGGCAGCCTTCTATCGCCTTTAGGGGGATTTCCGAATCGCTACGAGGCGATGCCGGCTACTAACGTTAGCCATCCTGACGCTCACGAACGTCAAGGTATTGTAATCAAACTATTTTCATGTCGGTTCGCCGAGCCCAACTTGCGCGTGAGTAACCCCCTATAGATTGGGATGGTTGTTCGCCCTCGAGAAAGGCGCGCGTTGGCTTCTCTGCGGGTGGTCGTTGTCGATAACAGCGCCACCAATCTTAAAATTCTTGCCCGGCTGGCGTCGATGCTCGGCGAGACGGTGGTTGTCCAGGCATTCGCCGATCCCGGCGCGGCGCTCGGAGCCTGTGCCCGCGATAGGCCGGATCTGGTCATCGTCGCGGGCGAAATGACGGAACTCGATGCCGCCGGATTCATCGCTCGGCTGCACAGCGACCCAGGTTGCTCGGATGTGCCGGCGATCGTCGTCGCTGGTTTCGAGGAGCGTGAATGCATCGGCCGGGCGCTCGCCGCGGGCGCGGCGGACTACCTTCTCAGCCCCGTGGATCACCGGGAATTCCATGCGCGGGCCGGCAATCTGTTGCGGCTGCATAGCTACGAACAGGCGAAGAGTCCCGTCATCGCGCCACTCCAGGCAATGCCGCCGGTACCGCTGCCGGCGCCAAGCGAAGTGGGAAATTTGAGCCGGGCGCATGAGCGACTCCTGCGGGTGATGGACGCGGTGCCAGCCCTGGTCTGCGCGACCGACCGCGACGGACGCTACATATTCTGCAATCAGCGTTTCGCGGAGTTTGTCGGGATGCGCGCCGGCCGGCTGATCGGCCGGCAGCCGCTGGAGGTGCATGACGACCCGCTGGCCCGCAGCCTCAACGACCTCGATCACCGGATGCTTGCAGGCGACGATGTGCCGGCCTCCTTCGAGGAACGGATCATCGACCGTGAAGGCAAGCGCTGCGACTTGCTGACCACCAAGGCGGTTTACCGTGGCAGCGACGGCGACGATGCGATGGTCGTCACCATCTCGATTGACATCACCGCGCGCAAGCGCGCCGAGCTCGACCTATTCGCGGTGAAGGAGCAGGCCGAGATCGCCAATCGGAGCAAGACCGAATTCCTCGCCAATATGAGCCACGAGCTGCGCACGCCGCTGAACGCGATCATTGGGTTCTCGCAGGTCATGGCAGGCGAAATGCTGGGCCCGATCGCGACGCAGCGCTACGTCGGCTACGCCCGCGACATTCTCGGCAGCGCCGAGCACCTGCTCGGCATCATCAACGACATCCTCGATGTCTCCAGGCTGGAGACCGGTAAGCTCGATCTGGTCGAAGAGGTGATCGATGCGCCGAAGGCGGTCGCAGACTTGATTCACCTCGTCGAGGGCAAGGCGCGGGCCGCCGAGGTACGCGTCGTCGTCCGCCGCGAGGGCGAGGTGCCGAGATTGCGCGGGGATCCGCGCAAGGTGAAGCAGATCGTCCTCAATCTCTTGACCAATGCCATTAAATTTAGCCGCCCGGGCGGCGAGGTTGAGGTCGTGCTGAAGAGCGAAGGCGGTGGCGTAGCGGTCACCGTAACCGATCGCGGGATCGGCATGGATCCGCACGAAGTCGAGTTAGCGATGGCGCATTTTGGCCAGGTTACGGGTCCCTGGATTCGTCAGCACGCCGGGACTGGGCTGGGGTTGCCGCTGGCGATTGGGCTAACCGAGCTGCACGGGGGAACGCTGACGATCCAAAGCCTCAAAGGGGTTGGGACGACGGTGACGGTCGCGTTTCCGCCCTCTCGCTCGGAGGGGGTCAAACGTGCGGTGGCAGAAGCGCGCTCGGCCGGGTAGTGGCCCCATGAAGATGCCGTGCAAAGAAGGAGTGGCTATGGCGCGCTCGACCAGCACGACGCCGGATCCGGCGCCGCCTCCCGCCAGGACGGGTTCCGGCCATGCGAGGTCGGCCTGGCCTGCGCGCTACGCCGTTGCCGCGCTTAGCCTCGCCGCGATCCTGCCGCCGCTGGGGTTTATCATGAGGCCTGGCGATTTCGGGCGGATCGCGGGCGTTCCGATAGCGATTGCGCTGACCGCGCTGTTGATCCTCGCTGCGGCGTTGGTTGCACTGGCTACGGCGCTGCTTGGGTTGGAGCGGCTCCGTGACAATTGCGACAATCGCGGTGACGACGAGCACGCACGGGCGGGACTGCGTGTCATCATCGCCGCACTCGCGCTCGCCTACGCGATGGCGATGGCAATCGCTCTGCCGGATGAAGCGCTCTCCGCAGCGTCGATCATGGCCGCGCTCGGACTCGCCGGTGGTTGGGTGTTGCTGCTGCTCGCGCTCACCGATCTCGCCGCCTCGGCACCGCGGCAATATCTGGGAATGGTGTTTGATGCCGCGCTGATTTCCGCGTTTTTGCACTTCGGCGGCGCGGTAACGGTGCCGTGGATGCCGCTTTATCTGCTGGCGACGTTTCAAATCGGCCTGAGCCGCGGGATCGTAGCGCTCGCAGCGTCGACCGCTGTCAATCTCGCCGGTTTTGGTGTGGTTATCGCGACAACCGCGTATTGGCAAAACCAGCCACTACTGGCGAGTGGGATGATCGCCGCGATGATCGCGCTGCCGGCCTACGTCGCCCGCATGGTGCATGAGGTAGCCAAGTTTCGCGAGGCCGTCGCATCGGCGCAGGCGGCGCGCACCCGCTTCATGATGGTGGTGAGCGAAGCGTTGCGTGCGCCGCTCGAAGCGATCGTCGGTCGCGGCGCTGTGCAGGTGAATGAGGGCGAGCCTCTCGCGGCGGCGCCGACGCGGGCGCTGCTCTCACAGGTCGGAAACATCCTCGACTTCACCGCGATCGAAACAGGCGCCTTCATGCCGACAACCGAATCGTTCGATTTGCATCGCGTGCTCCAAAATGCCCTAGCAGCTCGCCGGCTCGAGGCGGCAGCCAAAGGGTTACGGTTGCGCACCCACATCGATCCGCGGCTGCCCTACCGGCTGCGCGGCTGGCCGCAGCAGCTGGTTCAGATTACGGATTACCTCGTCGCGCGCGCGATCGAAGTAAGCGGGGAAGGTACCGTCGCAGTAACGGTTGACGCCGCGGGCGGCGACGACCAGCGAGTGCGGGTGTCCTTGATGGTGCGCGATCAGGGCGAACCTATCGCCGCTCCCGATATTGAGGCGTTGTTCGACCCATTAGCGGCCCAGTCTGGCGCGCGCGCTGGCGGTGACCACGGCGCATTCGGACTTGCTGTCATTCGGCGTCTGGTAGAGCTGATGGGTGGCGAGATCGCCACCGGCAGCGTTTCAGGGGCCGGTGGCACAATCACCGTCACGGTGCTGCTTGAGCTGGACGAGCCGGCTGTGGACAGCTCGCTCGATCTCGGGCGCTGTCTGGTGCTGATTGCCACCGAGGATAGCCAGTTCGCCAGCGAGATTGCCGAGCCCTTGAACGCATGGAATGCCGACCCGCGCTGGATCGACGGTTTCGACAAAACGCTGGGCTTTGTTGACCGCCGTGACGCACGGACCTGCAGCGTGCTGATCGTCGATGGGCGTCAGCACATGCTGGCGGCGCTGAGCTTTGCTCATCGCGCGGTGACCGGCGAGGCGCCGCCGTCTTTTGTGCTCTTCGTTGCCGATCGCGCCCAGATTGGGGGGCTGATGGAGATTGCCGACGATGAGTTGGACGCGGTGCTGCCGGCGCCGCTCGAGTACCACCTCTTCGCCAACGCGCTGCACGCGCTTCCCCTATGGCAGGGTGTTCCTGCTCGCCCGGTGATCATCTCGACGCCGCAAGGAGCCGCGCTTGAACCGCCGCCGCTGTTCGATCCGGCCGATGCCGCGGCTGCGGCAACTCAGGTCACGCCGATCGCCGCCCATCCCCGCTTTGCTGCCGAAGCGCCGGTCGTTGACGCACGCGCGGTTGTAGCGCTGCGCGGGCTCGGCGGCAGTGACGAATTTCTCGGCGAGGTGCTCGACAGCTTCCGCGCCGACGCCAAGGAAATCATGCAACGCCTGGTGCGCTCCGCCGCTGCGGCGGACGGCGCCGGGTTTGCGCGCGGACTCCACGCGCTCAGGAGCTGTGCCGCTAACCTTGGCGGGACCCGGCTGTGTGAGGTGCTGCTGTCGCTGCGTGAGGTCGGCGCCGACGAGTTGCGCGAGCAGGGCAGTATCCTGGTACAGCGGCTCGGCGATGAGCTGGCTCGGCTAGACGCGGCGCTCGCCGAATTTGCCAAGGGGCGCGAGGCGCGCGCGAACGGCTAAGCCCCGACCGCTTCGCGCACCACCTGCCAGCGCGCGAGCTTTTCAGCGAAGCCGAGGCTGGCGTGAGCTGGGCTCGTCGACGGCAGGTGCAGATAGACGAGGTCAGGCCGGCGTCGAAAATGGCGATCATAGAGCCGGCGGGCGCCGCCGCCATTAAAGGCAACTGCGGCGATGGTCGGGTTGGCGTCTAGCAGGTCGTGCAGCGTGTTCGGCACCTCGCGCTTAATCTCGGAGTCAAGGCTGGCGCGGCGCTCGGCCATCGCGCACACATCCCATAGCGCGATCCGCCGCGCCCTGACGAAGGCTAGTCGGTTGGTATAAGCAGAGGCGGGAGACTCGCCGAAAAGGCTAAAGACAATCGGCCAGAACAGATTGCGCGGGTGGGCGTAATATTCGACTCGGCGCAGTGATTCTTCCCCAGGCAGGGTACCGAGCACGAGCACTCGCGGATTCGCGCCGACGACGGGCGGGAAACTCCGCTTCGCAGGGACTGCTGAGAGAGCGCTCAGTCGACGTAGCGCCCGAGGCGCACCGCGGTTTGGCCGCGCACCAACCGGCGGGACGGCATGATCAGCACACAATTATCATACGGTGTGAGGACCTCGCGGTCGCCGTCATGGCCAATGAGGCTGCCTTTTTCATGGAGGACCTCCAAGCCCGTGAAAGGGCCGGCAAACTCGAAGCGGTCGCCCGTGATCGTCACCGCCTCGGTCACCTCAATGACGCGCTGTTTGGGCGCGGCGGAGAAGTCGGGTCCGCCCAGCATCGCCACATCGTCACGTTTGACGGTGCCGAGCGCGACGAGAAAGCGCAGCGTAACGTCGGTTGCGACCTCGGCGGCGCGCTTCTCCCAGTGCTGGCCGGCTTCGATCAACAGGGCGGTTTTGGCCGAGGTGGGATTACCAAATCCGCCATAATCGCGCATCCGCGGGCCAGCGGCATGGCCCGCGTCGCACATGATGAGCTCCGGGATGCCGACACAGTACGCGAGTTCGCGCGATCTCGGTAGCAGCCCCGCCAGCATCAATGGCGCCGTCGCGTTTTGCATCGAGTGGAGATCGAGCAGGAAGTCGGCGGCATCGACGATCGGCCGCAGGGTGCGGGCACGCGCGAGTTCCGACGAGCGCCGCGGCCCGTCAAGCGTCGCCGGCGACCACAGGCGGTTGAAGTCCTCGTCGACATAGCGCGAGGCGACCGGGTAGCGCGGGTCGAACTCCAAGTACGCCGCGACGTTGTTGAACGCGAGCGTTAGTGTTCCTTTACGCGGCCGGAGACCTGCGCGCAGCAGGGCATCGAGCGCGATCGCGCCGCAGATCTCGTTGCCGTGCGTCAAGCCCATCACCACGACATGCGGCCCGGCCTCGCTCGCAATAAACGTGGTGACGTATTCGATCCCGGTATTGCCGGCACGATAGGCGGAAATATCCGGTGGAATCAGCTCAACATTGTATCTCAGATCGGACACGCGATTTTCCTTGAGGCAAGGCCTGGAATTATGGCCGCAGGCTGCGGCAGTTGCTATCGTTGCGAGACGCGGTCGATCAGGCGCTTCAAAAAAGCCTCGCAGCGGGCGATCTGGTCGAGCTCGACGTATTCATCGGGCTTGTGTGCCTGGTCGATGGAACCTGGACCGCAGATCACAGTCGGAATGCCGGCGGCTGAGAACAGACCGCCTTCGGTGCCGAACGCCACCTTGGTGGTCGCGTTTTCACCGGTGAGGGCGGCAACCAGCTGCGTCACTTCGGCATCGACCGGCGTGCTGAGCGCCGGCGCTGCGGAGACATCGTCAATGTTGATGCCCGTATGCGGCTGCACCGCGCGCATCTCCGGCACCAGCTTCGTCGCCGCGAGGTCGCGCAGCTCGCCGATAAGCGCGTCGACGTCCTCACCCGGCAGCGGCCGGAACTCAAAGTCGAACTCGCAATCCTTGGGCACGATGTTCAGCGCGGTGCCGCCGTGGATGAGCCCGGTGTGGATCGACGTATAGGGCGGGTCGAAGTCGGGGTCGAACGGGCCTTCATCGCGCTTGCGCCGCGCCATCGCTTTCAGATGAGTGACCAGCTCCGCCGCCGCCTCGACGGCGTTGACGCCATAATTGACCTGCGAGGAGTGTGCCTCGTGGCCGTGAACGTGGCAGCGATAGACGTGCTTGCCTTTGTGCGCGACCCCGATCTGCATCGACGTCGGCTCGCCGACGATGGCAAGGCGTGGTCGGTTCGGCCGCTGCCCCAATACGCTGATCAGCCGGCGCACACCGATACAGCCGACCTCCTCATCATACGAAAACGATAAATGGATCGGCGTGCGCAGCTTGCGTCGCACCAGCTCCGGCACCAACGTCAGCACGACAGCGATGAAGCTCTTCATATCGGCGCTACCGCGGCCGTACAGTCGACCCTCTTGTTCGACAATCTTGAACGGGTCGCTGCGCCAATCCTGGTCGTCGACCGGCACGACGTCGGTGTGACCGGACAGCATAATGCCACCCCGATCCTGCGGGCCGATCGTGGCGTAGAGGTTGGCCTTGTTGCGGTCTTCCGCGAAGACCAGCTCGCTGGTGACCTTGTTGGAGTCGAGATAGTCGCGGACGAATTCGATGAGCGCCAGATTTGAGTTGCGGCTGGTCGTGTCAAAGCCCACGAGCCGCGTCACCATTTCCTTGTAACCAATCGCCGACGAAGCCAAAAATCCACCTTTATGACAAAACGTTTTGCGCTCGCCACGATAGGCTGCAACCTCATTGCATGACTAGCGCTTTGCGGCTGAAATCCGGAGATGTCCACCGCTTTCTCCGCGCTCCAGGCGGTTCGCCGGCTGACGAGCCTCTTTCCTGCGCGGCGGCGTTGTGCGATGGAACAAAGTCGCAATCAACGAGCGCGTGAATGAACGGTTTTTCGGTCGGTCATGAAATTCCGGGGGTGCTGTGGCGCCGCGACCCCAGCGGGGAAACGCTGCCGCTGGTCGTCGATTCGCCGCATAGCGGTACGCTCTATCCCGAGGATTTCAGCTTTTGCTGCCCGCTGGAGGTGTTGCGACGGGCGGAGGATGCTTTTGTCGACGAGTTGTTCGAAGGTGCGCCCCATCACGGCGCGACGATGATCGCGGCTGTGTTCCCACGCAGCTATCTCGACGTCAACCGCGCCGCGGACGACCTTGACCCGAACCTGCTGTCGACGGCATGGCCGGGGCACCTGTCGCTGCGGCCGGCGACCAGAGTCGGACTCGTGCGCCGCTACGCCCAAGCCGGCATGCCGATTTACGACCGCAAGTTGCACCCCGACGAGGTGCTGGCGCGGGTCGAGCGCTATCATGCGCCGTATCACCAGACGCTCGACGAGGCATGCGATCGCCTGCACGGCCAGTTTGGCGCGGTGTGGCACGTCAACGCCCACTCGATGCCGTCGACCGGCAGCCGCAAGCACGGGCGCAAGGGCGAGCACGGCGATTTTGTTATCGGCGATCGCGATGGCACGACCTGCGCGCCGGAATTCACCGATTTCGTCGCGGTGACGCTGCGCGGCATGGGTTACGAGGTCCACGTCAACGACGGCTATAAAGGGGTCGAGTTGGTACGCCGTCAGGGACGCCCACACGAGCGCCGCCACAGTTTACAGATCGAGGTCGATCGCTCGCTCTACATGGATCAGCGCACCCTCGAAAAGCTGCCGCACTTCGACGCGTTGCAGGACGATCTGACGCGGCTGTTCGCCGCGCTGCGCGAATTCGTCGAGGCCCAAATATGAGAGGCAGTGTGGAGCTCACAATTCGTCAGTTGCACCCGCTGTTCGTCGGCGAAGTGTCTGGGGTCGATGCCGGCAAACCCCTCGACACCGCGACGGTGGCGGCGCTCAGCGCGGCGATTAATCGGTACGCGGTGCTGGTGTTTCCCGGACAGACCCTCGACGACGACCGCCAAATGGCGTTCGCGCGCAATTTCGGCGAGCTGGAGCTGCCGCGCAGCGGCGCGGCCAATGTCAAGCGCCGGCTGCGCCCGGAGATCGCCGACATCTCCAATCTCGACGCGGAGAACCAGGTGCGCGGGCGCGAGGATCCGCGCCGCTTTGATCAGCTCGGCAACCGGCTTTGGCACACCGACGGCTCGTTCCGCCGTATCCCTGCGGCGCTGTCGATGTTGTACGCCCATCAAGTCCCGGGGCCGAGTCCGAAGGGCAATGGCGAGACCGAATTCGCCGACATGCGCGCCGCCTACGATGCGCTCAGCGACCAACAAAGGGCGGAGATCGCCGACCTCGTCGCGTTGCACGACATTTCCTGGTCGCGCGGCCAGCTCGGCTTCAACGAGCTGCTGTTTGACGAGAAGCAGGTGCTGCCGCCAGTGCCACAGCGCGTCGTGCGCACCCACTCTGGCTCGAAGCGCAAGGTGCTCTATGTCGCCGCGCATGCGTCGGAAATCGTCGGAATGCCGGTGCCGGAAGGACGCCTGTTGCTGCGCGAGCTGATCGAACACGCGACGCAACGCAAGTTCGTCTATCGCCACGAGTGGCGGGTTGGCGATCTCGTCATCTGGGATAACCGCGCGACGATGCATCGCGGCCGACACTATGACGAGACCAGGGTGCGCGATTTACGCCGCGTGACGACCCGAGACGTCGCTTCGACACTCGATGAGGTGGCTTGAAGTCAGGGAGGATTAGCAATGGCCAAGATTCCGCAAGTCCTGCACGATCACATCAACACTGCGTTTCCGGCGAACGTCTGCCTGCTGGGTTCGGTGCTGCCCAACGGCTTCGCGCAAGTTACCCCGCGCGGCGGCACGATGGTTTATGACGACGAGCATATCGGGCTATGGGAACGCGGCAGCGGCAGCTCGGCCGAGGCGATGAAGGATGGCAGCAAGCTGACGATCTATTTCCGCAAGCCGTCCTTGCGTGAGGAAGGCGTGCTGCCGCGCGGCGGCATCGCCCGCTTCTACGGCACCGCGAAGATCTACAAATCGGGCCCGGTCTACGAGGAAGTCTGGCGCCGCCTGGTGCAGCCGGAAAAAGACCGTGACCCGGACAAGAAGGGCTACGCGGTGCTGATCGCGGTCGAGCGCGCCGAGGATCTCGCCGGCGAAGCACTGAATTTGGCCTGAGGGTTCAGGTCAGGAACTGTTCCTTGAACACGCGCTCCTGAAGGTTGGCTTCGCGGTCGAACAGCATCGTCACCGAGACGTCGCGTTTTTCGTAAATCTCGACGGCGGTGACGTCGCGTACCTCGGTGAAATCGGCGACGGCGCTGATCGGGCGCTTGTCGGTTTCCAAGCAGTCGATGCGCACCTTGGCGCGGTGCGACAGGAGCGCGCCGCGCCAGCGCCGCGGCCGGAACGCGCTGATCGGGGTCAGCGCCAAAATCTCGGCGTCGAGTGGGATGATCGGACCGTGTGCCGACAGGTTGTACGCGGTGCTGCCGACCGGCGTGGATAAGAGGATGCCGTCGGCCATCAGCTCGTCAAGGCGGACGACGCCATCGACGCTGACCTTGAGCT